>OGSS01000951.1_pt1 | contig 22966 bp, 17 predicted proteins | sample 1553591 | NCBI WGS metagenome assembly OGSS01 (sample SAMEA2580061, study PRJEB22360) | human gut metagenome | biome: human gut; feature: human-associated habitat; material: faeces | place: Denmark | collected 2008/2010
AGTGAAAATCAAGGTGGAACCGTGTGAATGCACCCTTGGACATAAGAATATGTCCGGGGGTTTTTATTTTCCCTATTTTACAGGATTCCGGCAGCGGGCATAATCGGATGGAATGTTTTTTACCAGAAAGCCGGAATCATGATATCAGATTAATACCAAAGAGATGGAGCCGGAAAAGGCCCATAGAAGAAAGGAGATTCGTATGAAAATCATTTTACCAGACGCAAGTGTACAGGAAGCTGAGGATGAATTAAGGGCCATACGCCATACTGCATCCCATGTACTGGCACAGGCAGTGAAGAGATTGTACCCGGATACAAAGCTGGCCATTGGACCGGCCATTGATGATGGGTTTTACTATGATTTTGACAGGGAGGGAGGCTTCACTCCTGAGGACCTTGAGAAGCTAGAGGCAGAGATGGCTAAGATTGTAAAAGAAAACCTGCCTGTTAAACCCTTTGTACTTCCAAGAGCTGAGGCTATCAGGTTTATGGAGGAAAAGGGCGAGCCATATAAGGTAGAGCTTATCGAAGATCTGCCTGAGGAGGAGACCATCAGCTTTTACCAGCAGGGCGAATTTGTGGACCTGTGCGCAGGACCCCATATCATGTATACAAAAGGCGTAAAGGCATTTAAGCTTACGAGTATCGCGGGAGCGTACTGGAGAGGCAGCGAGAAGAATAAGATGCTTACCAGGATTTACGGAACCGCCTTTGCCAACAAGACAGACCTGGAGAGTTATCTGACCATGATGGAGGAGGCAAAGAAGCGTGACCACAGGAAGCTGGGCAAGGAGCTGGGTCTGTTTATGTTTGCGGAAGAGGGGCCCGGGTTCCCATTCTTCCTTCCAAAGGGAATGACATTAAAGAATACCCTGATTGATTACTGGCGTGAGATTCACTACAGGGACGGTTATCAGGAGGTGTCCACTCCTATTATTCTGAGCCGTAAGCTGTGGGAGAATTCAGGACACTGGGATCATTACAAAGATAATATGTACACCACTGTGATTGATGAGGAAGACTATGCTGTCAAGCCTATGAACTGTCCGGGAGGAATGCTGGTGTATAAGAATCAGCCCCATTCTTACCGCGACCTGCCTTTAAAGGTAGGCGAGCTGGGTCTGGTTCACCGTCATGAGAAGAGCGGCCAGCTCCATGGTCTGATGCGTGTGCGCTGCTTTACCCAGGATGATGCCCATATCTTCATGAGGGACGACCAGATTGAGGATCAGATTAAGGGTGTAACAAAGCTGATTAATGAAGTGTATACACAGTTTGGTTTTGAGTATTTTGTGGAGCTGTCCACCAGGCCCGAGGATTCCATGGGTTCTGACGAGGATTGGGAGATGGCTACAAACGGCCTTAAGAAGGCGCTGGAGGACATGGGCCTTGATTATATTGTAAACGAGGGCGACGGCGCGTTCTATGGTCCAAAGATTGACTTCCACCTGAGAGATTCCCTGGGCAGGACATGGCAGTGCGGTACCATCCAGCTGGATTTCCAGATGCCTCAGAGGTTTGACCTGGAGTATACGGCTGAGGACGGTTCCAAGAAGCGCCCGATTATGATTCACCGTGTTTGCTTTGGCTCCATTGAGCGTTTTATCGGCATTCTGATTGAGCACTTTGCAGGCAAGTTCCCGGTATGGCTGGCGCCTGTACAGGTTAAGGTAATCCCTGTTTCTGAGAAGTCCATGGATTATGCCGCCGGCGTATACGAAAAGTTAAAGGCAGCCGGCATCCGCACAGAGCTGGATCACAAGGACGAGAAGGTGGGCTACAAGATCCGCCAGGCGCAGCTGGAGAAGGTTCCCTATATGCTGGTTCTGGGTGAGAAGGAAGCAGCAGAGGGCGCAATCACGGTGAGAAGCCGGGATAAGGGCGACCTGGGCGCCGCTGGACTGGATGGGTTTATCGAAGATATTAAAAGGATGATTGAGACGAAAGAGAAATAGAAAAATATAAAAATAACAGGACATCCCTGCCCGGAATACATCATACAGTGGGCAGGGATGTTCTGTTTTTTAGGTTATGCTTGCTTGAGTGACACTGATACCTTTTTCTTTACAATAAAAGCAGCTGCAAGGGATACCACAGACATGATAAAGCCTACCAGAAACGCCCTGGAGTAATCGCCGCCCACATTCATCTTAACAGCTGCACGGGGGCCGATTAATCCTGCTATGCCGAACATCAGGTACATGACCCCGTAATTTTCCGTTATATATCTGGGGCCGAACAGGTCTGAGGTAATAGGAGTAATCGTACCGCCGAATCCGCCGTAGCAGAGAGCGGTAAAGGCCATACAGACAACCGCTGCCGTGGGTTTTGGAGAGAGGGACAGCACGCCCATGGTAAGGATGGGAATGGCACAGATGATGCAGAGTGTCACATATTTATCCGTGTGGTCTGTTACGGCTCCCCACAGAATACGCCCGGCCATGCTCATAAATGAGAGGAGGGACACACAGGCGGCTGCCCGGGTAGGGGTGAGGTGATAGCTGCTCTGAAGAATCTGTGATGCCTGGCTAATTACCATCATACCGGAGGTCAGGCCAAAGGCAAAAGCCACAGCCGCAACGTAAAACATGCTGGTCCTGACCATCTGCCCCCTTGTGAGATTGACGGAAGGTCCTTTCTTTTTTTCATGGCTCACTGGATTGGAGCCGCTGTCCGGATGGTTTTGCCTGAGATCCTTTAACTGGCTTTTTTTAAAATCCACATATCCTTCCGGTATTGGCTTCAGGATGAAGCTGGCGCCTATCAATATAACCAGACAGACAAGTCCGATGAAATGAAAGGTGGAGGTCAGCCCCTTATTTTCAATGGAACCAGCCAGAATCGGAGACCATACAATGGCCGCGCCTCCATAGACGCCTGCCATAAGACCGGATGAGATGCCCTGCTTTTCCGGAAGAATGGAGGCGGAATATCCCATCATGGTAGGATAAATCAGGCCGGATCCGATTCCGGTTCCCAAACCATAGGTTAAAAACAGCATGGGAAGGGTGTTTATGTACCCGCTGGTAAGGTAACCAAGGCCAAATAAAAGCCCGCCTGTCAATACCATCTGATTTGGTTTTAACCGCTTTGTAAATCCTCCGAACAGAGTCGGGGACATGGTGGAACAGAGGACAGTGACTGTGTAGCACAGAGCAACCGTGGCTGTTACGGATTCGCCGCCCATGGCCTGCACAATAGGAGTCTGCACAATGGACCAGGTATATCCCAGTCCCACCATAAAGACCACCACCAGTCCTGTGATAAAATAGAAGAATTTCTTCTTCTCAAATGATTCGTATTGATTGGCCATATATACCCTCCTGTGAGTTAACCAAGGACCTTTGCGGGATTGGCAATAAAGATTTTGTCAAGCTGTGCATCTGTAACACCGCGTTCTTTCAGCATGGGAATGACCCTGCCCGGGATATTCAGGATATTGGCATGGGCCATAAAGTCCAGGTCATCCTTGGGTACGGGGCGGGGACGGCCAAGTTCCACGGTCACGGAATCATGGCTCATGAGAATCTGGTCCTCATATCCTTTGTCAAGAAGGGCGGCAATCACATCACAGCGTTCTTCGTCCGTGGGAGTATGGAACAGATCGCCTTCCAGGCCGAAACGGTCAAAGGAATCAAATACCCCATACTGAAGAACCCTCTCATGGTAATCGATGTCCGTATTTCCGCACATGTGGCCGATTGCGATATCTTTGGGGTTGGCACCGTTATCGATGAGCAGTTTTGCCTGTTCGGGTCCCATGGTGCCTGCTTCCGTGTGGGTGATGATGGTGGCGCCTGTTTCCCTGTTGGTTCTGGCCGCTGCCCGGAAGAATTTTTCTTCAAAGGGAGTTATCTGATTGGCGCTGGAAGCCAGCTTGATGACACCGGCCCTGATACCTGTGTTCCCGATCCCCTCAGTCAGCTCCGTACGCATCATTTCATACATCTCTGTCTCTACATCCGCGAATCCGCTGCGGAATTTCCAGTACATGAACGCACTGGCAGGTTCGTAGTAGTATCCGGTGGAACAGATGATGTTGAGGTCCATAATGGTGGCCATTTTCGCCAGAAAAAAGGGGTCGCGCCCGCATTCATTGTTGGTGGCGTCCACAATGGTCCGGAATCCGTATTTTTCCTTCAGAGGCGTCAGCCATTTCATATTCTCTTTAATGCACAGCAGTTCATCAAATCCTCCCAGCGTATAATCCCCCTGAAAGCCGCAGAATCCGTAGATAAGGTGTTCATGCATCAGCGTCTTTCCCAGGTCCTTTGCCTCTATTGGGCCTAATACAGTTTGAATCATTTTCCCCATGATATTACCTTCCTTTCTTTACAGTTATATTGTAATATAGTTAAGATGTTTGTGGATACTTTTTCATTCCGTATGCCTGGCCCCAGGCGCAGACACCGCATAAAACCAGTCCGAACAGCATACTCAGGATGAGTCCGAGTATGTTTTCCATATCCATGAGTCCGATTCCACAGGCAAAGGTCAGGGCTACGCCTGCAAATATGATTGGAACATCCCTGAATGGGGTATTGCACAGGTATGTAATGTGGATAATCATTGTGATGGTGGTTCCCACTAATATGGGGCCGAAACCTGCAAGGGCTGAACCGAATATGCCAAATGTCATGAGCAGCAGGTCTATCTGCCCCCACACGGGGCCGCACACAGCACTGGCCATGAGATGGGGAACATCCTTTAGCGTGGATCCCATGCCAAAGAAAACAGCCAGACAGACAAACATAATCCAGGGGTGGCCTTTTAAAGCAGGGATCATTACATACACATAGTTAAATACGGAACACCAGAAGGATGTCCAGACCGCGAAGAAAATGACTGCTTTTTTACTCATACGTTACCTCTCCGTTACTTTTGTTATAGTTTCTTGTTCCCAATCCGATTTCTGCAGAATCATTATTGTAATTTTATATAAAGCAATATTTGTACCAAGTTCAAAAGAGAGAATAAGAATGAAAAACAGCAGTTGATTCATGGGAATGGATGATTAAATTGTTCTGAAAAAAGACAAATATGAGTCCGGATGTTTGATAAAAGAACAACAATGTGGGATGATGTATGTAGAAAGAACAGGAACCTATGGGGATTGCCGGGTCATCAAAGGTTGGCATGTTTCATGCTCATTATAAAATCAGGCAGAAGGCTATTATATTATAAGGAGGACATTGAATATGAACGCAGAGAAGTTGCCATTTGCAATGCCGTCATTTGATTTAAACGGCAAGGTTGCGGTTGTGACAGGGGGGACCAAGGGGCTGGGTTATGGAATCGTCATGGCGTTTGCCTACCATGGGGCCAGGGTGGTTATTACAAGCCGCCATCAGGAGGACTGCGATGCAGTAGCAGAAGAAGTGTCTGCTATGGGCGGCGAGGCCATGGGAATTAAGGCAGATGTCCAGAATGTGGGGGAAATACAGAACCTGGTTGATAAGACAGTGGAGAAATACGGAAGACTGGATATTATGGTCAACAATGCCGGGGTGGCAGTGACCAGGCGTCTGACAGATATGACAGAGGATGATTATGACAGGGTGATCGATTCCAATTTAAAGAGTGTGTATTTTGGGGCCCAGATTGCAGCCAGGCAGATGATTGCCCAGGGAGAGGGAGGCAAGATTATTAACATGTGTTCCATTGGCGGAATAAAGGGAAATAACCAGCTGTCCACCTATGGGGCATCAAAGGCCGGGGCCATTAACCTGACCAAATCTATGGCATGGGAATGGGGCCGGTATGGGATTAATGTAAATGCGATCTGCCCTGGCTATGTGAAAACAGATTTGAATGCGGAGCAGCTGGAGAATCCCCAGTTTAAGGATAAAGTGTTAAAAGGAATTCCGCTGAGACGGTTTGGCACGGTACAGGAGATTGCCGCCCTTACATTGTTCCTGGCTTCGGACTGCTGCAATATGCTGACAGGCGAGTACATAGTGGCTGATATGGGAGCTACGCTGGGCGGAAATGTATAGGTACCTATTTGTTGAAATTACGTTCCTGCTATGTTAAACTTAAGTCAATTGGCAGTTGTGTGAGTGAATGAGGCCAGTGACAGGAGCGGTGGAAGATAATATGATACCAGAGGAATATCAAAAGCTGTTTGAGAATAAACTGTTTCAGGAAATTATGGACAATATAGACGATGTTGTCATGATTATTGACAGGGAAACGTATATTGTTTATGTCAACCAGGCATATGAGAGGTCCTTTGGAATCAGGACAGGGTATATCATAGGCAAGAAGCTCAGTGATATAGAGGGCGATACCACGGCTATCAATGTGATGAAGCTGGGGACTCCGATTGTCCATCAGCTGGAATATCTGAAATCCCTGAATGTGGATTCAGTGGGAATTTCATTTCCATTAAGGTATAACGGAGAAATTGTGGGAGGCGTCTCAGTTTTTAATAATACGGCGAAGTATGTGGAGCTGGCGTCCAGGCTGAACCGCACCAAAGAGATGACCCGGTTTCTCCAGGACCAGTTAAATGATCCGGCCATTGCCCAGTGGTCCAAGGAATTTATTACGGTCAACGCCTATATGAAACAGATACTGGGGCTGGCTATTAAGGTGGCTAAATCCCAGGCAACTGTGCTGATTCGGGGTGAGAGCGGAACCGGAAAGGAAGTCATGGCCAAAATCATCCATGACAACAGCCCAAGGGCTGACGGTCCTTTTATCAAGGTCAACTGCGCCGCGATTCCGGACAATCTGCTGGAGAGCGAATTCTTCGGTTATGTGGGAGGCGCTTTTACCGGGGCCAGGAAAGAGGGAAAGGCCGGCAAGTTTGAGATGGCCCAAGGGGGAACTATTTTCCTGGACGAGATAGGCGACATGGATATCAATATGCAGGTGAAATTCCTGCGTGTCATACAGGAAAAAGAGGTGGAGCGAATCGGCGGTTCCAGACCCATTCCCCTGGATGTTCGTATTGTGGCGGCCACCAACCAAAACCTGGAGGATTTGATTAAGGAGGGAAAATTCCGTCAGGATTTGTATTACCGCCTGAATGTGATTGAGATAAAGATCCCGCCCCTCAGGCAGAGGCGGGAGGATATACCGGTTCTGGTGCACCATCTTGTGAAGAAGCTGGCCGGGGACCATGTGATGGTCTCTCCCAGGGTGATGAACTGTTTTAATTCCTATGACTGGCCGGGAAATGTAAGGGAGCTGAGGAATGTGCTGGAGCATGCATGTATCATGCGCAATGAGGATATTATTGATATCTACGCCCTTCCGCAGTATATGCAGCCCAAAAACAGCATGGATGTATCCCGGGGGCAGGAGGTCAACTATGATTTAAAGGAGATGACAGCCATCCTGGAAAAGGATTTGATTCTGGAATCCCTGAGGAAATTTTCCAATAAATCAAAGGCTATTGACGCCCTTGGTATTTCTAGAAGTTCATTTTATGAAAAAATAAAAAAATATGGGATTGATGTGGATGGTATGGGAATTGGCTAGAATCCGTACCATACACCAGGTCCGATGATAAGAACACCCCAGAGCGCCAATTCCGGGGTGTTCTTTTTGTGCACAAAGGGTTTTACCAGGTCTTTACACCTAAAAATAAGGCTGTACGAAAATCGAACACATTATCCGGCGGTAAGGACTGATTTTACCTGAAAACATTGTAAAAGGGCGGGATTTTGAGTCAAAGGCGATTTGGCACGACTATTGCTTTTATATCTGATAGACAGGAAACAGGGAAGGGGATGTGACAGTGAGACCGGCCTTATCGCCATGTATGATAGGAACATGTAAAATAAACAACCGTTTTGTAATGACAGCGGCAAACCTGGGATATTGCCGGGACGGATATGTGACAGACCAGGTAATTGAATTTTACCGGGAAAGAGCCAGGGGCAAAACCGGCCTTATCATAGCAGGGGCTGCCGGGGTGGCTCCTGTGGGAATCAATACAGCAGGAATGATGCAGATCTGCGATGATTCCTTTATACCTTCCATGAAGCGTCTGACAGAGGCTGTCCATGGAGAAGGAGGCAGGATTTTTCTCCAGCTCATGCATGCAGGGGCATATGCAAGACAGTGTGAACATCAGGGACGGAAGGCAGTGGCTCCGTCCAGATATGTGTGCCGTTTTACAAAAGAGGAGACACATGAACTGACAGGACAGGAGATTGCAGGGATTGTGTCGTATTTTAAGGACGGGGCTGTCAGAGCCCGAAAGGCGGGATTTGACGGAATTGAACTTATGGGAAGCGCCGGATACCTTATCTCGGAGTTCCTGTCCGCAGCCACCAACCGCCGCCTGGACAGATATGGAGGCGGGCTGGCAGAACGGACTCAATTCCTGCTTGAAATTATAGGTGGGGTCAGAAACGGAGTGGGTAAGGACTACCCTGTTATGGTAAGACTGTCGGGAAGTGACTTTATCCCCGGAGGCAACGGCCTGGGGGATTTCCTGGATGTAGGAACCATGATTGAAAGCCAGGTGGACGGCATTGACGTGACCGGAGGATGGCATGAATCTGCCGTACCCCAGATTACATATAACGTTCCCAAAGGCGCTTACCTGTATATGGCCAGGGCCATGAAGAAGAGGGTATCGGTTCCGGTTATCGGATGCAACCGTCTGGACTTACAGAAAGCGGCAGAGGCCATCCAAAACAGGGATTGTGATATGGCCGGGATGCTGAGGGCACTGATTGCGGACCCCTGTCTGGTAAAAAAATATATGGAACAGGATGAATCATTTATCCGTCCATGTCTGGCCTGTAATCAACAATGCCTGGACCGGATATTTACGGGAAGGAAGCTGGAGTGTGCTGTCAATTATCTGGCAGGAAGGGAGCGTATTCCCTTCAGGCCAAGGGATGAGGGGAAGGCGGTTCTGGTAATCGGGGCAGGAATCAGCGGACTCGTATACGCAGCCCTGGCAGCAGAGAACAACATGGTAACTGTATGGGAAAAGGAAATAGATTACGGTGGCGCGGCCCGGGCCGTGGCAGCATTACCCTACAGGGAAGATGTTCTTACCTATATCCGGTATCTGTTTGGCCGGTGTGTGTCCAGGGGAGTTACATTTTGCTGGGGCACAGCGGGCACCAGGGACAATATAAGAAAGGTTATGTCTGAAGGCAGGTTTGACAGGGTTATCCTGGCTGCGGGAGCCACCCTGGATTTGCCTGGCGGCAGGCGTATCCTCACTCCCAAAGAGTGTATACTGGGCGCAGGACCCCTGGGCCGCAATATCGCAGTCATCGGTTCAGGATATAAGGCAGCCCAGACAGCCCAGTACTGTGCCGCAGCGCATAAAACTGGGGAGAGGGAACAGGATTTTTTCAGGCGCTATGTGCCTGAGAACCTGGAACAGGTAAAGAAAATAATGGAGTGGGATCCGCCACAGGTTACTCTGCTGTCGCCCGGAAAAGCCGCAGGAGGGGGATTTGGCGCCAGCACCCGCTGGACCATGTTAGATGATATAAAGCAGAGGGGTGTCAGGGTGGTGTCCGGGGTAAAGATACTGGGCATTGGAACGGACCAGGTCATTTATCTGGAGGAAGGGCAGGAAAAATCAGTCCGGGCTGACAGTGTGATTGTCAGCGAAGGATGGCAGAGTAACATGGAGGCTGCCGTTTTAAAGGATGAGATGGGTGACAGACTCACTGTGATTGGCGATGCCAGGAGGCCGGGAAGGATAACAGATGCGGTAAAGGATGCTTTTACAGCCGCTATGAATTTAGAGGAGGGTAATTATGTTTGAACAGAAACACGAGATGTTAAGAAAACTGGCAAAAGAGTTTGCGGAAAAGGAACTTGAGCCCATTGCCGGCGATGCGGAAAAGAACGGATGTTATCCGCCTGAGCTGTGGCAGAAAGCAGCCAGATACGGCTTTGGCGGTATCACCATACCAAAGGAGTACGGAGGAGCCGGAGGAGATTACAAGTCGTTAGCCATTGTGGTGGAGGAATTCTGTAAAAAGGATGCGGCGGCTTCCTCACTTCTGATGAGTAATTCATTGTCAGGCGCCCCTTACCTGTATTACGGCACGGAGGAGCAGAAGCAGAAGTATTTAAAGCCCATGGTATTGGGAGAGAAGATAGGATCCTTTGCCCTCACAGAGCCAGGGGCAGGTTCGGACTCAGCGGCAACCCAAACCACCTGCCTCTGGGATGAGGAACAGGGATGTTACATATTGAATGGCCGTAAATGCTTTATCACTATGGGACCCATATGCGACCATGCGGTTGTATTTGCCAAATCGGATTTGACGGCAAAGGGGACCAGGGGAATATCCGCGTTTATTGTGGAAGCTTCATGGGATGGTTTTTCCAGAGGAAAAACAGAGGAAAAGATGGGTATGCATGCGTCCGTAACCTCCGATCTTATATTCAACAATGTGAAGGTTCCCAAAGAAAACCTGTTGGGTGAGGAGGGAAAAGGCTTTAAGATTGCCATGGGAATCCTGGATGCAGGCCGTGTAACGGTGGCTGCCCAGGGGCTGGGAATCGCGGCGGGATGTCTGGACCTGGCAATCGCCTATTCCAAGGAAAGGGTCCAGTTTGGAAAGCCTATCTGCAAGCTGCAGGATGTGGCCTTCAAGCTGGCAGACATGGCCACGGAGGTGCAGGCTGCCCGGCTGCTGGTCTATGACGCAGCGGATAAACTGGACCGCCATGAAAGCGTCACCATGAAGGCTGCCATGGCCAAGTACAAGGCAGGTGAGGTCTGCAACAGCGTGGCCTATAAAGCGTTGCAGATTCATGGAGGATATGGGTACATGCAGGATTATGCCATTGAGCGTATGACCAGGGCCGCACGTCTCGTATCCATCTATGAGGGGACTTCGGAAATCCAGAAGCTTGTCATATCCGGAAATTTACTGAAATAGTGGAGGTGTAGGAATGAAGATTTTAGTTTGTGTAAAGCAGGTTCCCAATACAAACGAGGTTAAGATAAATCCAAAGACAGGAACCCTCATAAGGGACGGGGTGGAGAGCATACTGAACCCCGATGATGATAATGCGCTGGAGGCTGCCCTGCAGATAAAAGACGCCGATGGTGATACCACGGTCACCGTGATTTCCATGGGGCCTCCCCAGGCAAAAGAGGTTCTGGTGGAATGTATGGCAAAGGGGGCGGATAATTCGGTTCTGCTCAGCAGCCGGGCTTTTGGCGGAGCAGATACCTGGGCTACCTCCAATACCATTGCGGGGGCCATAAAGAGAATCGCTGATTATGATATTATTTTTGCGGGACGCCAGGCCATTGACGGGGATACGGCTCAGGTGGGACCTCAGATTGCGGAGAAGCTGGGGATACCCCAGGTCACTTATGTGGAACGCATCTTATCCTGTAAGGACGGCAAGGTGACGGTCAGACGCCAGCTGGAGGACGGATACGAGGTCATTGAGGCGCCTATGCCCTGTCTGCTCACTGTTGTAAAGGAACTGAATACGCCCAGATATATGAGCGTTAAGGGCATTTACGAAGCATATGAGAAGGACATTACGGTGTGGAATGAAAATGATATTCCGGTGCGGGCAGAGGAGATTGGCATTAATTCATCCCCCACCAAAGTATTCCGCTCCTTTACACCGGATCCAAAGGGAAAGGGTGTCATGATAGAGGGAACTCCTAAGGAAGCAGCGGCAAAGGTAATCAGTGAATTGAAGAAAAAACATGTTCTGTAGAGCAGGAGGTAAAATATGGCTGTAAAAATCAGTGCGGATAAATGTAAGGGTTGTAGTCTTTGTGTGAAAGCCTGTCCCTTTGGAGCGATTGATATGGCGGAGCGGAAGGCTGTAATCAATGACAAATGTACCATGTGCGGGGTTTGCGTGGAATCCTGTAAATTCGGGGCCATCACAAAGGATGAGGAGGAATCGGAAAATGACCTTTCTGCCTACAGGGATGTATGGGTCTTTGCGGAGCAGAGGGCGGGCGTAATCACGCCGGTGGTCTTTGAGCTGTTGGGAAAGGGGCATGATTTGGCGGCTGACATCGGGGACGCCAGGCTTTGCGCCATCCTCCTGGGGAATGGCCTGGAGGACATGACCAGGCAGCTTTTTGAGGCGGGTGCAGAGGTGGTGTATACGGCAGAGAGCAGTCTGCTGGCAAATTATACGGCAGACGGATACACAAAGGTCATCTCAGACGCCATCCACGAGTTTAAACCGGAAATTGTGCTCTACGGTGCGACCCACATCGGACGGGACCTGGCTCCCAGGGTGGCGGCCAGGGTCAACACAGGACTGACGGCAGACTGTACAAAGCTGGATATCGACCCGGAGACAAAGGGAATCCTGCAGACCAGACCGGCCTTTGGCGGCAACCTGATGGCTACCATCAAGTGCCCTAACCACCGCCCCCAGATGTCCACGGTCAGACCGGGCGTGATGGATAAGATGCCTGCAGAACCAGGGAGGTCCGGGGAAATGATACCGGTTACCCTGAAGCTTTCTGAGTCCCATATACGCACCAGGATACTGGAAATCGTAAAGACAGCCAAGGACCTGGTATCACTGACCGATGCCGAAATCATTGTGTCCGGCGGCGCTGGTTTGGGGGATGCATCCGGGTTTGAACTGATTAAGAAGTTTGCAGACCACATAGGAGGCGTGGTGGGCGCTTCCCGCGCAGCAGTGGACGCGGGCTGGATTGACCATTCCCATCAGGTGGGGCAGACAGGAACAACGGTAAAACCTAAGATTTATATTGCCTGCGGCATATCGGGGGCCATTCAGCACCTGGCCGGCATGCAGACCTCTGATATTATAATAGCCGTCAATAAGAGCCCGCTGGCGCCCATTTTTGAGGTGGCGGACTATGGAATCGTGGGGGATTTGTACAAGGTGATTCCGGAGCTTATGGAGGCCTGGGGATAAGGCTTTGAGATTGAAATATGTGTTATGGACAGAGAAAACATGTGAGCAGAAAGGAGATTTTGTTATGCCAAAGAGACTGGACGGTAAGGTTGCATTGGTAACAGGAGCAGCAAGGGGACTGGGAAGGGCCTATGCCCTGAGGCTGGCAGAGCTGGGAGCGGATGTGGGGGTCATTGACATTGACCTGAAATCCTACAAGGCATTTGAGGGGGAGGAAAAGCTGCTGACAGCAGAGACCACCATGGACGAGTGCCGGGCCCTTGGGGTGAAGTCAGCCGGAGCAGAGGCGGATATCACGGACAGGGAGGCCGTGTTTGCAGCGGTTGCACAGATTGAGAGGGAGCTTGGCCCCATTGACATCGTGGTCTGCAACGCAGGAGGCGGCATGGGGGCGCCGGATGGAAATAAAGCCAGCGAGCTTAACTGGCAACAGTTTTATGCAGTGACTGAGCGGAATTACTACGGCACCGTGTATACCTGCAATGCGGTGGTTCCGGGTATGAAGAAGAGGGGATACGGCAAGGTGGTCAATGTAATCTCCGTGGGCGGACTGGTGGCAAACAGCGACGGAAGCTATGCGCATTACGCATCTGCAAAGGCAGCCATTGCCCAGTACACCAGGCTGCTGGCCCAGGAGGTGGGGCGCTATAACGTGACCGCCAACTGCATTGCGCCTGGCTTTATCGCAACCGGCCGTCTGGTGGAGAATTATAAAAAGGCAGGGGAAGGCACCTTTCTGCGCAATGTTGCCATGAAGCGTTTTGGCACCGTGGAGGACTGCGCCAATGTGGTGGAATTCCTTGCCACAGACCTTTCCTCCTATGTAAACGGGGCCATTATCGAGGTGACAGGGGGGACCGTGGGCAGGATGATTATGAATGAGCCTGCGGAGTGCTAGAACTATCAGGCGGCAAAGATATATAAAATGCAGGACACAAAACAGGAGATTGCTGTTACACTGATAGAAGCAATAGTATTATAGTTAAAAACCAGCAAAATAATGCGGAGGGTACATTATATGAGCAGATGGGAAACATTAGAGAAAAAACCAGCGCCCCTTTTTACAAAGGAATTCGGCCCCCTGAACGGTATCAGGGTGCTGTTGAATGGATCTGTTGTGGCAGCACCTTTTGCGGCTACCATGTTAAGCGATTTTGGGGCAGAGGTTATCGCGCTGGAGCGTCCGAAAATCGGCGGGGACACGGCCAGGCACCAGCAGCCGCAGATAAAGGACGGGGAAAAGCATATCAGCGGCTCCTGGATGCAGAATGCCAGAAATAAATTGAGCTTTACCCTGGAGACAAATTTTAAGAAGGTACCGGAATCAAAGGAAATCTTCCTGTCATTGATAAAGAACTGTGATGTTTGGATTGAAAACATGGTGTGGATTGAAAAGCTGGGGATCACGGATGAGATGCTTCTGGAGGTCAATCCCAGGCTGGTTATCTGTCATGTCAGCGGCTTCGGCACACCAAAATTCGGTGGACAGGAGCGTCATTTAAACCGCGCCTGCTACGACCCCCTGGCCCAGGCCGAGTCGGGCTGGTGCCTGCTTCAGGGCTTCCCGGACAGACCCCCTTACTATGCGCAGCAATACATAGGTGATTACCTGTCCGGCCTGTTTGCGGTGAACGGCATACTGATGGCCCTCCGTCATGTGGATAAAACGGGACAGGGGCAGATTATTGATACAACACTGTGTGAGAGCTATATGAGAGTTATGGACGATAACTTTACCCTGTGGGGTGAGGCTGGTATCCAGAAGCAGCGTCAGGGAATCAAGCAGTCCACCTACCAGCCCGCGGGCATATTCCCCACAAAGGACGGCAAGTTTATCAATCTGGGGGCATATGGCAGGGGATCCTATGAAAAGGTCATGAAAGGATTTGGGTTTGACCTTGAGAAATATTCCTATGAGGCGGCAGGAGGAAGCGCCGAGGCGCTGCAGAGCAGCCTCGGCAGGGAGCTGGACCAGATGTTTGCGGATTACTTCATGAGCCATACGGCACAGGAAGCCATTGATATTCTGATTGACAACAGAATCGGGGCTGCTGTCATTAAAGACTGCAAGGATGTGATGGAAGATGAACACTGGAAGGCGAGAGAGGACTGGGTGACATATGAGGACCAGACTCTTGGAAAAGATATCACTGCATTTGGGTTTGCACCTAAATTATCTGAAACACCAGGAGAAGTATGGAGAGGAGCTCCAAGGCTGGGACAGGATACAGAGGAGATCATGACAAGACTTCTTGATTATACCCCTGAAGAAGTGGATGCATTAAAGGGAAAGGGTGTTATTGATTCGTTCTAAACACATTTTGAGATAAAAGAAGGCATGGAGCGGGGACAGATTTTGACGTAAAAGGCGTCTGAGGGTTTATAAGGCAGGAGGGAAGCATGGCTATATTACGTTCAGAGGAATTGAAAAACAATAAGGATGAGTTTATCCGAAATACATTCTGTAAGATTTTCCACCGTACCGCACTCAGATACCCGGATAAGGCAGCCGTGGCGGACGAGGACAGCAGCCTGACCTACCGGGAACTGGATGAGTACAGCAATTTCCTTGCAAAGCACCTGGTAAGCCAGGGCGTCAGAAGGGAGGAAATCGTGGCCATCCAGTCAGGACGCCATGTCAAGACCGTCATAGGAATCATGGCGGTCTGGAAAGCAGGCGCCGCCTATGTGTTCCTGGATGAATGCTATCCGGAGTCCAGGAACCACAAGATTCAGGAGGAATGCGGTTACAGAATCATCCTTACAGACAAGTACTTCTCAGACCTTCATATGGAAAAGGATAAAGAATACACGGACCTCTCCCGCAGGGAGGACCTGGCTATCCTGGTCTATACCTCCGGCTCCACATCCATGCCCAAGGGCGTCATGATTGAACACAGGAACATTACGGGCTCTGTCAGCAATTTCCACAGACTGGGGTTTAACGAGTCGGATGTGGTCTGCCTCTTTGCAAGCTTCAGCTTTGTGGCCTCTGTCTATGACACATGCAGTTCACTGGCATCCGGCGCAACCATGGAAATCATACCGGAATACAGAAGAAAGAACATCGACCTGATTGTGCGGTTTTGTCAGGAAAAGCATATAACCGTTACCTTTCTTCCGCCGCATATGGCCATGAAGTTTATGAAGTACGATGAAAGCCGGCTTAATTTAAGGGCCCTTCTGGTGGGAAGTGAACCCGTGCGCAACCTTGAGCCCAAGAGCTACAGAATCATCAATGTGTACGCCGCATCGGAGACATGTTCCCTGGCTGCTGCCTATGATATCAACAGCTGTGAAAAATCCTATCCCATCGGCACTTTGAATCCCAATCTGAAGGGTTATATCGTGGATGAGGATGGAAAACCGGTAAAACCAGGCGCAGAAGGGGAACTCTGGCTTGCAGGACCCCAGATAACCAGGGGATATTTTAAGCGCCCGGAGCGCACCCGGGAACAGTATATGGATAATCCCTTTGACCATGAGGAAGGGTATGAGCGGCTCTTTAAGACAAGGGATATTGTCTGTCAGATGGAGGATGGGAACCTGCGGTACATAACGAGAAAAGATAATATGTATAAAATCAGGGGATTCCGTGTGGAAAGCGGGGCAGTGGAATCAGCGGTATTAAAATGCTCGGAAATAAAGGAAGTTGTGGTTACTGCATTTACGGATGCAGGAGGGTGCAATATTTTGTGCGGGTATTTTGTATCGGACAGGGAAATTGATGTCAAGCTTCTCAAGGAACGGCTTAAGTCTGTCATCCCATATTACATGGTGCCCACCTGTTTCATACGTCTGGAGCAGCTTCCCAGAAATATAAACAATAAGGTTGACCGCGGCGCGCTGAAACCGCCAGCGGAACTGAACGACCATAAACTTTTGCAGAAGCTTTATTAGTGAATGCAGATGAAATAATAAGGAGACTGGCATGTCGGATGAATTATATGATAAATTCACACAATTTTTTGACGCGGATATCAACCAATATTTAGGCGAACACGGCGGAGGCGCAGAGGTGGTGGACCTGGAGGGAAATGAGCTGGTTATCCGGATGCTTGGGGAGTGCAGAGGCTGTTTGTCCATGAATGATACGGTGAACGGTGTAATTCTGAAAAAGGTCAGCGCCGTATTTCCCTTTGTAAAAAAAGTCAGTGTGACAGATGATGTAAGCCCGGAAGTCTATGAGATGGCATGTAATCTCTTTACTTCACACAATTAAAAATTATCCCATTACAGGAGGAACGACACATGGGTGTAGGAACATATGAAGCATATATTGAGAGAATGAAAAAAATGAAGCCCAATATTTATCTGGACGGAAAATGCGTGGACAGGATGGGGCCGTGGAACGAGGGCGGTTTCTGGGTTATGAAGCAGTGTTATGACATTGCCAATGACCCGGAATATGCAGATGTCTGTACAGCCACCTCCCATCTCACAGGGGAAACTATCAACCGCTGTACCCATATCCACCATTCACAGGATGATCTGTTAAAGAAGCAGCTTATGACCCGTCTGGTATGCCACAGGGTAGGCGGATGCATGCAGAGATGTATGGGAACCGATGCCTTAAATGCCATTGCAGTGGTTTCCTATGACTGTGACCAGGCTACAGGAACCAAATACCATGAAAGATTTAACCGTTACCTGGAGTACTGCCAGAAATACGATCTGATCTGCAATTGCGCGCAGACAGACGTAAAGGGAAGCAGAAACTCAAAGTACAAGAGGGCGCACCAGCAGCCGGACCCGGATATGTTCCTGCATGTTATCAAGCAGGATGCGGATGGTGTGGGAATTGACGGAAAACCCTGCAAGGGCGTGATTGTCCGGGGTGCAAAAATCTGTAATTCCTGTGCGCCATATGTGGACGAAATCATCGCGACTCCCACCAAGTTTATGGGAAGGGGAGATGAGGGGTATGCCATTTCCTTTGCCCTCCCCGCTGACTGGGACGGAATCAAGCTGATGGCCCTGCCGGGACTCCACCACAAGAGAAAACACCTGGAAGCTCCCTTTAACCATAATGGGGACAATGAGTCCCTGACCATATTTGACGATGTATTTGTACCTGAGGACAGAATCTTCCTGAACGGGTATGACAATGAGGATGTGGTGCAGTACGCAGGATACCTGGCCCTCATGTTTGCCCATTTCCACAGACATTCCTATACAGGATGTAAGACAGCCGTGTCCGAAATCATCGCCTCCCAGGCGGCACTGGTGGCAGATGTCAATGACATTGCAAAGGCAGAGCATGTGCGCGAGAAAATCTGCGATATCATAGGAACAGCCGAGCTGGTATTTGCAGCGGGGCAGGCATCCGCATACAGGGCGGTAGAATTTCCAAACGGATCCTGGGTGCCGGATGAAATCCTGACCAATGCAGGAAGAAGACTTGCAGGACATAACATTTACCATGAATATGAGATTCTGGCCGACCTGACAGGCGGCGTATGTGCGTCCCTTCCAACGGAGGAAAGCTTCTTTGCGCCTGAAACAGCCGAACTCTGCAACAAATACATCATGCGCAATCCGGATTACACGGCTGAGGAGACGCACCGCGTCATGAGAATGATGGAAGATAAATTGTGCGATGCCTTTGAGGGCGCCCAGTGCGTGGCCGGAGTCCACGGGGGCGGTTCACCTTTGATGGAGACCATCACGCTGATGAGCCGCTATGATTTGGATGAGCTTAAGAAGATAGCAAAATACCTGGCGGGATTTGACGGCGTGGAATGTCCGCGCTATGAGAGAGCCACTGCAACACCCAGGGCCATGCTGGAGCGGTTTAAAAAGACACAGAAGTAATGGAATGGGAGAAGGAGAAACAGCTTATTGGCGAATGGGAGGAAAATCAGATGGCTGAGGAGATAAGGAATATTTTAGTAGTGGGCGCAGGCGTGATGGGCTCTGCCATATCGCAGGTATTTGCGGCAAACGGATATGAGACAGTGATGGCTGATTTAAAGGAAGAGTTTCTTGAGACAGCCTTAGAGCGGATTGAAACAAATATTGACGGCATGATGGAGGAAAATCTGGCTGACGGTTCCTACCGTGAGGCTGTGCATAAAAACCTTACCACCATCTTAAACAGCGGGATTCCGGAGACGGCGGACCGGTTCGACCTTGTGGTGGAGGTGATATTTGAAAATAAAGACGCCAAGCGTGAGCTCTATCAGATTCTGTCAGATAACTGCCGCCCGGATTGTATCTTTGCCAGCAACACATCGGGAATGGACGTGTTTGCCGTGACAAAGGATATACTTAAGAATCCGGAACGCCTGATAATCACCCACTGGTTTAATCCGCCCCATCTCATGAAAATAATTGAGGTGGTGAAGGGGCCTGAGACCTCGGATGAGACGGTGGATAAGGTGAGAAAATTTCTGGAGACCTGCGGCAAGAAACCGGCAGTGCTGGGAAAGTTTATGCCTGGTTTTATCGTGAACAGGATGGCTACGGTTATATGCCGTGAGCTGTATTATATGGTGGAACAGGGATGGGTCAGCCCCCGGGATGCTGAAAATGCTCTTAAGTACACCGACGGCCTGAGGTGGAGCTTCGAAGGACCACTGGAGCTGTGGGATTTTGTGGGGCTTGAGATACCTATAACAGTGGCTGCAGGAGTCATGCCTACTCTGTGTAACAGGACCGATTCCATACCCTATGGTGACAAGCTGATTGCAGAGGGAAAGACCGGTGTCAGGGCAGGAGAGGGAATGCTGGGAAAATATCCGGCTGACGTGGATGGGTATGTGAAGAAGCGGAACCGGCGGATTGTGGCCATGTACAAGATGATGAACCAGTTTGAGGAAGAAGATGCGGGGGAGATAACGGGAGAGCCGGCTGAGTAGGACAGGGACACAAAAGCGGACCGTTGAGGAGGTAATAAATGGGAATAGGAACTTACGAAGCGTATCGTGAACGCTTATCAAAAATGAAGCCTAATGTATACCTGGATGGCAAATGTGTGGACAGGAACGGAGACTGGATAGAGGGCGGATGTTATGTCATGAAGGTGTGTTATGACATGGCCAATGACCCTGATTTTGCAGATGTATGTACGGTGAAGTCCCATCTCACAGGGAAAATCATAAACCGCTGTACCCACATTCACCAGTCGCAGGACGATTTGCTGAAAAAACAGCTGATGACACGTCTGATTTGCCACAGGGTAGGCGGCTGTATGCAGAGATGCATGGGTACGGACGCCTTAAATGCCATTGCAGTTGTATCCTATGACTGCGACCAGGCAACCGGAACTAATTATCATGAGAGATTTAACAGATACCTGCAGTACTGCCAGGAAAATGACCTGGTTTGCAACTGCGCCCAGACCGATGTAAAGGGGAGCCGGAATTCCAAATATAAACGCGCCCACCAGCAGCCGGATCCGGATATGTTTGTACATATCATAAAGACAGACGTGGACGGCATCGGAGTGGACGGTAAGCCGTGCAAGGGCGTGATTGTCCGGGGCGCGAAGATATGCAACTCCAATGCGCCCTATGTGGATGAAATCATCGTGAATCCAACCAAATTCATGGGAAAGGGAGACGAGGGATACGCTGTGTCATTTGCCCTGCCCGCTGACTGGGACGGAGTGAAATTGATGGCCCTTCCCGGGCTCCACCATAAGAGAAAGCATCTGGAGGCGCCCTTCTCAAAAATAGGCGATGTGGAGTCCCTGACTATATTTGATGATGTATTTGTACCTGAGGACAGACTGTTTTTAAACGGTTATGACAATCCGGACGTGGTCCAGTATGCGGGATATCTGGCTCTTATGTTTGCCCATTTCCACCGGCACTCCTACACAGGGTGCAAGGCAGCCGTATCCGAAATCATCGCCTCACAGGCAGCACTGGTGGCGGATGTGAACGACATCGCCAGGGCGGAGCATGTGAGGGAGAAGATCTGCGACATCATAGGAACAGCGGAGCTGGTGTTTGCGGCAGGCCAGGCATCTGCCTACCGGGCAGTAAGGTTCCCCAATGGCTCCTGGGTGCCGGATGAAATTCTGACCAATGCGGGACGGCGCCTGGCCGGCCATAATATTTACCATGAATATGAGATTCTGGCAGACCTGACAGGAGGCGTCTGCGCATCCCTTCCAACGGAGGAGAGCTTCTTTGCGCCGGAAACAGCCGGGTTATGCAATAAGTATATCATGCGCAATCCGGATTATACAGCTGAGGAAACACACAGGGTAATGCGCATGATGGAGGATAAACTCTGCGACGCCTTTGAGGGAGCCCAGTGTGTGGCCGGTGTCCACGGAGGCGGATCGCCGCTTATGGAGACCATTACCCTCATGAGCCGCTATGATTTGGAGGAGCTTAAGAAGATTGCCAAGTATCTGGCTGGCTTTGACGGGGTGGAATGCCCCCGGTATGAGAGAAAGACGGCCACGCCCAGGGCTATGCTGGAGAGGTTTCAGAAGACCCAGAGGTAGGATGGGTATATGTGTGGATGATGAGATGGTCATGAAGTGACAGCAAAGGCGCTTAAGATATTCGTATCTCAAGCGCCTTGCCATTTACACACCGCCTATTACACACCGCCTATTACAGACAGGCCTTTCTACACCACAGGAACGGTCCGCTCATACCCATCCGCTGTTTTGCGCAGTACAGCGCCGGGGGTATTCCCGGCAAGTATTTCTATGGTAAATTTTGTAATATCATTTACAACAGATTCATCCGCTTTTATACAGACCTGTATTGCATGGACGAGCCAGTCAGAGGATACTTTGTTTTTCCTGGCTGCCTGTATCTCACGGTAGACCTGGTTTGCAATTCCTCTGGCAATGGTCTCCTTTTGCTTCACATCACTTTTCCAGGTTATTTTAAGTTTCACGCCGTTTTTTTCATACCATGCGTTCAATTCCGTAACAGGGTCCAGCAGCTCCCAGCCGCCATGCTTGGAATAGGCTGCAATCTCCTCATTATGCGTCTTGTCGGCCACGGTATAGATAATGGCTTCTGAAGTTTCTTCTGCTAACATATGAGCCAGATAACTGACCTGTGCGCCGTGCCGGATCACCTGATACTCCTGGGCATCCCGTTTTTCCTCATGGATTGTCACATTCATGGAGTTGTAACGAATCACGTTATAGGGTTCTGACGCATCTGTTTTCAGAGTATTGCAGATGGCAAGGTTCATCTGGTTGATAATACGTTTTTCGTCAGGGCTTTCTGAAGGTATGATGCTGCGCCCCGCCCCTATGGCGTGGACCAGGTCGTGCATATCATAGTCCCCGGTGTAAAAAAAGCGTGGAAATCCTTCCCCATGATCTTTCAGCAATTTATGGATGGTTGGCATGGAGCCCTTCAGGAGAAGGACATCATGATTTATTCCTTTGCTGTCAGTGATAACTGTACATTGCAGGGGATATTTTTCTGCGATTTCACGGCATCCCAGCCTGCTCAGATAAAGCCCCACCGGAACATTACCCTCCCAGGATGCCACAAAACCGCCCAGCAGGCTCCATACATCAGAGGGTGATGCAGTACTGCTGTCCACGCCCATGGCTGACAGCAGAGCCGCATTTAATTCTGCCAGGCCGGCGTCTGTCTTAAGCCCCAGGGTTTTTCTTTTTATTGTCTTGTCCAGGATATCGTGCCCCTTTGCCGCCGCTCCATTTTTCAGCTGGTTTAATGTGGCGGAACCTGCATTGCGGAAACTGACCATGACCGCATTTTCGTGGGCATAATTTTCAATACTTTTTGCGTCCTCCTTTAACAGATACCCTTCTGCTTCCAAATCTGCATATGAAATACTTCTCATTTTCCTGACCTTCCTTTCACCTGTTTGAGTTAACATGTTTGAATGCATCCTTATATGCACGCTTTCTTATGTGCATGCATCCTTAAGGTAATTACAGTATAAGGCAGGAAAGAAGATGAGCGGGGGAACTGTCATAGATGGTCAGTTTTCCGGCATATTTTTGGGTTACCGTATCAGGCTGCCATCCGTCCTCACGGTGACAACCTGCCACGGTATAAACTTTCCGCTGGCCTGGAGAGCGCGTTTCGCGGCATTTTCAATACCGCCGCAGCATGGAACCTCCATGCGGACAA
>OGSS01000953.1_pt1 | contig 22887 bp, 19 predicted proteins | sample 1553591 | NCBI WGS metagenome assembly OGSS01 (sample SAMEA2580061, study PRJEB22360) | human gut metagenome | biome: human gut; feature: human-associated habitat; material: faeces | place: Denmark | collected 2008/2010
CAATGACGACAAGCTATTGTCGTCATTCCCCCTCTCTCTCCAGAGAGGGAAACGTGTTGCATTCTTTCCATTAATCAGCTTTCGCATGCTTACTTTTTAACAAAGTGGAAAAAGTGCAACATATTATCACTATTCCTTCAGATTCACATAATGGAATCAACTATCCCCCGACATCCAGCAAAGACTGGTCTATCCATAGTATGGAAATCAAAGATTTCAATACTATGGACTTACAGCCACAAGAAAGGAGTTTCGTTTTGCAATCTTTCCCTTAGTTGTCTTTTGCATTCTTAAATTTCACAAAAGAACCTTCCTCTTCATTTCTATAAGCTGCAAGGATCGCACGGCCCCAAGAATCCAACCTGGATTCTTGCCGCCTCAAAGCCCTTAGGGCTTTGCCGACTTGAGAATGGCATTGCCATTTTTGCGGATAGCAGGGTTTGGCTTGCGAGGTTTCCCTCTTGCCTGTTTTTATGCACAGGCAGCAAAAAAGCTGTGACAGCTTTTTCTGCCACAGCTTTTTTCAACGGCTTATTACTTTCTGCTCTTGAGGGACTGATCAAAGCTGAAGAATGCAGCCTTGTCATCTTCAGTAGCCTTGAAGCCGTCAACGATTTCGTGAGCGTTAGCTTCTTCTTCTACCTGTTCAGTAATGTACCACTGGAGGAATACTTCAGTTTCCAGATCGCCTTCTGCTCTTGCCTGCTTAAAGAGGCTGCGGATGGAGTCGGAAATGAATTCTTCGTGCTTCAGTGCAGCTTCAGATACCTGGCATGGGCAGTCAAAATGCTGAGTTACAGCGTCGATAGCGCCGAATTCAGTAGCCCCTTCTCTGTCTTCGATATAGTCAGAAATCTTAAATGCGTGTTCCAGTTCTTCATCATACTGAACCTTGAGCCAGGATGCATAACCGGTGAATCCTTCTCTCTTCATATCCTTGGACATAGAGAGATAAAGATATGCGGAATACAGTTCCTTAACATACTGTTCATTCAGTGCTTTTTCCATAGATGCGGACAATTTCATAATGAATCCTCCTTATCAACATGTAGCTTTATTATTGGACAATGAGTTTGTCTATCTCTATTATATCGCATTTTCTCAATTAATCCAGATACTGAACAAATTTTATTCAGTTTTATTTCATTCCCGAAACAATCTGTTTCAGATAGTCAGCAAACGGACCTCCCAAGTCCTTTCTTCGCAGGGCAAATTCCACCGTGGCTTCCAGGAATCCCAGCTTGTTTCCTACATCATAGCGGCGGCCTTCAAAGTTATACGCATAAACGCTGCTGTTTTTAGCCATAACCCGGAGTGCATCGGTGAGCTGAATTTCTCCGCCTTTTCCTGGCTGCGTCTGTTCCAGAATCGGGAAGATATCCGGCGTAATGACATAGCGTCCCAGCACGGCGGTGCGGCTCGGCGCCTCTTCAATGCCCGGTTTTTCCACCATATCTTCCACCCGGTATAGATTGGAAGTTTCCGTAGGCACCCCTTTGATAATGCCATAAGAAGAAACCGCTTCCTTTTCCACTTCCTGACATCCCAGAATGGTGGATCCCGTTTCATTGTACATATCGATGAGTTGCTTCAGTGCCGGACGCTTCGGATTGTACACAATATCGTCTCCCAGAATGACACCGAATGGCTCATCATCCATAAAGGTCTTAGCGCAGAGAATAGCATCTCCCAGTCCGTTCATATGCTTCTGGCGGACATAATGAACGGTAATAGAAGAAATGCGTTCAATTTCCTTCAGCAGTTCTATCTTTCCATGTTCATACAGATGTCGTTCCAGTTCCGGAGAGGAATCAAAATGGTCTTCAATCGCTCTCTTGGCATGGCCGGAAATAATCAGAATCTCATTGATTCCACTCTCCAGAATTTCTTCCACAATATACTGAATCGTGGGCTTGTCCACAATGGGCAGCATTTCCTTAGGCATAGCCTTAGTTGCCGGAAGGAACCGGGTTCCGAACCCTGCCGCCGGGATAACCGCTTTTCTTATCTTCTTCATAACCTGCTCCTTATGTCTGTTATTTTTATAATATTTCATCTTCCTTATGTTAACCACCCCATAGAAAAAAGTAAAGTGCGGCTGCCACATCAACGGGCAGCCGCACTTTATAGTTCATCCAATCAGAATGCCGGATCTTCTTTGATCTTTCTCTTTCTGTCCATAGTCATGGCATTATCTCCATTGATGGCATATGCCGGAGATGAGAAATCGTACTCCTTATGATAGAACGAGGTACGGGCCTGGAACAACCCGGACAGAGTATCAAAAATCATATCATTCGTGAATACTGTATGTTCATGGGCCTTCATCTGCCTCATCAGATCCGGATATTTCGCCTGATACGATGGTGACAGGTACACGAAGAATGGAATATGTACCATATCGAAGTAGAAGGGGGATGTACCGTGGAAATGCTTCATATTTTCCCCGTGGTCCGAGAAATACACCATGGCCTGCAGATCCATATTTTCCTTTGCATAGTTGAATATGTTCTGCATAATCCAGTCATCATAAGCAATGGTCATATCGTAATCATGGTCCGGGTTATTCGGAGAAATGCCAAACTGATTCCACCGGGATACCGGAACACGGGTCTTATAGGTATAATGGCTTCCGGTAATATTAATGAACACCACCCGTTTCTTTGCCGGCGGTAATTCTTTCAGCACATTCAGAGCATATTCATCCGGATTCTGTTCCCAGTACGTATGGTCGCAGCGTTCCGCAATCATGGTCACCCCTGCACTGGACAGGGAACTGCGGTTTTTGAAGGAAATCCAGTCGGTAGCAAATCCTGCCTTACGAAGGGCATCCACCAGGCTCACTACATGACGCAAGTCATTATCCCCATACTGGTTAGCGCTGGTCAATGCATAGCTAAGGGACATAAGCGTATTCGGGAAATTGGAATACGCCTTATATCCCAGGGCGAAATCCGGAGTCTTCGCCATAGCCGAAAGCCAGGGCGTATTATTTTCCCGGTAGTCCGGAGTAAATGCCTTCATATGATCCCGGTTCGCACTTTCCCCGATAATGACGATGTACGTGCCATCCGGCGCATTCTGCCCTTCCTCAAGAACCATGGTTCCTACATTTCTATTAATGTTATTATTCATCTGGGAAAGTACCTGGAAATCACTTCCCTTGCTTTCTACGGCACGATAAATATTAACCGGGAATACATGGGTAAACATGCGGTAAAATCCGCCGATAAACAGAATGGTAACAAACACCAGTCCGATTTTTCCCTTTCCAGTATGACTCTTTACCGGATTCTCACAGGAAGCAGCGGCCCGGAGCAGAGAGAATGAACCTTTCATGGAAAGAACCAGAAGCAATGCAATCAGCACCAGGGAACCAACAGCCATAGCCGGCGAAGCCACGGTAGTAAAAAAGGATTTCACTTCATCACTGTGCGTAGCCATAATGGCCATCATGGCAAACATGTCCATTTCGCCGCCCATGACCACATAGTATCCCACATAAACAAAAGGCATCACCAGAAGGAACAGAGCCAGCAGGCCCTGCAGAATGCCCCAGGGAATCCTGGCCTTAGGGAGCCGGCGGCTCCACACGCCCAGCACATAAGGCAGCGAAAAAATCAGCGCTGCATACATGTAGTAATCTCCCAAATGCTTCTTTTCCGGGAGATTGGCAAATCCATACCCCCAGGTAAAGACAGCCGCCCACAGCAGAGGCAACACCACAGCCCAGGGAAGGAGCTTCTTCAGATAAGAATCTGTAAATACAGAAAATAAGCCCTGTGACACAATCCATACCACCAGTATGGAAGTCAGCAATCTTGGATTCATATAGCTGGCCAGGGTAGGATAATCCCCTCCCAGTTTTAAGATGCCCGCTGCCACCACTACAAACAGAAGGGTCGTAAGTAACGACCGTTTTATACTTTGCTTCATTCTATTTTCCTCTTGTAAACACATAACCGGAACCCCGGGTTCAGAACACTCCTATATTAGCAGAAAATTCTTTTCCCGGCTAACTCTTTCCACTCATTCTTTCATTTGGCGAACGTCCGGTTATCGTCTATACTTAGAAGAAGATTTTCAAGGAGGATGTTATGAGTTTCTGGTACAAAGAACGGCAGAAAATGGCACTCTGGTGGAATGGGATTTCCCGGCAGGAAATCCACAGCTACATATACACCGCCGTGCTTTTTCTGTTTCTCACCTTTTTATATTTTCTGAGTATCCATATTTCCGGCCTGTTTACCTGGTATCGATTCCAGCGCAGCATGGTGGAATGTTTTATCATGCTGTTCCTCACTCAGCTCATGACCGGGAAAAATATGCTGCATCCCTTCTGGCGCATCGGCTATATCCCGTTTGCCCTGTGGATTACCATTTTCCCGTACTGTCTCATTCACGCCCCCAACGGCTCTCTTCACTTTGACTTCAACCATATCACCCCATACTTTCTTACTGCCTTCGGCGTACTCCTACTCCTCTTTTTCATGATGAACATTATCTCCCGGGCCGTACTGGGAAAGAAAATGATGACCGCCATCGTGCTGACCACAGTAGGATATTTTTCCTTCAGTCCATTCATCTATATGCTCCACTACCAGCTCACAGGTCTAGAGAACTATTCTTCGCAAGCCACATGCCCTGGGACTGGATTACCCATATTATCTATCCAAGAATTGGAACAACCGGCCTTTTAGCCACAGTACTGGGAATGATTGTTTATCTCGCACTGTACTGCCGGTGGATATGGCAAAGTGCCTATCACCTGAACCCATGCTGGAAAGACCAGCACGGAACCCAGATTTCCATCCTCTACCGCCTCCTCCAGCTCCTCGTATTCGCCGGCTGCCTCTGGCTCCTCATCCGCTGGAGCAGCGAATGCTTCCCTATGAAAGAATTCAACAGCATCCATGCTTATGAGCAGTACCTGGATGCGATTACACGTTCCAATCTGTAAACAGATTCTCTAAAATCGTCATTCATCACTCTATGAACCATCCGACACTGGCCCCTGACTGATGAAAACCTTGCCGAATCGCCAGACCGTATCAGTAAATCGTTGATTATATTACAGAAGCAGTAAAAGCGACTATGAAAAATGAGAAATCATGTTTCATAGTCGCTTTTAAATACCCGTATTCAGGATCAGTCTTTTTGCATCTTTTGATTCATCTGTTGTGTTTTATTGTTCTTATGGCGGGCGTAAATCCGGCAGAGCCATAACTGATTGTGCAGAATAGCCCAACCGAGTAATTTATCCCGTATGCGCCCGGAAATTGAATAACGTTTTAAATCTCTAAGTGCCTTTATGATATTATTCCTGTCTTCCTCTGTCAGATCATGAATTACTGTATCCATAGCATAGGCCTTTATGTATCCAGACATAGCCCTTGCCGCACAGGGTTCCACATTTTCAGGATACGCCGTTTCAGAACATTTCAGTCGATAATACCAAAGGAAAGCATTCCCAAGATATTGCTTTCCGTTAACAGTATGGCGGATTGAAAACGGGCTATCCACAAGATGATAATAAAGAATGTCCGGAAGAACCCGGAACCCCCTGGCTTTATCAAAAATCCGAATGGTCATATACCCATCCTCTCCCGACCTTGCCAATTCTGAAGGGACTGTTTCCCCTTCCCAGAAGGCACGGCGTGTCCCATACGTCCAGATGGTGGACAGATTCGCATTCAGAGCCTGCTGTTTCCAGTATGCAGCATCCGAAATATTCTTCCGGATTCGGTTATCTGCCCTGCCTCCGTTCTCCCAAAAATACTGTGTTCCATAAACAACAACATCAGCACCACTTTCCAGCAGAGGTAATGTCTTTGCCAGCAGATGTTTATCTGCATAATCATCTGCATCTACCCAGAAAACATATTCGCCTCGCGCTGATCTGATCCCATTCTCACGAGTCCGGGTTATTCCCTGATTGGCCTGATGAATCACCCGGACATATGCATACCGGCTGGCATATGCATCCAGAATCGCCGCACTTCCATCCTTTGAACCATCATTAATAAGAATCACTTCATACGGTTCATCCGTTGTCTGATTTACCGCACTGTCTATAGCACGACGAATTGTATTCTGCGCATTATACACCGGAATGATAATTGAAGCCTTTACTAGCATATATCCCCCACAATTACTGTGAACTCAATACATTTGGCAAGTTAAAAAAGCTGATCATACTCTTGTTCTGATTTTATTTTTTTCAGCTGATGATGCGGTCTTTTATCCATCTGCCTATCCCACCATACCCGTGCCTTATCTAGCATTATCTGACCCCGATGTCGTAATCGGTAACTCGGGTCTGTCGGTACAAAGACCGCTTCACTCCACAGGGTCGGATCATCTTCCGCCTCTACACGAACCACCAGTTTTCTGTCCAGCTGACGGATCTGTGCGTTCACCGATTCCAGCGTGGTCCTCTGGCCATTAACCGTCCACCGCACAGGTCCCTGTATCCCATAAGTATACGCAGAGATTTCTGTCTTTTCTCCCGGATAAACTGCCCAATCATACGCAAAATGTCCATTCGCACAAATCTGCAGCACCGATACAGGCAGATTAACGTTATCAAGGATTTCCCACTCAGAAATACCCGCCTGATTTCCCTGGGATTCAAGAATCTCAAATTGCACCCAGGTAACGCCCTTCTGCACAGGAACGACAATCCGGTTTTCCTTCCCCTGCTTCCTAAAAGGTCCCACGAGACAGGAAAATCCGGTGCTGAATGTCAATTTTCCTTTTAATATACGGCTTTCTCCATCAATATTCCCGTAAAAGACCACTGCCTGTATGGTCTGCGGTGTATTAAAGTCACACCTGCACCATTTTTCCTTGTCCTCTGCCTCAGGCACCCAGAGATAATTTTCCATCACTGGCTTCTTGTCGGTAATATGTTCCGTATTCATCATCATGAAATCATGAAGATAATCCCCATTACCGGAGGAAACGGAAACTTTCCCTTCATATATCCGGTTTTCGGTCCGTCTGAGCCAGAAGACCTGATCGCCGTTGATAAGGCGGATAGCCCGGGTGGATGCCTTCTGTGACATATGGCAGGACAGTGCCTTATAGATAACATTGTTCTTCATCCATGGCCGACAAGCCTCGTCTACAGGAAACCGTATCCGATTCCCCCATTCATACACCGGATTGTCAGTTTCATAAGCCTTCTCCCAGAGCTGATCTGTATTAATCACTGAGGACAGTAAATGTGGCCCATAAAAATCTTTTCTTCCTTCAAATCCGGTAGAATAGCAAAATCCCATAAGCACCACCGGGCGGTACTCATGACAGGTATGCAAAATAGACTTCATAGCATGCAGGAATCCCAGATAGCATAACCGATGGTCCGGATGAGAGTCAAAATCTGTGGCCATAATCATGGCTGGTTTATCCCGCAGAATGACATCCTTTATATCCTGAACCAGTCCATTCCATGTATAGGCCTGGTGATTCCCCCGATACTGCATGGCAAAATCCGCATGATTGTCCAGTCCATAGGTCTCAGATTGTCCGTTACGTCCGATAAGCGGACACTTACGACCATTTACAAAGACATTGCGTTCCCCATGCACACCGCCATCCGGATATCCGAGGAATACAATATCCTTTTCCGGTACACCAAGTACTGCCAGTGCCTGTATGGCCTCTTTCAGGCGAATAAACCCAGGGTACTTCCAGTCACCATTGGTAGTAAACACACAGATAACGCGGATTCCCAGCTTTCTGGCATGATAAATCACCGTACCGGCCAGGTTAATTTCGTCATCTTCATGAGGAATGATAACCATCAACGTGCGGGACGATTCATCCAGTCCTTCAAAAAAAGAGAAAACTCCATTATTTTTTGCCTGCGATGACATCCTGTAACAATGCCTCCCATTCATTCCAAATCTTCTCAGGCGCATACCATTTCATGCTCTCTGCTGCCTGCAGCCCCATAATCTTTCGTTTTGATGCATCCTTCATCAGTGACCGCAGGACAGCGGCCAGAGAATCTACATTTCCATTCTCTGCCAGACGCCCGGTGACTCCGTCCTGAATCAGATCCTCCACACCGGTACACCCTTTGAACCCTACGGCAGGAACCCCGGCAGCCATGGCTTCCGTAAGCCCAAGCCCCCAGCCTTCTGCTCGGCTCGGCAGACAGAATACGTCACTGCGGGCATATACATCTTCCACTCGGGTTGTCTGCCCCTTAATAAATATTCTATTTGACAGGGAATGCTTATCCACCCATGACTGTATACTGCGCCCATAGCTTCCAGAATACCCCCAAAGCTCTACATTCCAATCGGGAAAATCCGATGCCAGGCTGGCAAAGGCCTTACACAGAAGGTGCTGTTGCTTATTCCTTGTCAGACTTCCCACACAGGAAATCAGATGCTTTTCTTTCTCTTCTCCCGGATGCGCCTTCTTTATCGGTGGATAAACCGGATTTCCGATAACTTTCACGAAAAGATCCGGAAAGACCTCCTGCGATATTTTCAGCCCTGACGGGAGAAGAATCTGAAGAGCCCTGCATTTCCCAATCGCCTCTTTTTCCACCTTCGACATACGTGGAAAAAGATATCGGGGATGAGAATGCATCATCTGTATCACTGGTGCCATACAATGCGCATCCTCTATCACATATTTAGTAGATGGGACCGAACAGGAAAGAACCACATCGGCCGGATGCTCTGCAAGATACTTCTGAATCTGCAGCCCATACTGACGCCCCTTGAACCGCGCGTTCAGTTCCTGTCCCCCGGATTTTGAAAACACCCGGACAACTTCCCGTAAGACACGAAGTCTTACCGGAAGTTTTTCAGAAATAATTTTCTTTCCATCCTGAAAGAGGATGTTATGCTGAATCACCCGGCTATCCAGAGGGAAGTAAGGATTTCCTTCACAGTAATCTCTGTACAGTATAGTCACTTCATGCCCCCGACGAATCATTTCGTTGGAAAACTGGCAAACCACTTTCTCCACTCCCCCAGGATTTCCCACATAATGGGTTCCAAAATGGGCAATAACTATATGCATGGTTCCTTCCTTTCAGAAATCCTTATAAGCAAGGATTACGCAGCTTTTACTTCTTTTAAACTTCAATTCTCAATTGATCAGATATTACTATGATCATTTATTTATTATTTTTCTGTTTTCTCTCAAGTTTTTTATCTCATGATTGGCATACCATCTGCAGGAATCATATATTGCCAGTAATATTCTCATTTGTCTCTCAACACTATTTCTTCTTTAATCGCATATAACCCAAAGGGATAAAACTGCCCATTAATGCAAAATACAGCCTTGCGGGAATTTTATTTATTATCGTGGTATCCACAAACCCCTGCAGGAAAAATGATAGGAAAATCATATAAACCGCCAGTGCGAAGCCTGGATCCTTTTTCATTTTCACGAGTTGTGTCAAAGTGACAGCCGACATAATAACAAAAAATCCATATCCGGCAAAGCCAACTATACCGCTCGTTGATAAGAAGAACAATAGCATATTATGTGGCATGGAATGGCCTTTTTCATGGATATCTGCAGGTCTGTATTGTCCATAGTATTCCTCGCCCCAATGACCCGCACCGACACCCAGAAGCTTATGATCTTCCCACATGGCTATGCTGGCCTGAATCATCTGTGCTCTTTCTCCCCCAGCCCGTGTGATAGATTCCCCTTTTTCAGCCAATTCTATAACATCAACATTTCTCTCCTGTCCCATATGATGAAGGACCAATCCGCCACCAACAAGAAGGACTATGATTAACCCCCAGACATATCCATTAAACTTAACAACTTTGTATTTTTTTAAACTTATGTATGTCCATAACATCCCCAGAATAACAGCTCCTACCAGTGCAAGTACAGCTCCTCTGGAACCAGTAAGATAAAGACACACCAATTGCATAATTATTGTTAAGAATGATAAAACTTTATATGCATGCTGTTTTATTTTCATTACATAATAGCCCAATATTGGCAGAGCAAGATTAATCATCGTACCAAAATGGTTTGGATGAGCATAAGAACTTTTTATTCTTACCCCTGGATTTATATGCCACTGGTATAAACCGATACAACAGGCAATCATTGCTCCAACCAGGATTCCCCAGCGAAATCCTTTTTCTGCATCATATTTGCTCAAAATCCACCAACTTGTGAAAAAAGGGATACAAAGCTCAGCATAGTCAAGTGATTTCACCAAATCTAATCGATTGCCATGTAATACGGCAGTAAGTATAAAAAGCAGATAAAACCCCAGAATTCCTGCTATCATCAGGCAGAATGGCCTGTTTCGTTTCGGGAAAAAAGAGCATTTCTTTCTTAAAGAATATATACCGTCCACCATAAGGAAGAAAGCAAAGACAATCAGCGCATAACTAAAATACGATGCTTTAAAGCACCATGAAAGTATCACAAGAATTAAAAAAATAGATATATTCGCAATTTGATCAATCCGTATATTACGCATCACTTTTTATATCTTTTCCCTTTCTCAAATCAAAATGATTGCAGCCCTTGGTTTCCCATTATTTCTTCAATGCCGGATCTTCCATCACCTTATGCTTGCCATGGACGGTCAGTGCCTTATCTGCTGGCAGAGAATATTTATCATCGGTTATATCATACTGTGCCTGCTGATAATTATTTCCGGCAAGGAGAATCCCGCTCAGGGAATCAAACATGAGGTCGTTGGTGAAGAAATCATCCTTATGTTTTTCTACGTTGCTTACGAGCTGTGGATAATCCTTCCGGTATTCCGGAGAAAACCAGAAGAATACAGGAGTATGCACCATGGCAAAGGTAAATCCTCCTTCTCCATGTCCATTAGCCATATCTTCTCCATGGTCGGAGGTATAAATCAGAGCTTTCAGGTTGAGGTTCTTTTCTGCATAGTCAAAAATCCTGCCCATAATTTCGTCCGTATACTTAACCGATGTATCATACTGCACCACATGGGCTTTCGTGCTGTTGTGTACTTCCGGATAGCCGGCCGGATACCTGTCCATGTATCGAGTGTAGGATCCATACATATGGATAATCACAAAATTATTTCCGTCTTTCGGCACTTTCTTCAGCAGATTCAGAAGGGCTTTGTCATCTTGCGGTGCCGGATTGGTCCATAGTTTATGCTTTGCCGCTTCTGCTACCAGTCCATAAGCCGCCGTGCCATTTGCCATGCGGTTATGGTTGCCCAGCCACCAGGTTTCATATCCCGCCTTATTGGCTACGTCCAGAATGGAGACCGCATCAGAGAATTGCTGATTCCCGTACTGATTTTCGCTGGTCAGAACCTGTTCCAGGGCCAGGGCGGTTGCCGGGAAATTGGAATAAGCCTTCTTATACAGAATAGCCTGATTATCCTTAGCCATTCCAGAAAGCCACGGGGTGCTGTCTTCCTTCAGTTCCGGATTGAACGCAGTCATGCGGTCTCTGCTTTCACTTTCCCCGATAATCAGGATAACCGTGCCCTGAAGCGGTTTTACCTGTTTATCTGTAATCTGCAGTTTTTTATAATTGTCCGCATGGAACTTTTCTGCCTGGACAATGCTGGCCTGATACCGTCTAGCCAGCTTCAGTTCATACAGAGGATAGCACCTGGGGACCCAGCGGCGGATAGTAAGTCCTGCCAGAATAATGAGAAGGATAATGATGACCTTCCTTACCTTTCCATTCCATACAGGGTTCAAGGCCACCTGCTGATTCTCCTTATCCTTACCGGTGGAAATCCAGCCAAGGAAAAGACTGTATGCTATAATCAGAATCGCCATCATCCCCAGCCCGGCCAATCTGGCTGTATCAAAATGGGTCATCATAAATCCCACGGTTTCCTGCCAGCTGGTCATAATGACAGGAATCATATCTTCCGCCGGGAACATGTTATTGTAAATAAAGAAATATACCATATAGGATATGGCGGAGACACTGAAAAACATGACGGATAAGGCTATAATGCCTGTTACCACCGGGCGGATTTTACGATTCTTTTTTCCCGCCTCCGCCAGAAGTGTCAGCACAATACCCACAGAAAGAACGCTGAGATAATAGGGATTCACCAGATCAAAATCCGCATGCCATCCATGCAGGGAAGTTCCTATGACATAGGGATAGACCCCCGTCATGAGCAGGTATATACATCCTGCAGGACCCCATACTTTTGACAGAAGATGCTTTTTTACCACCACCTGCCCAAAGAAGAGAACAGCAAATCCTATGGCAAAATCCCGCATACTGTTATGCCATGACAGTATGCGCCCTATGCCGCAGAGATAAAACCATCCGAAGGTAGTCACCTGAAGAAGCAAGGCCTCTGCAGCCGCTTGAATTTCAAAATCCCATTTCTTTACCATCTTACAAAAATTCCTTTAATTCTTTACTATTAGCAATCCGTGTCTTATTGCATATCCTCTGCAATATGCATCTTTCCATGCATTGTGAGCGCCTCTTTCTCTGTCAGAGCATACGAAGGGCTGGACAAATCATAGGCTTCTGTCCGGCCATAGTTATCTGCGCCTATAAGTCCGCACAGGGTATCAAACACCAGATCGTTAGTAAAGACACAGCTTTCATGACGTCGGAGAGATTCTGCCTTTTCCTTATGCTTCTGCTGATACGATGGAGAAAGGTAAATCCACAGGGGTATCCGGGTCATATCAAAGGTAAAATGTCCGGTCCCATGTGTATACTTCATATCTTCGCTGTGATCCGATACATACATAATCACCGATGCGTGAAGTGTTTCCCTCGCTTTTTCTGTCATTTTCTGCAGGATGTGGTCCGTATAAGCGATGGAGGTATCATACTCGGAAATCTTTTTATTATTTCCTGGAATCACCGGGAATCCCGTTGGATATCTATCTCCGTACCGGAGATGGCTTCCCATTATATGCAGTACTACAAAATGATGCCCTTCCTGGGGAATGGTATCCATTACATCCAGAAGCTGGGCATCGTCACCGGTTGGCGCCGGGACTTCCACTACATGGTCGGCTGTCTGCATAATATATCCGGTCTGATAATCATTAGCCTTATGGTTCGTACACCACCAGGTGGTATATCCAGCGGCCTTCGCTGCATCTATCAGTGTAACCAGATAGTCTGGTGATTGGTGATTATACTGGTTCATCCCGGTAATCATACGGCTTATGGCCTGTGCTGTCTGAGTAAAGCAGGCATAGGTTTTCGGGAAAAAGAAGAACTCCGGCTTATTTCTCATAACAGACTGCCATGGCGTAGTTTCTTCAGCATACGCCGGATTAAAGGCTTTCATATGGTCTCGATTGGCACTTTCCCCGATAATCAGAAACACATTTCCCTCTGGGTGTCCGGCCAGATTGACCTTGAACCGTCGAGCCAGATTATCCGCATGAATATCTCCTGCTCTTTTCATTTCCCGTATACTCTTCCGGGCCAGACGAATTTCGCGGAGGGGGAAACAATTCATGGCGTATTTTACCATGATGGCAACAGAAATAAGCGTTACAATCAGGCCTGGGGCCGTCCACTTGCCGCCTGCCTCACCCATGCCTGCCCACACCAGGGCTATACTTGCCAGTACCAGCACCAGGAATCCGGCAACCGCTGAAAACAGTAAGTTCTTCTTTATCTGTCCATCCAGAAATGCTTTTATTTCCTTCCGGTTCGTAAGCAACACAGGCAGCATATCTTCTGCCTGAAACAGATTTCCATAGGTGAGAAAATAGATGCCGTACACAAAAGCTGCTCCCAGGGACCATACCAGCAGAATGGCTTCCAGGCCGGCTACAAGTCCGGTTCCTCCCCACGGCGAATGTGCCAGCAGCAGGAAAAAAGCGGCTCCTGCACTTCCGGTAAGGAACTCCCCTTTGATGCGGGATAATTCCCTGTCCTCCCGGGACTGTGCCTGTCCACGGCACCTCATATAGGGAAGTGCCCAGAGCAGCAGAATACACAGAGACGGCAGCGACGCTGCCGACGCCAGCTGCAAAGAACCGGCCCATGCCGCTGCCAGAAGGAGCAATCCTCCCAGAATCCCCATGCGGAGACCTCGCCACTTAAGTATATGCAGACAGCCCAAAAGAGCCGCTGCAATGTAAATACCTGTCATCGTAATCAGGATAAATAAACTGTTTTCCAACATAGGGCTGCGACCTCTTCTTTTCAGACCTCAGACTTTAAATTTTTGATTTTATATACTGAACATACCACTTCACCATTTCGCCATAGTGATGCTGCATTCTGGCTGTTCTGGCGGCCTGGTGGAGATTCTTTCTTCCCCTTGGCGGAACCAGAGGATAATCTTTCCATGGGGATTCATTCTGCAGAGCAGCATATTCCTGGACAGCCGGCCAGTTCTGTACCCAGCTGTGCCATGGTTTTGCATGACCGGCAAAATGAATAATAACCTGTTTCTCATAGGGTTCATTTTCCGGCTGTTTTGCAAACAGTGACTGGCGGTCCAGATTATACAGGTAATTGTATTTCTTTGGGAGATATTTCACCCGGCCATCCAGCATCTGGTTGTGAATGTCCTGATCGTGGTGAGACAGGCGGTTTCCGACTTTAGCAACGTTTTCCTGTGCCCGCCTTACGATATCATCAAACAGGCCATCGTTCATCCACTGGTCGATATTGATAAGCATCATTCCCGCATTGAAGTATTTGGATGTTCCCACCCGTTTCGCATTGCTTTCTTCCCGGCGGTCTGTTACTACAGCGGCATCGAATCCGGAAAGGTCCATCTTCCAGAGAGGGGTCACATCCCCATGGCACATCATATCTCCATCCAGATATAATACCCGGTCGGTGAGGCTGGCCAGGGTAGGCGCCACGAGGAATCGATAGAAAAAGGCAGCCACTCCGTCTGACAGAAGCAACGTGGTAAAGCAACTGTCATCAATAAGATGCACGTACACAGAGGCCCCGGTCATCTGGGAAAGAGAAATAAGATGTCCCCGTTCTCTGTCACTCAGATCATTGACGAAAAAATGAAAACTCAGCGGCATGTCCGGGTTCCACTTTCGTACGGATAGCGCTACCACGCCCATATGAGAAATATAATCCGCCGTGCCGGTAAAGGCGATATGGAAAGATTTTTCTTCCCCGCCTCTGCCCAGACGAATAGTCTTTTTGATTGCATTACTTAATACGTTTGCCATAATCTCCTCTTAATCTTCCAGATACCTATATAGTCTGGAAAAAGCTTCCACATCTTTCATGTGGAAGACATCCAGCGCTTTGGCCAGATGACCGATAAGCGCATGCTTTCTTAAAAAGGTTTGTGCCCACTCTCTGGTTTCTCCGCCCGCCTTATCGGCGTACCCTTTTTCCAGTGCTTCCACATAATCCTTCCGTGCATAAGGCTCCCGGAACAGGGACAGGAGAAGGAGCAGGTAATCCAGTGTCTTCCGTTTCTTTATGTTTTCTGAACGCGGCTGGTTTTCCCAGTCGAGAAGTGTCACCTTTCCCTGGTTAAAAAGGAAATCGCGAAGTGCCGGACGCCCATGGGTCATTCCCGCCTGATGGAGTTCTCCCAGCGCCTGACCTGTGCGGATTAAAATTTCCAGCTTTTCTTCCTTACTGACATCCCTGCGCCGCATCCAGTGGTTAATATTTTCACCCGCCGCCCGGGTGACCATGCAGTCTACATCGAGATACACAATCTCCGGAGAAAGTCCGGTCAGCGTATGGGCAATGGACGAACGTGCTATTTCTGTATAAAACTGTACATTTACTGAAGATTTGGCAAACTGATTTCTTCCATTGGAAAGCCGGCGCTTAATCCAGTAGGTCTGCCCTTCCCAGGTAAATGCTATATTTCTGTCTTTCCTGTGTTCCGCAATGGCCGTCTTCACCGCCTGGCGGAACGCTTCATCTGTAATCATATTTTTACTCCCGCTTCGATAGATAAGCGTATGTACACGCTTCTGCTCATGCTATTATAGCAAGGATTCACCATGCTTGTAAAAAACGATAGATGCAGTGTTTCTCCCTGTTTTTCCGTTCCCCTGTGGTTTATCATTTTTCTTATCCCGTTGTATAATATGGGAGGATAACTCATATTTTTCTTTATTTATACATTTCCATCAGGGAGGATGTACATTATGAAAACCGCAGGATTGGCTGATAAAGCGATGATGAAACGGTGCGTTGTCGTCTTCGTGGTCACTGTGATTGGCACCCTGTTATATGCCATAGGGATGAATGCTTTCTTTGTACCTCATCATTTCCTGGCCGGGGGGCTGGCCGGTATAGCCATGATTATCTATTACCTTACCGGTTTCCCCATTGGTACAATGAACCTTCTCTTAAATATTCCACTGCTGATTCTTTCCCTCCGCTATATGGGAAAGTTTTATACGGCGGTTTCCATCCTGGGAACGGTAACGCTGTCATTTTTTATTGATGCTACCGCCTTTCTCAGCCAGTCCATCATTATTCAGAGCCCACTGGTCTCTGCCATTACCGGTGGTTTCATCATCGGTATCGGCACCGGCCTTCTGTACCGCTATAACACCAACAGCGGCGGACTGGACATCGTAGGCGCCATTTTAAAGAAATACTACAATCTGGAAATCGGCAATGTAGTCTTTGGCCTGAACGTGATTATTGTCGGTGCCAGTGCCGCCATATTCTCCCTGGAACGTGCCGTATGTACCTTAATCGGCATGTACCTTACCGCCAATGTGGCTAACCGGGTCGTTATCGGTACCGCGCAGAGAAAAGCGGCGTTCATCGTATCCAGAAAGCCTCTGGAAATTACCGACGGCATTCTTCGGAAAATCGGTCATGGTGCTACACTCCTGGACGGCCAGGGCGGATTCAGCGGCGCAAGAAAACAAATCGTTTTTGCTATCATTGATCTGACGCAGATTGCCAAACTCCGCCAGCTGATCCATGTCATAGACCCACATGCGTTTCTGTTCATTATGAACACCACTGACGTTATCGGTCAGGGATTTACCACACCGGTGGCCACACCTGTCGAAAAAAATCTGCAGCATTCTGCCCGCTATGTAGTAAATGAAGACGGGGAACTGGTTCCTACCAAATTCTGGCAATATGAAATGGACCAGGAAGCCAATCCCACACCGGATAAGGAAACCTATCCCGAAGTCCGGGCAGATGATAAGTAAGGAGGTTCTTTTCACCATGAAAAAATACTTAGCATTACCTCTGGCATTATGCTTTTTCCTGCCCCTATCCGCCAGCGCTTATACGCCGGCCGGCACCGCGCAGATTATTCACTCCTCTGCAGAAACAGGACAGCTGTACTTTTCTACAGCCAGCGAAGGAGACATGAATTTTTCCTCTGCCTCCACCATGTATTTCAACGATGAAACCGGAGCCCTGCTGGCCTTCACCGTCAACGCCGACGGCCACACTATGCACGCCTCCATCCGCAAGAACGGAATGCTCATCTGGGAAGAATCCTTCCCAGATACCACACAGAAATACTCTATCACCAGAAAAACAGACAGCATATCCCCCTATTTCCTTATGAACCTGGGAAACCGGACGTATATAGCAAGATATGATAAGGATGGGAAGATGGAGGTGAAAGAAATTTGAGCGGAGCTCAAGGTCGGTGCCTTAACTTCATCATGGCAGGTCGGTGCAGTCCCACAGGAATTGCAGGGGGAATTCTGCGAATAGCCTCTTTTATAAAAAGTGAGGAGCAACATATTAGCGTTATTCCCATGGATTCACATACAGCTTTCTACTTTCCACCAGCTAGCAAAGACCGGGCTGTCAATAGTATGGAAATCAAAGATTTCATAATTTTATGGACTTATAGCCAATGACGACAAGACCTTGTCGTCATTCCCCCTTTCTCTCCAGAACGGGAAACGTGTTGCATTCTTCCCGTCAATCAGCTTTTGCATGCTTACTTTTTATAAAAAAGCATTCCATATCCCTCTCAAAATCTTCCATTAGAAGGTTTTGAGGGAGGGCGGTGAAAAAATAATTTTTTCACCGCCTTTTTATTGTTGATGATGCCCCGGAGTACGTACCAATCCAGGAATCACTGGGTTTCCACAATCCTGCAACTTCTCATAGAACTCTATGAAAAATTGCAGGATTATAAACGGTGTGTTATGTTTATAAAACAGCATATTGGGATATCGGAAAATTAAATCCATTTGAATACAATACTATGGTAAGGGGAAAATAAATTGTTTCACACAATTCATAAATCCATAAAAAAGAGAATCAGACGGTATGAGTTAACCCATCGTCTGGAAGCAAGAACCTGTCGTGTTTTCCGCAGAAGAATGGGGTACGCGCTCAATCTTGACCAGCCAAAGACACTCAGTGAAAAAATCCAGTGGTTAAAACTGTATTATCGCAATCCACTGCTTACTCTCTGTGCTGACAAAGTAAAAGTCAGGGATTATGTAGCCAAAAAGATTGGCCCGGAATACCTGACTCCTGTATATGGTGTGTACAAAAACACGTCCGAAATCGACATAAGACAGCTTCCCGAGTCTTTTGTTCTCAAACCAAATCATGGATCCGGTATGGTCATGATCTGCCGCAATAAGCAAACAGAAAACTGGCCGGAAAACTATAGTAAGCTGGATTCCTGGATTTCTGAAAATTTCTTCTACGAGAATGGTGAATGGCAATATAAGGACATTCCCCCTCGCATTATGGCAGAGGAATTATTACAGGGCCGGATTATCGACTATGGATTTTTCTGCTTTCATGGCCAGCCATTACTCTGTAATGTTATGGGATTTGATGATGCACAGAGCCACCGTTACAAAGAAGCATTTTATGATACAGATTATCACCTTCTGGAACTTCACCAGGCCGTAGCTCCGGAGACATTCACAAAGCCGGCCTGCTGGGAAAAGATGCTGGAAATTGCCAGAAAACTCAGTTCAGACTTTCTGTTTGTCCGCGTCGATTTGCGGATGATAAACGGGCAGATTCGTTTCGGTGAACTGACGTTTACTCCGGCTAACTGAACCTCCCCATTCCATCCGGCCGGATGGGATACCCGTCTGGGAAGCCATCTGCACCTGGAAAAGGCTGAACCACAATTTCTGATAAAACAACCTCCGAAAAAAATCTGAGTATCCACAATAAACGAAAACATGACATCCCCTCTTTCCACGAGGTAACATGTCATGCTTTTATATTGAGAAAATAAACGCGAAATAGAAGGCCGATAGAGATGAGCCCGTGGATCAAGGTAGACAGAAATCCTTTTAGAATTTCGGGTTGGGACGACAACGGCTTGTCGTTGCTCCAGTCTGCCTTAAAGCTTGAAACGGGGGTATTGCGTATAATATTGCAATACACTTCCAGAATGGGAACGCAGGTAACATACTTATTCTCTCCCTTGCTCTAGCAAAGTGGAATCAACTATCCACCCTTTCCTTTTAGAAAGGAGTTTTGTTTTGTAAGTTTTCCTTTTGTGCGCATTTGTATTCTTCCCTTTTATAAGAGAACATTCCACTTCACCTCTGCAATCCTCAACAACAAAAAGCGACAGGAAAATTTCCTGCCGCTTTTTTGTCTGATATCTGAAGAAAATTTTTCGAGTTTTGTGTCTGATGGCCTGCATTCTGCAGGCGGTCTGCCTTTACACAAAGACTCATCTCTAATACCACTCGGCAATCCAGTTATCTTTTTCCGGAAGTATGCCCATCATGAAACGGGATATCTTTTCTTTTACGGCTTCGTCTTTTGTAAGCCAGGTAATCTGGTTTCTCTTAAGAAGTTCATTGAAGCCGGAGGTTCCGAAGACAAGTTCTGCCAGGGTATTCACATTCATGCAGAACGAGGGTTCCGGGATATGGTTGCCCAGATCGATTCCGGAGGTGTCTTCGATGTGCAGACGGAGTTTGTAGAAGATATCATCCTGGAGAGCATGAATTTCCCCATCTTCGGCCCGCACCATATATATCCCATTGTTTTCACTCAGTACCGGATCTACCAGCTGGAAAGAATATTCTCCATGTATCTGTTTCTCACAGGGCAGACCATCAATGACCCCTACCGGATCGGTGATGCGTGCCATCATGAACGGGAAGGTGCGGTTTTCAATATATATATGTTCCGCCCCATTGGGCCAGTAGTAGAAGGAACAGTCATCCAGCGGTTCATACCATATGCACCGATCAATAGAACCGCGGTGCCCGGCCATGAAAGCATAAAGTCCCCTGCGACCGCGATCCGATGAATACGCCATTTCATTGGCTATAAGACGCCTTCCGTCCATACCATAGCATAAATACCCTATCGGACCCGTTTCATCGCCTGTAACGGCGATATAGCCCTGATTCAGCTGGCCTTCGATAAAAGTCCGCCATGTCTTTTCGTCGCGCTGAGTAAATCCGTTCCTTCTTTCTGTGAATTTCTCATATACGGAAGCCAGAATATGCCATTCATCAGGAGAAGAAACAGTCATTGCCTTTTCCGGTTTTTCCCCAATCCGTGCCAGCCATTCTGGAGCAGCACTGCGTTCCCACTGCTGTACATAGAAGGAACAGCCCAGAGGCATATAGAAAGAGGCATCCGATGGCATAAGGATGACTGCAGATTTTCCACGGGACCTGGATATGCGGAAAGCATTCTTCAGCAGCTTACTGGCAATTCCCCTGCCTCTGGCAGCTGGGTGCGTTGCCACACCTACCATATAATCCACAGGCATACTGTTCCCCCGAAGGTACAATGTATACGGCCTCAGATGCAGATCCGCCGCAATGTGCTGGTTTTCTTCCGCCACCACTACATCATCCATATGACACGCCCTGGAAAAATACCACTGAAAAAATGGCTCATCCGGCTTTTCAAAACAATAGGCCCACAGCGCTTCAATCGACTTACGGTCTGCTTCCGTCGCTCTTCGAAACTGCATCTTGCTTCACCTCTCCTGACTTTTCCTTACTTGCCCAGGGTACCTGCCAATACGACATTATACTTTTCTGCAAAGTGATCCGGGTTATATTCCATCTTAGCCTGACGGAGTCCGGGAACTCCCAGATCTTCTTCCCGGTTCACAAATTCTGTATCTGCAAATTCATGGAGAATGAAATCCCGGTTAATGGCCTGATAAAGTCCGCGGATTTCCGGATTAGCCTTTTCAAAATGAATATGGGCCACCTGGTCATTCATCTTATCCCCAATGGTAAAAGCTTCAATCTTTCCGTAAATGCGGATGACGGCTCCTTTTACCCCCAGGGCATCCCAGTTATCAAAACAGAGTCCGATGGAATATTCTTCATCTTCAATATCCCCATGACGTTTGAACCATTCGGCAGAAGCCTGTTTTACTTCTTCCATATTTTCGTGGGTAATCGGTTCATATACATAGTCCGGATAGGTTCTGAGGAATCCATTGAGATGATTCTTCTTCATACGAAACTTTTTCCCTGGAAGACGGATAAGGTCACTGGTCTTATAAATGTATTCAAAGTCATCCCGGTCTTCTTCAAATTCATATTTTCCAGGGCAGAGCTGCTTAATCTGTTCCACTACCCAGGGAGATGCCCCCATGAGGCGGAACGGCTTGCCCATGTCTTCCAGGTGCTTTCTGATGATTTCCAGGCCATGTACAAACGATGCGCCCTTTCCCTCAAAGGGAGGCATAAAATAAGCCATGTCTCCACGACCGGCTCTGACAAACAGAATATTATTTTCTACTGCCCACATGGTGCTGTATGCGTGCTGCCAGAGGAACAGGGTATTAAAAGAGCAGTCACACTGCTGATAATGATGTTCTCCAAAAAATGAATTGATATAATCCTTATCTTTCATCTCAAAATGATGAAATTCCATAATAACTCCTCACTGTGGTCTTTCCCACGATATATCCACTCTATATTTAATATTCTAAATCTATTAGTATTGTAGCATATACCGCAAATGGCAGGTCTCCCTTTTTCGACTGTCCTCTCTATGTGGACATTTTGACAGGATTTATATAAACTTTACCGATATCAGCTGATTTTTTCAGTTCAAAAAACATGATTTTGTCCTCGAAAACAAGAAATTCACAGGGTTATTCTACTTATTCACCAATTCACATTTCACTATTCACTTTCTCCACAAGCGATGTAATTCCAGATATTATCGTGGGTTTAATAGATTTCCTCCGTTTCTGTAAACAGATATTCAATGACTTATTCACAGTTATTCACATTTTTCTGTGTACATCTAGAGTGTACACTTATAATAAATCCCCCATGTTTTCTGATTTTTAGAAAATATTCACTATGAAGAATTCACCTTTTTCACCTGTTTTGTGGATAAACCTGTGAATAAGTTGAATAACCCGGCTTTTCATGGGGAATTCTTTGCAGCAAACAAATAATCGATGAACAGATTTTCGGTTTTTCACATATTAAGATTTTACGCCCTTTTTACAGGATACTGATAATATTTTCACTTGTTATCATCTCTGATTATCCACCACCAGATACCCCTTCAAAATATCGTCTGCTGGATTCCGGCAGCAAGAGGGAAAATGAAAGGGGAATAGATGCTGCGTATAGCCTCTTTTATAAAAAAGTGAGAAGCAACATATCCCATGGATTCACATAGTGGAATCAAGAATGAGCTAACGCTCATGGTCGGCAAGAGTTGCTTTGCAACTCTCGGGTCGGCAAATTCCTTCGGAATTCGGGTCGGTGCCTTAACATCAAAAGGCAGGTCGGTGTGCTACTTTGGGAGCACAGGGGATGGATGTTGCACATGGCTTTTTCATATAAAGCAAAAACATGGCATACATCAGCACGTTTTCCTATTTCCAACACAGAGGAATCAACTATCCCCCGACGTTCGTTGGATTCGAGACAACGGATTGTCTTGAATGCCTGCCAATCCTTAATGGCTTATATATGGCAGTCTGGCGTGGCAACAAGGTCTTGTTGCCACGGGATA
>OGSS01000969.1_pt1 | contig 22601 bp, 14 predicted proteins | sample 1553591 | NCBI WGS metagenome assembly OGSS01 (sample SAMEA2580061, study PRJEB22360) | human gut metagenome | biome: human gut; feature: human-associated habitat; material: faeces | place: Denmark | collected 2008/2010
AGAAAATCTTGAAAATATAATAGAAGAGTTCAAAAACTATAACCCAGAATTAGTTTTATTGGACATAAACCTTCCATTTTATGATGGTTTTCATTGGTGTAATGAAATAAGAAAAATTTCAAAAGTTCCTATAATTTTTATTTCTTCAAGAAATTCTAATATGGATGTAATAATGGGTGTAAATTTAGGTGCAGATGATTATATACAAAAACCTTTTTCTGTAGATGTCTTAGTAGCTAAAGTTAATGCCCTTTTAAGAAGAACTTATAATTTTGTTGATAATAACTCAAATCAGATTATTCACAATGGTGTTACTTTAGATTTATCAACTGCAACAATAAACTATGAAGATAATACTATTGAGCTAACAAAAAATGAAATCAAAATTCTCCATGAGCTTATGAAATATAAGGGGCAGATAGTAAGTAGGAATAAACTCATGAAAAAATTATGGGATAATGATTGGTTTGTAGATGATAATACATTAACTGTCAATGTAAATAGAATACGCTCAAAATTAAATGAAATTGGTTTAGAAGATTTTATAGAAACAAAAAGAGGATTGGGTTATATAATCAGTTAAAACAATTCTAAGTAGGTGAATTTATGAGCTTTAAAGATTTTCTCAAGGATAAACTAGGTTTTTTAGTATACAATTTTACTTTCTTAATTTTTACAGTATCAGTTATTATATTTTCTCCTGTAGATGTTTTTCTGACTGATACTATTTTATATATATTAGTTGTAAATGTTGTGTTTTTATTTTTATATCTATTTATTAGCTACATCAAGAAGAACAAATTTTTAGATAAGATAAAAAATGATACATTCAAAATTAATATGAATGATATAGAATTAGCTAGATGTAAAAATGAAGAAAAAATATACTTGAACATTATTAAAAATCATCAATATCAATGTAATAACATAATAAATAATAATATCGAGAAATTTGAAGAAAACAAAGAGATTTTAAATATGTGGGTACATGATGTAAAGATACCTATAGCTATAATAAAACTCATTCTTGAACAAAATGAAAATTTAATTGATGAAAAAATTTCAGATGACATAGATAGTGAAATATTTAGAATTGAAAACTCCGTTGAAAAAATTTTATATTTATCAAGACTCGAAGATTTTCATAAGGATTTTTTAATTCAAGAGGTAAATATTGAAAAAATCATTAGAAATATTATAAAAAAATACTCAAAATATTTTATTTCAAAAAAAATTATTTTAGACTTAAATAATTTGAATTTTAAGGTTTTATCTGATGAAAAATGGCTATACTTCATATTCGAGCAATTATTGAGTAATTCCCTAAAATACTCCTCATTAGGAGATAATATATCTATCTATTGCAAAAGAACCAAAAATTATTTACAATTAAGAGTGGAAGATACTGGTTGTGGTATAAAAAAGGAAGATTTAAATCGAATATTCAATAAGGGATTTACAGGTAATAATGGAAGAAACAATTCTAAATCTACAGGTCTTGGGCTTTATTTAGTAAAAGAACTTTGTGATAAGCTTGGTCATAAAATTGATGTAGATTCAGAGTACAACCAATATACAAAATTTACTATTACATTCAAATGTGATTTATAGTATCTTATTATTGATAGTTTATTTTCATTAACTTATATTCAACTTCTTATAGTAATTCTATATGTACATCCCAGTATATAATTAAGTAGTTTTTATAAAAAGGAGGAAGACATGTCTTTTCTAAAAAAATTTAAAAATAAAAGATTTAGAAATAACAGTTTTAAAAGTAACAACTTTAGAAATAGCAGTTTTGGAAGTAGTGGCTTCAAGTCTAAAAATAAAGGTTTTAAAAACAATCCCTTTAAAAATAAGAGATTCAAAATATATGCAGGAATAGCAGTAATCATACTTTTAATTCTAGGAGTTCTTGCTTATGTTGATTCGAAAAACACTGAATTACAAGCTAATGAAAATTTTATCGAAACATATACTATTCCTGAAAATGAAAAAATATTTATAAATGGGATGGTTGTTCCTAAGCAAACTAAGGACTTCAATATATCTGGAGATTATGAGTTAAGTGATGTTAATGTTACAAATGGTCAAAAAGTAAATCAAGGAGACCTTCTTTTTACTGCTAAAAATCCAACTATAATAGCAGAAATAGATAGTTTAAAATCACAACTTAGTCAATACAAAAAACAAAAAATATCACTTTCTGATATTGCTGAAAATAAAGATGCTATTGCTTCTATAAATGCACAGATAACTGCTTTAAACTCTCAGATAGCTTCTCTGGATAAAAAAGCTTATGACAGAGTTACTGCTCCTTTTGATGGCACAGTATACTTGAATGACCAAACTGGAAATCCAGACCAACCAGTTTCATTTATGACTATTCAAGGTCTAGAGTTTTATATGAAAGGACAAGCAAGTGAACAAGATTTACCTAAAATGAAGATTGACCAAATGGTCAATATACTAGTTTTTTCAACTGACCAAAAGCTTACTGGTAGAATAAGTTTTATATCTGATAAACCATCTACTCCAAATACTGAAATGGGAGCTCAGCAGAATACACTATCTTATTATGATATAAACATAGCATTTGATAATCAAGAAGGATTAGTAAATGGATTCCATCTTCAAGCATCACTTGAAGTAGCTAATTCAAGCTTTAAAATACCAGCATCTTGTGTACTTAAAGACAACAAACACTCATATGTATTTAAGGATTTAGATGGTATATTGAAAAAGCAAATTGTAGATGTAGCAAGTCAAAATGATGATTTTGCTGTAGTTAGAGGCGGTCTTGAACAAGGCGATATAATAATAAAACACCCTACTAAAGAAATGAAAGAAGGAGACCCAGTTCAAGGCGATGGCGTAACTGCTGGTTCTAATAATGGAGATACTACTCCAAACAAAAAAGTAGAAGAAGTTACTATGGATGTGAATTAATTTACATATGTTAATTAAATTAGAAAATATTCAAAAATATTACAAAGTAGGGAAAGATGAATTACATGTTTTAAAATCCTTAAATTTAGAAATTGAATCTGGAGAATTTGTCATGATAATGGGTAAGTCTGGTAGTGGTAAAACTACTTTACTTAATATCTTAGGTTTTCTAGATGTATTTGATGAAGGAAGATATATATTTGATGGAACAGATGTAACTAATTTGAGTGAAAATGAACGTTCTGTTTTTAGAAATATTAATATTGGATTTGTTTTCCAACAATTTAATTTAATAGAAACTCTAAATGTATATCAAAATGTAGAGTTGCCTCTAATTTACAATAAAGCACTAAAAAAATCTAATAGAGAAGAAATTGTTAAAGATAAATTAAGTTCTGTTGGGCTTTTGGACAAGCTTAAGCAGAAACCACTTCAATTATCTGGTGGTCAACAACAGCGTGTAGCCATTGCACGTTGCCTAGCAAATGACCCTCAGATAATCTTTGCTGACGAACCGACTGGGGCATTAGATAGTGAAACTAGCAGAGAAATTATGGAGCTTTTAACAAGGCTCAACAAACAAGGTAAGACTATAATAATGGTTACACATGATCAAGATTTAACTAAGTATGCAACTAAGGTTATACGACTTAAAGATGGTGTGTTTACTTCGGAGGTGTAATCATGAGTTTATTAAAAAATTCTTTGGCCAATTTAAAAGGTCACAAGCTTCGTGTATTTGTAGCTTTACTCTGGATTATAATAGGAATAACTTCAGTAATACTTGTTAGTTCTATAGGTAATGGATTTCAAAAAGAAATTAAGAAATCTGTAAACAATGTAAACCCTAATAAAACTACTATTTCGTTTGAATCAGCCGATAACACAGGTCTTACTGATGATATGAGTATTTTTTTAAAACCCTTTAATGCAAAAGATTTAGAAGAATTATCATTTGTTGAAGGAGTAGAAAGAATAGCTCCTTCAAGAGATGGGTTTAACCTTGATTCAGTTTACTCTTCACAAGCATCTTTTGATAAAAAAACTACGTATGTTGATGTTGGACCAGTAAAAAAAGATTCTAAAATAAATTTAATTTGTGGTAGAGATTTTTCTTTAGATGATGAAAAAAGAAAAGTAATTTTACTTACATTACAAAGTACAAGTGAAATTTTTGAAAATCCAGAAGATGCCTTAGGTCATGGTATCAACATAAATGGAACTATATTTGAAATAATAGGGGTATTAGATGATTCTCAGCAAAACCAAGCTGGAGGATTCTTTGGAGGTTACCAAGATATGCAATTTACTACTTCCCTAGTACCTAAAAAGGCTTTTGACACTTTAATGAGTCAAAATTCTTATTCAAATGAAATTTACCAGTTAGACTTAGTTTCTTCTAAAGGCTATAATGTAAATGAAGTTGCAAACAATGTTATAGCTAAATTATATGAGATGCACCCTGGTATCAATGGTTCTTATACTACACCAGACCCAACTGAACAGACAGCTTATCTTGAAAGCATTAATTCCAATGTAAACAAATATGTATCTATAATAACTGTAGTTGCAATGTTTGTTGGTGGTATTGGTGTAATGAATATAATGTATGTATCTGTTATGGAAAGACAAAGAGAAATTGGTATAAGACGTGCTATTGGAGCAAAACCTAGGTCTATATTATTTCAATTTTTAGTTGAAGCTGTTTTTATAACAGTATGTGGTGGAATTTTAGGAACTATAGTTGGATTTACTGCTACTAACTATGTTTCTAAATATATAGGTTTTGAAGCTATACCTAGCTTAAATAGCTTATTTTATGCAATTGTAGCTACTATATTGACTGGAGTTGTATTTGGTCTGATTCCAGCCTTTAAAGCCTCTAAACTAGACCCTATAAAGGCAATTTATAAGTAGAAATTGTATAAAGATTTTCGATTTTTAGATTAGTTTATATAAAACATACTTAAATATATAACGCACTATTATATATGATAGATTAGGAACTTAATCTTTCCAAATATAATAGTGCGTTCTTTCATAAAAAGGATTCTCTTCCTTACTATATCTAAATTACCAAGATGTTATGTTCTAATTGTTCAAACTAATACTTCCAATTTTGATTAATCAATCTCATTCTCCTAATATACAATCTTTTACTTTCAATCATTGTACACTCCGCCTTAAAAAAATAATCTTAAATTAGGCGTTATATACAATCTCCCCATTACATATTGTATAATTAACCTTTCCATATAAAGATTTACCTTTAAATGGTGAATTATCAGCTTTAGAAACAAAGCTTTCAACTGTCCATTCTTCTTCTGGATTGAATATAACAATGTCTGCTACAGCCCCTTCTTCTATAAATCCAATATTTAAATTGTACAACTTTGCAGGATTTATAGACATTTTTTCTATTAACTGCATCATACTAAGATGATTTTTATGCACCAAATTTGTTATTCCAAGAGCTAAAGAAGTTTCAAGCCCAATAATTCCACTTGGAGCTTTTATAAACTCTCTATCTTTTTCTTCTTTACTATGAGGTGCATGGTCCGTTGCTATTATTTCAATAGTACCATCATTTAATCCCTCTATAATCTTATCTCTGTCCCATTTACTTCTTAGAGGTGGATTCATTTTTGCATTTGTTCCAAACTCCAATACATCTTCCTCAGTCAATGTAAAGTGATGTGGTGAAGCTTCTGCAACTACATTTGCACCTAAGTATTTTGCAAATCTAACCATATCAACAGATACACTTGAACTTATATGTTGTATATCAACTTTAGCACCAGTCTTTAGTGCCAACATACAATCTCTGGCTACCATAACATCTTCTGCTACACTTGATGCACCTTTTAATCCTAGTTCTGAAGCTACCTTTCCTGCATTTACACCTGGATTTCCAACTAAAGAAGGGTCTTCTTCATGAAAACTAAGTGGTACATCCAACTCTTTTGCCTTAATCATTGCCTCCATAATTAGATTGCTATCCATTAAAGGTAATCCATCATCAGTAAACCCTGGTACACCAGCTTTTTTAAGAGCTTCCATATCAACTAACTCTTTACCTTCAAAACCTTTAGTTATAGCTGCTGCTTGTAAAACATTTATACATGCATTTTTTGACTTTTCTTTAACATAATTAAAAGTATCTTCATTATCTACAATAGGATTAGTATTTGCCATACATATAACAGTTGTAAATCCACCTCTAGCAGCAGATTTAGCTCCACTTTCTATATCTTCTTTATATGTAAACCCAGGGTCTCTAAAGTGTACATGTACATCCACTAAACCTGGAGCAACTACATTACCACTAGCATCTATTATTTTTTCATATTCATCACTTTCATCAAACTTGCCTATTTTATAAATTTTATTTTCTTTTATAATTAAGTCAATATTCTCATCTCTTTGACTTTTAGGGTCTATTACTCTACCATTTTTAATTAAAATCATATTATTTCTCCTTTATATTTTTAATTTATATAGACTCATATAATATTATACATTATTTTACATACTTAAATACAAAATTACGTTTGACATCAATAGCCTTTTTAGGACAAAGTTCATGGCAACAGTAACATCTTATACATTTACTTAAGTCTATAATAGCACCCTTAGTCCCTATCTCTATAGTGGATGCAGGACAAGCTTCCTTGCATTTTCCACATTTTATGCAATCTTGAAATCTTACCACAGGCTTTGGTGTTATAAGCTTTGAAATAGGTTCATTTAAAAATTTTGGTAGCTTTACGGAAAACAATCTTAAATCCTTACTTACATTTGGAATCTTGTAATTTTTTATAATTAAATCTTTTATATCTTCACCTAAAATTTCAATATCTGAAAAATCTTCTTGTATATATCCTCTCTTAATAGCACCTCTAATTGTAGCAACTCTATTTGGAAGTAAACTTATAATCTTACATGCAACAACATCTATAGCATATGGATTTTGTGATGCTAATAAAACTCCTATTTCTCGAGTAGTACCAGCTGAAGGTCCATCACCTTCCATACCTACTATACCATCCATAATTGTCAATGTTGGTTTTATATAATCACAAATATCTAAAAGTACATTTTCGCAAAACAACTCTTCTGTAGGAAATCTATAATGTATCTCTGCTTTTTTCAATCCAGCTATGCATCCATATAAGTTTTTTGTACCACCAGTAAAAGTTGCCATTATATGAGTCTTTAATTTACAAAGATTTATTATATAATCTGAATCTACTATTGGTTTAATAATATCCATATATTTTAGAACATGTGCTTTTTCACTATGTATCTTAACATCTGAAACATCATAATTTAACTTAATGCCCAGTTCATTTGCTACTTCTTCAATTCCAGATGCCTTATAAATGCTCTTAAGAGAACTTTGATTATATGGACCACCAGGGCTATCTGCTATTGTAATATCACAATTTAACTCTAAAAGTTTTTCACATACAACTTTTACAACCATAGGATGTGTAGTTGTAGCTTCTTCAGGCTTTTTTTTCATTAATAAATTTGGTTTTATAAGTACTTTGCTTCCTTTTTTAACAAACTTATCTATACCACCAATATCCTCTAAATTTTTTTCAATAGATAACTTTACTTCTTCATAATTGTAAGTTTTACAACTCCTAACAGATACCGACTTCATATTATCTCCATCCTTCTATCACAACAGTTTATTTATATAATTTAAAAAAGGAGAAACCAAAGTTTCTCCTTTTAATCTATGTTTTAATTGTTTTAATTATTATTTTCCAAAATGTCTGTTTAATAATCCTAAGAATGCTTTACCATGTCTAGCTTCGTCTTTACACATTTCATGTACTGTATCATGTATAGCATCTAATCCTAATTCTTTAGCTCTCTTAGCTAATTTTAATTTTCCATCAGTTGCACCATACTCAGCATCAACTCTAACTCTTAAGTTTTCTTTTGTATCTGCAACTACAACTTCTCCAAGAAGTTCTGCAAATTTAGCAGCATGTTCAGCCTCTTCAAAAGCTATTCTCTTATACGCTTCAGCTACTTCTGGATAACCTTCTCTATCAGCTTGTCTACTCATTGCTAAATACATTCCTACTTCTGTACACTCACCAGTAAAGTTAGCTCTTAATCCTTCGATTATTTCTGCATCTACACCTTGAGCTACTCCTATTCTGTGCTCATCAGCCCAATTTTTTTCGCCTTTCATTTCTTCAAATTTATCAGCTCCAACTTTACATACTGGACATTGTGCTGGTGCAGCATCTCCTTCATGTATATATCCACATACTGTACAAACAAATTTCTTCATAATTACTTTCCTCCTAAATTTTATATATCAAATTAAATTTTTTATTTATTAAGTTAGTCTATATATACCCGCACCATATACCTTTAAACAATTTTTTTAAAAGTTTTTTCTAAATACTTATTTTCCCTGTGTCAATAATATGTTTCTATAATAATGTCCCTTTAATTTTATCAATTCTTTATGATTTCCTGATTCCACAATTCTACCATTTTCTAAAACTATTATATTATCACAATTTGATATGGTACTTAATCTATGAGCTATAATCATACTTGTCTTTCCATAAGTTAAATTATTTATTGCTTCTTGAATTTTAGCTTCTGTTGCTATATCTATGTTACTTGTAGCCTCATCCAAAATAAGTATTGGAGCATTTTTTAATACTGCTCTAGCAATACTTATTAATTGTTTTTGACCTTCACTTAAATCTTCACCCCTATCCGATAATACAGTACTATATCCTTCACGCATTTTAACTATAAATTTATGTGCATTTGCTATTTTACTAGCATATATAACTTCTTCATCAGTAGCCTCCAGATTTCCATACCTTATATTTTCCATAACTGTATCATTGAATATATAACCTTCTTGTGGAACTACTCCAAAACAAGTTCTCAAATAGTTTCTGTTAATAGAGTAGATATCCTTACCATCTAAAAATATACTTCCTTCATCTATATGATAAAAATTTGTAATTAGATTTATAATCGTTGTTTTTCCACTTCCCGTCTCTCCTATGATGGCATTTGATGTGCCAGCTTTGATTTTTAGGTTTATATTATCTAAAATTTTCTTTTTTGAATCATAAGAAAAACTTACATCTTTAAGCTCAATTTCTCCCTTTACAAAATGAGAGTTTAAATTACCATCTTTATTATCGTTAATCTCACTTTTAAACATGTTATGCACTTCTTGCTCTTCTTGTTCATCTATAATTTCAAAAACTCTTTCACATCCAGCTATGGCTGAAAGTAATGTATTAAATAGATTTGCTAATTCATTTAAAGGTCTTGTAAATTGTCTTACATAACTTAAAAAACTAGCTATAACCCCTATGGTTATAATATCTTTAGATGCAAGAATGCCTCCTATAATACATATAGTTGCAAATCCTATATTACTAATCACATTCATAATAGGCATTAAAAGAGAAGTGTAAATTTGCGATTTAAGGGAAATATTTAGAAGTCTATCATTGACTTCTTTAAAATCATTTACAGATTTTCTTTCATAATTAAAAGATTTTACTACATTTATGTTTGATATCATTTCTTCAATATGTGCATTTAGTTTTCCCAACTCAACTTGTTGTTGCTTAAAAAAAACTCTAGTTCTCTTTGCAATAAAATTACTCACAAACATTACTATCGGTATTAATATTACACTGCAAAAGGTTAAAATTGGGCTTAATACAAACATCATAATAAAAGTCATCAATATGTTTAAGATTCCTGTAATTAACTGTACTAATGAATTTGATATTCCTGTACTGATATTATCAACATCATTTGTCACTCTACTCATAATATCTCCAGTAGAACTTTTATCAAAAAAGGTTATTGGTAGATTTTTAAATTTTAAAAATAAATTACTTCTCATTTCTCTGACTATACTTTGAGATAATCTAGCTGTACATATCCCCTTAGACAGTTTAACTGAAAACTCAATTATATAAAATGAAAGTAAAATAATTATTCCTTTTAAGAAAATGGATTTTGAATAAGTATCGATATCTATTATGTCAACTACCTTTCCAATAGTATATGGTATTACAGTTGATATAATTGAATCAATTATTACTAGCAAAAAAATAAATCTAGTAATCTTCTTATCTTTTTTAAAGTACATAAAAATTCTTTTAAACGTTTTTTTAAAATCTTTAGGCTTTTCTTTTTTCTTTAATCTACTGACCTTCTGATTTCCAGTACTTAAATTCAATATACTTCCTCCTTAATTTACATCTTCACTTACTAAATTTTGCAACGCAAAAATTTTTTTATAAATTGGAGAACTAACCAGTAAATCTTCATGTGTAGCAAATCCAACCACCTCACCCTCATCCAAGACTAAAATCTTATCACAGTCAATTATAGAACTAATCTTTTGTGAAATAGTTATTACAGTACATTTCTTACTTTCCTTTTCTCTTAAATTACTTATATACTCTTTTATATTCTTTCTTATAATTGTCTCTGTATTAATATCCATTGCACTAAAACAATCATCAAGAATTAATATTTGTGGTTTTTTGGCTATAGCTCTAGCTATAGTAATTCTTTGTCTCTGTCCTCCTGATAAATTTTTACCCCTTTGGAATAAAACTTCATCATAAGTATTTTCGAGTTTTGTTATAAATTGATTTGCATTTGCTATTTCACATGATTTTACAACATCCTCTTTGCATATATCTCTATTTCCCATAACTACATTCTCCAATATACTTTTTCCAAACACACTACTATTTTGAAATACTACACCTATTCTTTCCCTTAAACTTTCTTCAGAAATACTGTATATACTACGTCCTCCAATCTTAATATCACCTTTATCAATTATATATAATTTTTGAATTAAATTTACTAAAGAAGTCTTTCCTGAACCAGTTTGACCAATCACACCAATATTTTGACCTTCTTCTATTTTAAAGGATACGTTTTTTAATATTTTTTCATCTGTATTTTTGTTATACGAAAAATCTACATTTTCAAAAATTATATCACAATTTACAAACTTTAAATCTTTTTCTCCAACATCTAAACTTTCTTCTCTCTCAATTACTTCTTCATTCTCATCAACCAAAACCTCACTTATTCTCTCATAAGATGCTTTTGCCCTAACAAAAACATTAAAAACATGTGAAATCATTATAAGAGATGTTAATATTCTAGTCATATAGTTTACATAAGCAACTATAATCCCAATTTTAATTTCTCCTGAATAAATTAAATGCCTTCCAATCAGTAATATTATTATTATGGAAGCATTAATGATTATTGTAATTGTCGGTCTAAAAAATGACATCATAGTTGTAGCTTTTCTACTATTTTTAAAAAGTTCATCATTTAACTCTTCAAAGCTTTGGTTCTCATAATCGTATCTACAAAATAGTTTAACTACTTTTATTCCACTTAAAAACTGTCTTAATTTTGAATTTACTTTATCTGTACTTTCTTGTACATTTTTAAATAATCTATACCCTATCTTCATATTAAGCAATATTATAATAAATATAATTAAAACTGCAATTAGAATAATTATTGACATCTTTAAATTTAATTTTATAGCTATAATTAAACTTCCTATACACATTATTGGTGACTTTATAAAAACTCTCATCATTCCATTAACGAATTGTTGCATTTGATTGATATCATTAGTAATTCTTGTTATTAATGAAGCTCTACCAAATTTATCTATTTGTTTTAATGAGTATGTATTTATCTTTTCAAATACATCCTGTCTTAAATCATAAGAAAAATGCTGAGAAACTCTTGCCGAGATTACACTTCTTATTATTGCAAATATTGCACCTAAAAAAGTTATACCTATCATTATAGCTCCTGTTGATAGTATGTAGTCTAAGTTCTTATTTGAAACCCCTATATCTATTATTTTTGCCATTATAGTTGGTTGAGCTAAATCACAAAAAGCTTCCAATGTTAAAAAAAATACTGCTGTTAGAAATAATACTATATATTTTTTTATGTATTTTTTAAAATACCTCATTCAATCATCCCTTCATAGAATTTTCTCATTACCAAAAGTATATCATAATGGCTAATTTAATTGATTATATCAATTATAAATATTTGATTTATTATTAATTTTTATACCATATATTTTATAAATTATTTGTTTTTATTTCCTATATTTATATATATTTATAGCATACTATTATATATAATATATATGTATTAAAATTAAGACAAAATTTTAACTTTACTATTTGTGTAAAAAGTAATATAATTTAAAATTGATTATAAATCTAACTTTTTTCTTTATCAAAATATTTTAGGAGGTGAGACATTTGAAAAAAACTAATAGTTTAAAAGAAATTTTAAACTGGAATAATATCAAGAATTTAAGACCTTCAAAGGGTTTAAAAAATATATTAGAAATTTTTAAAAGTGACCTAAAAGATATACGTGGCAATTATGCCGTACTTGTAATAGTTTTAGGTCTTGCTTTTTTACCATCTCTGTATGCTTGGTTCAATATAAAGGCATCTTGGGACCCTTATGGAAGCACTGCTAATATGCTTGTAGCAGTAACAAATGAAGATAAAGGAAATGAAATAGCAGGACAAAAGATTAATGTAGGAGACCAATTAATTGAACAACTCAAAGATAACAAGAGTTTAGGTTGGCAGTTTGTAGATGAAAAAACTGCTCTTGAAGGTGTTAAAAAAGGTACTTATTATGCATCACTTAAGATTCCAAAAAATTTTACAAAAGATTTGACATCTTTAATTACAGATGATGTTAAAAAAGGCGAAATTATCTATACTGTTAATGAAAAAATAAATGCAGTTGCACCAAAGATTACAGATAAAGGTGCTTCTACAATACAACTACAGGTTAATCAGACTATAGTAAAAACAGTTAGTGAAATCGTTCTTGGTATATCAAACGGAGTTGGTGCAGGAATTGAACACAGTCTTCCAAAATTGACAAAAGTTGAAAATTCCCTTATTGACCTTCAAAAGAGATTTGACCATATAAATAAGACTGTTGATTTAGCTTCTGATGCTACTTCAAAATTATCTGATACAGTTAAAGATATTAAATCTGATTTACCTACAATTAAAAAGACTCTGAATGATACAAAACTATTATCAAGTGACTTAAAAAAATTCTTAGAGGATACAAATGATAATTTAGACGAACTTTCTCCTCTTATTAAGTCTGACTTAAATTTAATGGTTGACCTTTCATCTTCTGCTTCTTCTCTTACATTAAATTTAATTGATGCAGTAAATAGTGGCAGTGAAGATGTACCTAAGTTGATAGATAATTTATCAGAAAAACTTTCTAATTTGCAATCTTTAAACGATACTTTGGTGGACTTTTTAACTAAATTAAACCAACTTACATCAAATAATAGATTGGATGATGTAATAGATAATCTTGAAGACTCTAGCAATAAAATAGATTCATCTATATCAACATTAAATGATATTAAAAACAAAGTTATATCTGGACAACAACCATCTATAAGTGCTTTGAATAATGTTTTAAGTCTATCAAATGGTATTGGAAGAATTAATTTAAATATTTTAAATAATTTTGACTCAAAAATATCAAAACCTATAAATAGTATATTTGCAAACAGTATAAAAGTAGCAAATGATATAATTACTGTTTTAGATAAGGCAGAAGCAAAACTTCCAAAGGTTGAAGAAATACTTACTACTTCTCTAAAACTTTCAGGAAATGCACAGGAAAGTATATCATTGATAAGAGAAAGACTTCCTTTAGCAAAAGGAATGTTGGATGATTTGATTGATACTTTAAGCAAAATTAGTAATGGTGAAGATATGAAAAAATTAGTCAGCTTGCTTGAAAGTGATATATTGACAAAGTCTAATTTCTTAAAAGAACCTGTTGAGGTGAAAACAGAGAAATTATATCCAATTGAAAATTATGGTTCTGCAATGACACCATTTTATAGTGTTCTTTCTACATGGGTTGGTATATTACTTATTTCAGCACTATTGTCTACATCTGTACATGGAAACTATAAACCTTATGAAATTTACTTTGGAAGAGGCCTTACTTTTTTAAGTATAGCTCTTGTCCAAGGTTTTATAATAGGAACTGGAGATATATTATTGTTAGGAGTAACAGCAAAACATCCAATTTTATTGATAGTTCTGCTTATGTTTACTAGTATGGTATTTAACTTTATAGTGTATTCTTTAGTTTCTGTATTTGGAAATGTAGGAAAAGCAATTGCAATAGTACTATTAGTCGTTCAGATTGGTTCTTCTGGTGGTACATTCCCTATACAAGTTACACCTACATTCTTCCAAAGAATAAACCCTATAATGCCATTTACCTATGCAATAGGTGCTACAAGGGAAGCAGTTGGTGGTATATATGCTCCAAATCTAACTAAAGATATACTAGTTCTATTACTATTTATGATTCTGTCTATTTGTTTAAATGTACTTCTAAAAGGACCTATAAATAGAGTTATAAAACCATTTAATGATAAATTCGGCGATAGTAATTTAACTGGTCATTAAAAAATTAATTCTGTCTTTAAATATATTTTTTTAATAATATTCTAAGTTCATATTAAAAGGTAGTAGCTAAAAAGCTACTACCTTTTTCCAACTTAAAAACTAATATTTACTACAAAAACTGTCATAGAAAAAAACGAAAAAATTCGTTCTTTCCTAAATTTATCTTATAAATATTTAGATATATTCCTACTTAATAAGCAGAGCTATACATAGTATTTAATGTATAACTTACATTATTTAACTCATATAATCAATTATTCCTGAATTTAAATTATATAAATGCTCAAAACCTTCTTCAGCTAACAAATTACATGCAGTAACACTTCTATGACCACTTCTGCAATAAACTACTACTTTCTTATCTTTATAATCGTAAATTTCATCTATATTATTGATTAACTCTTGTAAAGATATATTTATAGCATTTTCTATTTTATATTCCTTAAATTCATCTTTAGTTCTTACATCTAATAATAAAACATCCTTTTCATTTTTCATCATTTCTTTAAGTTGCTTCTTATTTATATTCTTATACATTGTCTAAAATTCCTCCATTTTATTTATATATTACCTATACCCTTTATTCTTTATACAACAACAAATATTATTTTTATATTTTTCTCTGTTATATAAAAAGCTATACTTATAAAAGCTTTTTTTATTGATAATAATCTGTTGATTAAAATAATTAAGAATGTTATGCTAATTATAAATTATTAAAAAGGGAAAGAGGTAATGTAATATGTTTAAGCAAAGGCTCTCTAAATTATTATCTAGTACATTAGTATTGAGTATGTTATTTACTGCTGCTCCAAATATTACTTTTGCTGATAATACAAAAGATAATTCCGAAAAATATCAAAGTTCTGATATAGAATTACATGATTATAGTAAAAACGCGGAATCTTACACAAAAACTAAAGCTCTTGCTAAAGAGAAAATCCAAACTTTGCTATCAAAGTATGGTGCTGTAAGTGCTCAATATGCTTTGATTGATAATGGCAAAATTGAGATTTCTGGTAATGGTGGAGTTTACAGCAAACAGGATAACAAAAACTTAAATAAGGATAATATGTATAGTATCGCATCTATCAGTAAAATGTTTACTACAACAGCTGTTATGAAGTTGGTTGATGACGGAAAATTAAATTTAGATACTCCTGTTGTAAAGTATATACCTGAATTTAAAATGGCTGATGATAGATACAAGGAAATCACTCCAAGAATGTTATTAAATCATTCATCAGGGTTGATGGGAAGTAGTTTTAAAAACACTATTTTATTAGCAGACAATGATTCTTATGGTCATGATAATTTCTTAAAAGAATTACAAAAACAAAGATTAAAAGCTAAACCAGGAGCTTTTTCTGTTTATTGTAATGATGGATTTACTTTAGCTGAAATTTTAGTAGAGAGAGTATCTGGTATGTCATTTACTAATTTTCTTGATAAATACATAAATAATCCACTTAACTTACAAAACACAAAAACTCCAGAAAATAGTTTTGATAGTTCAAAACTAGCAAAAGCATATGTACCTTATTGGGAAGATGCAGTTCCACAAGATAACCTTAATGCTATAGGTGCAGGTGGTTTATATTCAAGTGCAGAAAACCTATGTACATTTGCACAAACATTTATGAAAAACTCAAATGGTATTCTTTCTCCTGCTTCAGTAAAAGCTATGGAAAACAAAGAATATTTAAATGGTCTATGGCCTGAAGGAGAAGACTCTATACTTGGATATGGTTTAGGGTGGGATTGTGTGAACAGTGCGACAAGTTGCTAATTGAAAAGATTAGCCAATAATGATTTATTAATTATTGAACTGATACCTTGAACTGTCAAATGATAGAGTAACGTCTTGAAGGGCAGTCGCTGATACTTCGAATAGCGTTCAATTGATTGGGAATTGAAGGTTATAAGCTCGATAAAGACAGCTGAGAGTGTACCCTAAGGCTCTATATGATTCGCTATGTCGTGTGACTAGGTTCTACAGGTCTGAACCTTACTTATAGAATCTATAGAGAAACAGGAAATGGGGCTAGAGGTAGTCAAGTACATGATAGGCTGGGCGTCTATAAAATAGTCATGGTTAGAATAGTAGGTAAAAACTACTGACGAATCTCCGAAGGTACGGCTCTATACACAAACATTATAGAAATGTAATGGGACTTAAACAGTAGACCTTGAAGTAGAGTAAAATTTGTTTATATGAAATACTTTATAATGTTAAAGGCATTATCAAGAGGTCAGGGTTAGAGGAGAAACCTAAAACTATATGGCAAAAGATAAAGGTATTGGAACTTGGGAAGGGAGCAACGCAGAGATAAGCCTAATACAAAGTCGATGAAGCGTTCAGAAGGAAATTTAGAATATTTTGATGTAATATATTGACAAATTTTGGTAAATATGTTAATCTATCCTTAAGTATAAAATGCTTTAATGGATGTTTTATGCAAAATTATAATAAGGAAGGTTAAAGCCATGAAACGAATAAAGAAAGTTTTTAGAGATTTAGTGGAAAATTACAAAGAGGAAAAGTTTAAGAAACAAGAGGCTATTGAGATGCAGGAAGCTATAGAAGCAATAAGGCAAGAAATTGGTAGGCATGACCCAACAATAAATACTCCAAAGGATTCAGCAGGAAATGTTGGAGATGAACCACCCTTCATCTCCAACCCGTTGGTCGCTAACCAACCCATAAAGAATCCCAAATATAAAGGTAATTAACCTTTATATTAATAGTTAAATCTTTGTAATAGTACATAGGGAAAAAAATAGAGAAAATATTTAATATTTTCTCTAAACCCTAACCAAAAAAAAAAAAGGAAACAAACACATAATTCTCAAAAACTTACTTTTAATATATATTACAAAACATTATATAAAGAATACACACTATATAATGCTAAAGCATATTAAGGAGGATGAGTTCTCTATCCTCCTTATACAACATCAAAATATGTACAAATCTAATATAACTTCTGTTAATGTCTCCTGAAAGCGAAGCCATAGTACCGTTGAAGCCATGATAATAAGTGGTGGAGGGATGGGCTTTAGCCAACAATCTAAAAATTATCTATTATTTCAAATTACATTAGGGTTCGAGTACGATTAAGAAAGATTATATACCTTATAAATATATACAAAGGAGATAATCGACCTATACGATGTATAATACAGATACGAAGTCAATAATTAAACAGGATTTACAACCATTAAAGAAAGACAAACTAAGATATAATGAATATTATAACTTGCAAAATACATTCGACAATTTGTATAAACAAAGCCTTGAAGGAAGTAAGTTCACCAAATTATTTAATTTAATATCTAGTGAAGAAAATATATTACTAGCTTATAGAAACGTTAAAACTAATACAGGAAGTAAAACAGCAGGTACAAATAGACACAATATAAATTACTGGAAAACGAAAGATACTAAAATATTTGTCCAGTATATACAAAACAGGTTAATGAATTACAAACCTCAAAAAGTTAGACGAGTTGAAATTCCAAAACCTAATGGGAAAATAAGACCTCTTGGAATACCCTGTATAGAAGATAGAATAATTCAGCAATGTATAAAGCAAGTTCTAGAACCAATATGTGAAGCAAAGTTTCATCCACATAGTTATGGTTTTAGACCTAATCGTGGTACGGAACACGCTTTAGCATATGTAGTTAAGAAAATTAACTTTGAACATATGTATACTGTTATAGACATTGACATTAAAAGTTTCTTTGATAATGTTAAGCATAGCAAATTATTAAAACAACTTTGGTCAATCGGTATACACGATAAGAAACTTCTAAGTATTATCAGTTCAATGTTAAAAGCTGAAATCGACAAAGTTGGGATTCCTAACAAAGGAGTCCCACAGGGTGGAATACTTTCTCCCCTACTATCAAATATAGTTTTAAACGAATTAGACTGGTGGATAAGCAACCAATGGCAAACACATAAAACTCATTATCAATACTCTACTACAAGCCATTTATACAGAGCATTGAGAAAAACTAACTTAAAAGAAATGTATATAGTTAGATATGCAGATGATTTTAAAATTATGTGTAAAAATGTTAGTGAAGCTAATCGAATTTTTATAGCTACACAAAAATGGTTAAAAGAAAGATTAGGATTAGAGATAAGCCAAGAAAAATCCAAAATCACAGATGTTAGATATTCTAACTCAGAGTTTTTAGGATTCAAAATCAAAGCTTATAAGAAGCGAAACAAATACATTGTTTATACAAAAATGACTGACAAAGCCAAAGAGCAAGTCAGTCATAATATAAAAGAACAGCTAGTAGCTATACAGCATTTTCCGACAACTAAGAATATCAATATGTTGAATAGAATTATTACTGGTTCTCATAACTATTATAAAATAGTAGCGAATGTATATCAAGACTTTAAGAACATTAAATATAATCTTTCTTTCAGTCTATATAATCGCTTGAAAAATCTAAGAACTTCTACAGGAAATTTAACGCATGAATATGAAAGTAAATATAGTAAATATAACTTAAAGAAGCAATATATACTAAATGAAATCATGTATCCTCTAACTGGAATCAAAACGACCCCACCGTTTCTATTTAACCAAACGGTATCAAATTATACGAAAGAAGGTCGGAAAATAATACATACAAGGTTAGGTTATATAGATGAAAATATACTAAACTATATAGCACATAACCCTATACTTAATAAAAGTGTAGAATATAATGACAATAGGTTATCAAAATATTCAGCACAGAAAGGAGCATGTATTATAAGTGGTTATCCATTATTAGAAAATATGGAGGCACATCACATAATCCCAGTTAACAAAGGTGGTGATGATAAATTTAGGAATTTGATTTTAGTTATACCAGAAATACATAAACTTATTCATGCAACTAATATTGAACACATACAATATTATATAAAGGAACTAAACTTAGACAATCAAGAAATTAAGAAATTGAATAAATATCGTAAGAAAATCGGAAATGAAATAATATGATTGATAGATTCTTGGGGGAACGCCGTATGAGGTGAAAGTCTCACGTACGGTGTGGAGCAGGGGAAAAGACGGAGATAGCATCAAACTCTTACCTATTGCTATCTTATCCATTTAATCAGTATAATTTAAAAGCTCTTACAAAAGGTGGAGACTCTTTATTATTCCACAGTAATCTTATAGTTCTTCCAGATGAAAATATGGCAGTTGCAGTTCTTTCTTCTGGTGGAAGTAGTCAACTTAACGAAATAATTGGACAAGAAATCTTACTATCTGCATTAAAAGAAAAAGGTAAAATTAAAGAAATAAAACCTGATAAAACATTTAGTAAACCACAACAAGTTAAAATGCCAAGCTCTTTAAAAGAAAATAGTGGTCTTTATGCTTCTTCAAATATGATAAAAGTAGATGTTAATGATAATGGTACTTTAACAGTATCTTCTCCTTATATAGAAAATGGACCTGAAGATAAATACATATACATAGGTCAAGATAGATTTGTATCTGAAAAAGGTAATAGTTGTTTAAAATTTGTAAAAGAAAAAAATAATATCACATATTTAAATATGAGCTCTTATGATGATGTCCCTGGATTAGGTCAGACAGCAAGTTTATACTATGTAGCTCAAAAAGTAGATGACAACAATATATCAAATAGTGTAAAAGAAGCATGGAAAAAAAGAAATGGTAAAGGTTACTATCTAGTAGATGAAAAATATACTTCTCAAAGCTATATGTTTGGTTCTGTGAAGGCAACTCTTGCTCTTTCTGATGAAACTCCAGGTTATATAGTTAACACTAAAATAATGGATGAGAATAACTCAAATGCTTTTATAGAAATACCTGGTGTAATAGGTCGTGATTTATCCGACATTAAACTTCATAAAGAAAATGGTACAGAGTATTTATCTTTTGGAACACTAACGTATGTTAGTGAAGATTCTATAACTAATTTGCCAGCAGAAAAATCTTTTACTTGTGAACTAGAATCCAATGGTTATGCAAAATGGTATAAGATTGGTGACGATATCGCAAATAAAAAAATAGAAATTAATCTTCCTCAAAATTCATCTTTTGCTGTTTATGATGATAAAGGTGTTCCTGTAAACTATTCTTTAGTTACAAAGAACAATAGAGTTAGATTGCCAAAAGGAGGCGTAATTGTTTTCTTAGGAAGTCCAAATGCTAGATTTGAGGTTACATATCAAGATGAAGTAAATGCAAGTGCACTTACAGGAACTGATAGATATGAAACTTCTATTAAGATAAGTCAAGCAGGTTGGGAAAATGCTGAAAATGCAGTTTTAATAAACGATTCAGCAATTGCAGATGCTTTGGCCGCAACACCATTTGCATACAAGAAAAACGCTCCTATATTATTGACTGGAAGCTCTCAAATAAATGAAAAAACTTTGGCTGAATTAAAGAGATTAAAAGTTAAAAATGTATATGTAGTTGGTGGAGAAGCTTCTATAAATGAAAAATCTTTAGATACTATAAAATCAAACAATATCTCTGTATCTAGAATTTCAGGAAGTGATAGATATCAAACTTCTATGAACGTTGCTAAAGAATTGAACAATATTAGCAATATATCAAAGATTTCAGTAGTTAATGGCGAAAAAGGATTAGCCGATGCAGTAAGCATTGGAGCTGTATCAGCTCAAAATGATATGCCTATAATACTTACTAATGAAAATAGTAATATAACTGAAATAAATAACTTGTTTAAAAACAAAAAGATTGATAAATCTTATGTAATCGGTGGAGAATATACAGTTTCTAAAAATATAGAAAGTAAACTTCAAAATCCACAGAGAATATCAGGTAGCACTAGAAATGAAACTAATGCAAAAGTAATAAAAGAATTTTACAAGGATTCTAAGATAGACAATTTATATGTTGCTAAAAATGGAATGAATAAACAAGATGATTTAATAGACGGATTATCTTTTGGAGTTTTGGCTGGAAAAACTAAATCTCCTGTAATGCTAGTAGGAAACTCACTAGATTATAATCAAAAAGAACTATTTAAAACTATGAGATTTAAATCTGTAACACAAATTGGTGGAAATGGAAATGAAAACTCATTTAAGCAAATAAAAGAAATAGCTTAACATAACTAAAAAAGGCTGTATTCAAGTAATATTAATTGAATATAGCCTTTTTTTATTTAAGTTATAAGTTTTATATGTGTAAAAATTAAATTTAAATATTAAATGATAAGTTTATTAAGATATAGATAAGTCTAAAACTTTGCCTTTTTTAAGTTAGTTTCTATTTATCATTCATACTTAACAATTTATCTAAATATACTGACTTTAATTGTTTACTGGCTAAAATCTTTTTAGCTGGTTCAAGCTTTAATATAGCTGACAGTATAGCTCCCATAGCTCTATGACTAGCCAGAGCATTATTATCAAAAATTAAATTTTGTAACTGCCCTTTTTCAATTGCCATAAGAACTGCTCTATGTACTGAATTTGCTGGAGTTATTATTTTTTCATCTCTCTTTAATAACATAATGCTATTTTTATGGCAATTTCTAACACAAACTCCACAACCTAAACATCTATCCTCATCAATTTTTATATATTCTTTACCATCTTCCTTAACCTTGCTTATCGCATCTATTGGACATGCAGTTATACATTTACCACACTTTACACAATTTTCATGGTTTATATTTGGTATAAAACTTGTTGTCTGTACTGGATGAAGATTTCCAAATCTTTTAGCTGCTACCATTGCTTCACAGCAACATCCACAGCAATTACATATAAACGTAACCCCTTTCCTAACATTTTCTCCACATTGAACTAAGTTATGTTCATATGCTTGATGAAGTAGTTCTTTACATTCTATTTTATCCACACGTCTTGCAAATTTATTATTTATTAAAGAATTTGCTACATTGTCAAACGTCATACATATATCCATGGGAGCATCACAAGCTTTTCCAACATGTTGCATTCTATGTCTACAGTAACACATACTTATACCTATATGAGTTGATTCATCAATTATATGAGTAGCCCTTTCATAGTCTAAAATACTAACCTCATTATCATTA
>OGSS01000981.1_pt1 | contig 22423 bp, 20 predicted proteins | sample 1553591 | NCBI WGS metagenome assembly OGSS01 (sample SAMEA2580061, study PRJEB22360) | human gut metagenome | biome: human gut; feature: human-associated habitat; material: faeces | place: Denmark | collected 2008/2010
CAGACGGTATTATCACAAAGAACGAATACTCTAACGATGCAAGCCTTGTACTCACTGATGCTGTTCACGTTGGCGACACAATGGAAGCAAAAGTTCTCAAAGTAAACGATGGAGAAGGTCAGGTAACTCTTACTTATAAGAGACTGGCAGCAGAGAAAGGCAACAAACGTCTTGAAGAAGCATTTGAGAATCAGGAAGTATTAAAAGCTCCTGTAACTCAGGTACTCGATGGCGGACTTTGTGTAAACGTAGACGAAGCAAGAGTATTCATTCCTGCAAGCCTCGTATCCGACACATATGAGAAAGACCTTTCCAAATATGCAGATCAGGAGATCGAATTTGTAATCACAGAATTCAACCCGAGAAGACGCCGCATCATCGGTAACCGTAAGCAGCTTCTTCTTGCTGAGAAAGCAGAGAAACAGAAAGAATTAATGGAGAAAATCCATGTAGGTGATACAGTTGAAGGAACTGTTAAGAACGTTACAGATTTCGGTGCATTCATCGATCTCGGCGGAGCTGACGGACTTCTTCATATCTCCGAAATGTCCTGGGGCAGAGTAGAGAACCCGAAGAAAGTATTCACAGTTGGCGAAACACTTAAAGTTCTTATCAAAGAGATCAACGGAGACAAGATCGCACTTTCCCTCAAATTCCCGGAAGCAAATCCATGGCTCACAGCAGCTGAGGACTTCGCTGTAGGAAACGTAGTAAAAGGTAAAGTTGCACGTATGACAGACTTCGGCGCATTCGTAGAACTTGCACCAGGTGTAGATGCACTTCTTCACGTATCTCAGATTTCCAGAGAGCACGTTGCAAAACCAGCAGACGTACTGTCAATCGGACAGGAGATCGAAGCTAAAGTTGTTGACTTCAACGGCGAAGACAAGAAGATCAGCCTGAGCATGAAAGCTCTTGAAGCACCGGCTGAGGAAGCTACAGAAGAATAATAGATCATAATCATGATATTCAGACACCGTCCCTGTATGAGTTTATATAGGGACGGTGTTTTTGCAGTTATGTTTTGCAGTTATTTGCAATAAAGGGAGATGAAAGAGAAATATGACAGATCACGGTTTATTTGATATTCACTGCCACCTGATTCCGGGAGTGGACGACGGAGCACAGGACCTGGAGGAAACCCGTAGACTGCTCCGCATGGAATATGAACAGGGAGTTAGAAACATTATCGCAACCCCGCATTACAGAGATCAGATGTTTGATACATCCATCCGCACCATCCGCAGCCAGTTCGCTCTGGTGGAGAAATGCGTACAGGAATTCAATCAGGAGCTTGCTCGGGAAGACAGACTGGGAATATATCTGGGCTGTGAATTCCATGCAAACATGCAGATGAGCAGAATGCTGGATGAGGGAAGAGTCAGTACAATGGCAGATTCCGGCTATGTTCTGGTAGAATTCTCAGGAAATGCAGAATACAGCTACATAGAAGACCGCCTCCGCAGCCTTATCATCGTAGGCTACCGCCCCATCATCGCACATGTAGAACGCTGCGACAACCTCTGGGGTGACCTGGAACTGATCAGGGACCTTGCACAGATGGGCGCCTATATGCAGGTAAATGCAGACAGCATTCTGGGAAAAAGCGGATTCTATACAAAAAGATTCTGCAGAAAACTGATGAAAGAAGATCTCCTTCACTTCGTAGGTTCTGACTGCCACGACAGCCGGCACAGGATCTGCCGCACAGGAGAAGCATACAGAAAAGTCATCAGCAAAATGGGACAGGAATATGCAGACAAAATTTTTATTGAAAATCCTTCCGGAATTGTAAAAAATGGGGAAAACAGGAGAAAATTTGTCAAATGCACTTGAAGAATGTCAGAAATCATATTACAATCTATAAAGTACGGACCGGCCTGTAACTCCGGTTTGATCATATAAGGAAGGAGAATCAAGAATTTGATAAAAGAGGCAAAGAATATCCAGGAAAAGCCTGTAAAGCCTGTGGTCACTGAGAAGATCATACAGCAGGAAGACACCATAGACCTTTTGGAACTTTTCTGGGTACTGGTCAACCGTTGGAAAATTATCCTGCTTACCATGCTGATTACAGCAATGCTGGCAGGTGTCTATTATCTGGTGGGAGTGAAACCATCTTATCAGGCAGATGCGTCCATTTTTATCACAAACAATGAATCCGTGATCACAGTTTCTGATCTGCAGCTGAGTTCAGAGCTTACAGAGGACTATGCGAAGATCATCAAGAGCCGTAATGTTCTCAAACAGGTTATCAAAGAACTGGATCTGGATCTGGACTACAGAGGACTCAGTAAACTGGTCAGTGTAACAAATCCGGACAATTCCCATATTATTACCATCACAGTTACCTGCGGTGACGTGGAGCTGTGCAGAGATATTGCAAACAGTCTGATGAATATCGGACTGGACCGTATTTACCAGGTGGTAGGAAGCAGCGAACCTACAGTTATCGATTACTCAGAGGCGGAGGCAGTGGATGAGATCACTCCTGCACTGACAAAATATCTGGCGATCGGACTTCTGCTGGGACTTATCGCAGCCTGCGGACTGATCTGCGTACGTTACATGACAGACACTACATTAAAGACAGAGGATGACCTTAAGAGATATCTGGATATCCCGGTACTCAGCGTGGTTCCTTATTACGAAGAGAAGAAAGAGTAGAAGATGGACAGAGAAGATAACAATATTGAATCCCTGTTTCAGGATCTTGTAAAAGAATCCGGATATACGGGAAGACAGACAGAGGTAATACATCCACATGTATCAGATGTATCTTTCCGCGTAAATGAGGCCATCAATGTTCTGCGTGGAAACATCCAGTTAAGTGGAAGCAATATTAAAACAATAGCTGTAACAAGCTCTCTTGCAAATGAGGGTAAATCATCTATAGCCTTCCGCCTGGCAAAGAGCATGGCAGGGCTTGAGAAGAGGATCCTCTTTATAGACTGCGATATCCGTAATTCTACCATACAGAACAGATATGATATTGTAGGTGAGAAGAAGGGATTAAGCGAATACCTGTGCGGAAATATCAGCAAAGAGAAGATCATCTACCGCACAGATGACAAATACCTTGACATGATCTTTACAGGTGCAGTGGCACCAAACCCAAGTGAGCTGGTATCAGGTCCGCTATTTGCAGAGCTGATGGAATTCGTGCGAAGCGTTTATGATTATGTGATCGTAGACACTCCGCCGCTGAATCTGGTTATCGACGGGCTGCTGATCGCCAAGCAGTGCGACGGAACTGTCCTTGTTGTGGAGAGCGGAAGGACAGACAGGGCACAGGCTGATAAGGCGAAGCAGCAGATACAGTATGCAGGTATCCGTCTCCTCGGCGCAGTGCTGAACAAAGCGCCGATTTATGAGAAACATTATGGCTATGGATATGGCTATGGCTACGGATACGGCTATGGAAAGAGCGCTAAGAAGAATGGAAAAGAAAAGAAGAAATAACCCTGTAAATAAGAAACAGATCATCATCAGTCTGGTGATCTGCCTGGCTGTAGCTTTGTTTGCAGCAGTTTTTATCCATATGGAACAGACAAAGCAGAAATCTATGCAGATCACTGCAGGGAACACCCACAATGTGGGCAACAGTTATAGAAATATTGTTTACAAAGGTCAGGAATATCAGTATAATAACCGTATCACAAATATTCTCTATGCCGGTGTGGACTCCACAGGCAAGCTGGAAGCTTCCTCCCAGTATGGAAATAAAGCCAGGGCAGACAGTATTGCTCTGGTGGTGATGGATGAGAAGAACCGCAGGATGACTATTCTCTCCATTAACCGTGATACCATGACTGATATCCGCAGATATACAATGAACGGCAATGACAAGGGACTCTATACCACGCACATCGGATATGCCTACAGCTATGGCGATGGGGGAAAGGTAAGCTGTGAGAGCCTCTGTGAGGCAGTATCCCTTTTACTTGGAGATATCCCTGTGAAGCGCTATGTAGTGACAAACCAGGATTCCATGCCCTATATCAATGAGCTGGCAGGCGGGATTACACTTACAGTGCCAAACAACGATCTTCAGGAGAAATATCCGGAGATGGCAGAGGGAGCACAGGTTACCCTGGATGACAGCAACATAAAGGATTTCCTTCAGTACAGAGATACAGAGGAGTCCTTCAGTAATGAGGGCCGTATACAGAGACAGAAAGCCTATCTCACAGCCTATGTTGAGAAGATGCAGTCCATGGATGAGAATGACCTTGAGAAAGCATGGGATTCTCTTGAGGTGATGGACGATTATATCCAGACAAGTGTAACACGTAACCAGTATCTGGGACTTGTGAAGTCTCTTAAGAAAGCAGAATTCACAGAGGACAGTATAGAGCAGCTTCCGGGAACAGACCAGGAGGGAGACCTTCATGATGAGTTCCATGTGGATGAAGAAGCACTCCAGGAACTGGTCATCCGTTTATTTTATGAAAAAGTATGACAGGCTGCTGTTTAAAGCTGCTGCAGGGGATACCACAGCAGCAACTGCCTTGTTATAGAGTAACTGTAAATAAGAACAGAGCCAATAAAGGAAGACAGAAAGGAAGGCATTCTTATGAAAAGAAAATATTTCAGCATTTTACTTGCAGCAATGACAATTGCAGCATCTGCCAATGTATATGCAGCCCCAAGCATCGGACAGATCATTCCGGAAGCTCCCAAGGTAGTTGAGGGAAACCTGTCAAATAATCAGCAGCTGATCGTAAAAGATGTTGATACAGGTGCTTACAAGGACAAAAAAGTTGCAGAGGTAGTAACAAAAGTAAATGATGATAATACAAAGGTAACCATGGATGAGATCCTGAAAGACCTTAAAGTAGATACAACAGAAACAATTAAAACAAACACAAATCAAAAAGTAAACCCTTCTCTGTATGAGCCTCTTACACCTTTCGTGGATTTAGCTATTAAGGAAGGCGATAAGATTACATATGAAACAAATGGTGCTATCAAAACAACTCTTACCATCGAAGCGGCCAAGGATGTGAATAAGAAAGACGTACTTCTGATGCAGATTGATCCGACAACAGGAAAAGTTACCTTTGTTGCAATTGAGAAGCTGAACAAGACCACAGGTGAAGTTACAGCCACCTTCGATTCACTTGGACCTGTAATGCTGATCGAGAAGGTTCCGATTGTAACCAAGAAGGTTTCTCCTGAGAAATATGCAGACAAAAAGGTAGCTGATGCAGCAGAGAAGCTGAAAGATCAGAAAGCAGGCTTCACTCTGACAGACTTTATCGATGATCTGACAGACACAGAGAACAAAGAAGTTACACTGGACAACGGACAGACCATCAACCTGGATGACTATGTCAGCGCAAGCAGTCTTTTAGATATGGCCATCAAGATGTCAGATGATTACTCCTATGATATGTCCGGTTCCCTTGACGCACAGGTAAACTGTGACATCGACAGTGTTGACTGGAAGAGCCTTGTAACTGCTAATGATGCAGACTTTGACATTGATGCGGCAGAGGATGACCTGAGCCTTCTTACAGAGATTGAGCCATTCACGATCCCGGACAGCATTGTTGTACAGGCAGATGCTTCTACAGGAGAGCTTAACTACCTTGCAGAGCCTGAACTGAGCTTCACATATCCGGAAAAAGAAGAAGAGGAAACTGAGGCAGCAGACGACACAGATGAGACTGCTGATACAGAGGATGATCTGATGAGCTGGATCGTTAAGGACGAAGCAGGCTCTTCTGAACAGCCAAATCTTGTGATCAAAGGCGAATTCAAAGGCATGGGACCTCTTGCAATCTTTACAAAAGATGCAAAATAATCTGATAAGAGAGGAACAGTTCAATGTCACGAAAATCTCGCAGACACAAACATAAAAAGAATAAATTCATGTCCTCAGTACTCTACTATGTGGTGATCATCGCCCTGGTGGCAGGCCTTATATTTGTTGTAAAGGTAAACCGCCAGGAACGTGCAGAACGCACGGAATACAAAGAAAAGTTGGCCAGCAAGGAGACAGAGGCAGATATCGGCGTACTGGACGATATGATGGTACGACCAACAGCAGAACCTACGGAAACACCAACAGATAAGTAATAAAGAGTGGTTTTATATTATCTGAGATAGTATAAAGCCACTTTTGTGTGAAAAAAACGACAAAAGTTATTGCATCTTTTTGGCAATAAAGCTATAATAACATGTAGATAAGACAAAAAGTTTATAGTCTTTAAATCGTCGCTTTGCCGCGTTTGAAGATATTGATTTACATATCTTGAAGAGAATCTGCCTTGTAACACAGGCAGAATGGCGAAGCATACCCAAAATACGGAGGTAAGATATCCAATGTGGTATGTGATGCAGGTGCGAACAGGCACAGAAGAGAACATCTGCTGCCAGTGTCAGCGGATGATAAGCAGCGATATATTGGAACGTTGCTTTATTCCCTACTATCAACAGAAGAAACGATTTCAAGGCAAATGGCATATCCAGGAAAGAATCCTCTTTCCCGGGTATGTCTTTTTGATTGCCAAAAATCTGGAACAGCTGTCTGAAAATCTGAGAAAAGTCATAGGAATGACCAGACTTCTGGGCACAGGTGATGAGATCGTCCCTTTATCTCAGGAAGAGGTAGAGCTGCTTCAGAAGCTGGGAAAGGAAGAACAGTTGGTAGCCATGTCCACAGGGATCATAGAGAATGATCAGGTCATAATACTCACAGGACCCTTGCAGGGCATGGAAGGTTATATCAGAAAAATCAACAGACATAAAAGAAAAGCCTGGATTTCCATTGAAATGTTTGGAAGGAGCATGGATATGGAGGTTGGGTTGGAAATTATTTCCAAAGTTACACACGAGGAGTTTACAGATGAAAAAGAAAAATAAAACAACGAAAATGCTGACACATGATATTCCGCTCAGACTGATCAAGATACTGAGTATCATCTGTCTTACGATTCCCTTTGCCTGCTGCTGGTATGGATATTATTCCGGACAGATGCAGGACAGCTTCTATAATAAAGGGAATCTTTTAATAATTGCTCTTTTTATGCTTGTATATTTTCTTTTTGCAAGAATATACAATGCATTTCTAATTTCCGTAAACCGGATTTCTGAAATGATATACAGTCAGGTACTGGCTGCTCTGATCACAGATGGTATCAGTTATCTGGTGATCGCTTTGCTGGTTAAAGGATTACCCAGCCTGATACCTGGGATTATGGCTATCGCAGGGCAGATCGTGATGTCAGTTATCTGGTGTCTTCTGGCACATTCCTGGTACTTCAGAAGCTTTCCTCCTCAGAAGACAGTAATTGTCTATGATGTAAGAGAAGGAATGGAGAAGCTTATAGATCAGTATGATTTGGAACGCAAATTTGAAGTAGCAGAAGTCCTTCAGGTAACAGAAGTTCTTCAGAATCTTGAAAAACTCAATAATATAGAAACTGTCTTTCTCAGCGGCATTCACAGCCATGAGAGAAATATCATATTAAAATACTGTATTGAGCATCGTATACAGGTATATGTGATTCCAAGAGTGGGAGATGTACTGATGAGTGGTGCACAGCAGATCCATATGTTTCATCTGCCGATGCTTCGCACAGGAAGATACAGCCCACAGCCGGAATATCTGTTTCTGAAACGTCTGGCAGATCTGGTGATCGCAGGTGCAGCAACAATTATTCTTTCACCGATTATGATTATTACAGCTGTTGCCATCAAAGCATATGATAAAGGACCTGTATTTTATTCTCAGATACGACTGACTCAGGATGGAAAGGAATTCGGAGTTCTGAAATTCCGTTCCATGAAAGTAAATGCAGAGAAGGATGGTGTGGCAAGACTCTCCAGTGGTGAGAAGGATCCAAGGATTACTCCCGTAGGAAGAATCATCAGAAAATGCAGGATTGATGAATTGCCGCAGTTACTGAATATATTAAAGGGGGATATGACCATAGTAGGTCCCAGACCGGAACGTCCGTCCATAGCAGCAGAATATGAGAAGATCATGCCGGAATTTCATCTGCGCCTGCAGGCAAAAGCAGGATTGACAGGATATGCGCAGGTTTATGGTAAATACAATACAACACCCTATGATAAGCTTCTGATGGATCTGATGTATATCAGCCATGCAAATCTGCTTGACGATTTATTTATTATGTTTGCGACAGTAAAAATCCTGTTTATGCCGGAAAGTACAGAGGGTGTGGCAGAAGGTCAGACCACAGCAATGGATAATAATATGTGCTGTGATAAAGAAAAGTAAATGGGAAAGGGGATTCGATGCCAACGATATCAATCATTACCCCGGCTTATAATTGTGAAAAATATCTGGAAGAAGCTGTGGAGAGTGTGCTGGCTCAGACAATGCAGGACTGGGAGATGCTGATCATTGACGACTGCTCCAGTGACAATACATATGCCTGTATGGAGAAGCTTGCGCAAAGAGACAAAAGAATCAGGATTTTTAGAAACACACAGAACGCAGGTGCTGCAGCTACAAGAAATTATGGAATCCGCCAGGCGAAAGGCCAGTGGATTGCATTCCTTGACAGTGATGACCTGTGGAGAAAAGAGAAACTGCAGAAACAGATGGCTATCTTGGAGAAACACAGGGAAGCCACTTTTTTATTTACTGGCTCTGCTTTCATTGAAGATGATGGAATGACCATTGCACATACTCTACACGTACCGGAGAAAGTTAACAGGCGAAGATTGCTGAGGCAGAATGTGATTTCCTGTTCATCCGTCCTCATACAGAGAGAACTGATGATGAAATATCCAATGCCGGAGGAAGATGGGATTCATGAAGACTTTGCTACATGGTTATCCATCCTTACAGAGGTTCCCTGGGCATACAGTGTAGATGAACCTCTGTTGATCTACCGCAGGGCACTGGCGTCTAAATCAGGAAAAAAAGGCAAATCTGCCCAGATGAACTGGCAGACATATATAAAAGCAGGAGTCCCATTAAGACAGAGAATTTTCTGCATGACAGGCTATACTTTTCATGGCTTATATAAATATTCACAGCTCTGGTGGAAAAGCTACCGTTTAATGATGAGAAAAGAACGTTTCAAAAAGCTCTTTCTTATGGTTATGACTGCGATTCTGCTTTTTGTATGGACAGCGGCTTTTTGTTATGTATGGTTCCATTATTATAACTTCAGAAGAGTTATCGGAAGAAGATATTTCTTCTGGGGTTATGTGACATTGCTGGCACTTTATGTAGCTCTTAATCTTCTGGTTGGAAAAGTGTTCTCAGCATTTCGTGTGATTCATCAGCAGTGGATAGAAGTGGTATTGTCCCATGGTTATACAGTGATATTGGTGAATGCGGCAACCTACCTGGAGCTTGCACTGATTGGTCGCTGGAAATTTATGATGTATGCCACTCCAATGCTTGCAGTGACAGCAGTCAATTTTCTGACAGGACTTATCTGGTCGGCGCTGGTTCGTTGGCTCTATGCCAATATTTATCCTGCGCATGAGGTGCTTCTCATATATGGGAAACAAAACACAGCATCTCTTGAACAGGAATTACATAATCGAAAAGAAGAGTACCATCTGAAAACAAGACTTCCACTTGATGCAGGAAGAGAGAAGATCACCAGAGAGATCAGACGGCATGAATCTGTAATGCTGGGTGATATGCCATCTGAAGACAGGGAATTCTATATTCGTTATTGTTACGAGAATAAGAAAAGGTGCTATTGTCAGACAACTCTGTCAGATATCCTGCTTATGAGTTCAGAGAAGGTTTCTCTGTCAGATATGACACTGCAGTTATTCAGAAACTGCGGTCTGACAGTAGAACAGAGAATGGTCAAAAGACTTTTTGATATCTGCTTTTCTTTGGTGATCATGGGAGTATTTTCATGGCTGTATTTGTTGATCGCACTCTATATTAAAATTACAGATGGTGGACCTGTACTGATCTGGCAGGAATGTCTCACCAGAAATGGTAAGCATTTTCGACAGTACAAATTCCGTACAACTCCTGTAGGAAACACAGAAATAAATCCTACACAGTGGATACGTGGAGGGCATTTCCTTATGGCATCTCATCTGGATGAACTGCCGCAGTTTCTTAATGTATTCCGGGGTGAGATGTCTGTTGTGGGACCTTATCCTGAGAGAGTCCATATGGCAGAGAAATATGAGAAGAACCATTCGGAATTTGCATACCGTCTGTCTGTAAAAGCCGGTCTCACAGGCTATGCAAAAGTACATGGCAAATACAGCAGCTCAAAGAAAAATCAGTTAAAGATGGATTTCTACTATATACAGAATTATTCTTTTGCCCTTGATCTGAGCATTTTGGCAGCTACCCTAAAGGTATTGCTGGAACCGCACGGCAGATAGAGACAGGAAAAGGAGTTATAAGCAGATGAAAAAGAAAGAAAAGAGATTATTGCCGATAATAATTAAGAAAGACTGTATACAGGCAGCAATTACTTTTGACTGTGTGGCAGTAATCCGTTCTGATTATTCCCTGTGGCTTTTACATCCTTTCACTTCTCGAATGCATTACAAGTTCCGGGAAAGGCGAAGAGATGGGAGAAGGTCATACTGGGATGAAACTGAATTTGGTCTTAAACCAAGGTTTAAGAAACTTATGGAAAATGTATCCATGGTATCTGCCACAGCTATGTCAATGGCTGTGGTTAAAACAGATGGAAGTCTCCTGGTATGGGACAGAATGCAGCCTGGTTCCGAAGACAAATTCAATTTTGTGAAAATAGCAGATGGAATAAAAACAGCAGAAGCTGGTGAAGGCGTTCTTCTGGCAATAAGCCAGGATGGAACGCTTTTATGTTGGGAAAAACAGGAACAAAATGGCTATTTCGGACAACTGCCGGAGAAAATTATGGAACATGTGATACAGGTCTCCGCAGGAGTCGGTCATTATGGAGCACTGAGAGAAGACGGAAGTCTCTGGATGTGGGGACAGAATGACTGTGGGCAGCTGGGCGATGGAAGTCATATCAACAGAGCATCACTGGAAAAGATTATGGAGCATGTGACACAGGTATCTCTGGGTGCAAGGCATAGTGCTGCTGTGGATGAGAAACACCGGCTGTGGATGTGGGGAGATAACACTCTCGGACAGCTGGGAACTATCCTGCCCGGCAGCAGAAGAAAGCCAGTGCGGGTTATGGAGAATGTGAAGAAGGTTTCGCTTGGATATTCTCATACGGGAGTACTTGATTTGAATCAACATATTTGGATGTGCGGGTTTAATGGAAAGTATGGTGCTTTGGGAAATAAGGATATGCGGAACCGTAGGAGACTTCGGAAGATAAGGATAAGAGGTTCTGATCTGAAAAACTTTGTGTTGGGTGCAGATAGGACGGTGATTATCCTGTTTATGCCGGAAAGCGCAGATTTGCCGCCGGTTGCCAGATTGAGTGGGAATATTGAAACGGCTCAGACTCGTGGAGAATGAGTCTGGGCTGTAATCTTTGATATGCGGAGAGGAAGGTTATGGGCGTGAACAATTATAGTGAATACTCTGTTCTTATGTCGGTTTATAACAAAGAGAAGCCGGAGTATTTAAAGCAGGCAATCGAAAGCATTCAAGCACAGTCCCTCCCCACAGATGATTTTGTGCTAGTATGTGACGGTTCGCTGAACGAGGGTTTGGACACAGTTATTGCGGGGAAACAGCAGGAGATGGGGAAAGCATTAAGTGTTGTTCGCCTTGCAAAGAATAGTGGTCTCGGCAATGCACTAAATGAGGGCATCAAGCACTGCACAAATGAACTGATTGCCCGGATGGACAGTGATGATATTGCCTATTTTGACCGCTGTGAAAAACAAATTGCGGTGTTCAGCACGCACCCGGAAGTGAGCATCTGCTCCGGTGTCGTGGAGGAGTTTACAACAGATCCATACACTGTCGATACGAAACGAGTGCCGCCGGAGACGAATGCTGAGATTGTAGAGTTTGCAAAGAAGCGCAATCCCTTCAATCACCCTTGCGTGATGTACAAAAAATCGGTTGTTGAGGCGGTGGGGTCTTATCAGGACTTCTATCTGTTGGAGGATTATTACCTCTGGCTGCGGTTGTTGATGGCTGGATATCAAGGCTATAACATTCAAGAGCCGCTGCTTCACATGAGAGCCGGCTCGGATATGTATAAGCGGCGTGCCGGTTGGAAATATGCTAAGACACAGGTAAGGTTGTTCAAGTTCATGAAGGACAGCGGGTTCATTGGGAACGGTCAGTACATCAAGAGCTGTGTGATCCGTAGCGAGTCGTCGTTAGCTCCAAATTGGCTGCGGAAGTTCATGTTTGAGAAAGTGCTGAGAAAGTAAAGAGGAATTATTAAATGAAAATTGGAATTTTGACATATTATGGTGTACATAACCATGGTGCGGTCTTGCAGGCAAATGCGCTGAAAACCGTGATTGAGTCAAAAAATCACAAGTGCGGTTTTTTGGAGTTTGAGCGTAGCTACTCTAACATTTCTCAAAAGCAAGCCAATAAATACAAAATCGGATTTGGGAGTATTGGCTTTTATGCCAAGTATCTAATGGAAAAGGGTGCAGGTAATGTCCTATATAATGTCGGTAAGAAGCACACCCTTGCAAAATTCAGGACGATGAATATTCCAATGATGGGTAAGTATGAAGATTTCGATGGAGATTTGGCTGTCATCGGAAGTGATGAGGTATTCAGCCTTGAGATTGGTGTGAATCCTTTCTTGTATGGCAATGGTCTTCAAGCAAAACATATCATCAGTTATGCAGCCTGCTTCGGTCCGACAACCTATGAGGATGTCGTTAAACAAGGACAGCAGAAAATGATTTCTGATGGATTGTATCATATGGATGCAGTTTCTGTACGAGATCAGAACTCTCTGGAAACAGTGAAAAAGACCGCTGGTTTGGATGCAACTCTGGTATGCGATCCGGTTATTCTTTATGGATATGAAAAAGAAATGCGGTTTTTTACGCCGCCCATGAAGGATTATATTCTGGTTTATTCCTACGATAAGAATTTGAACGATGCATCAGAATACAATCACATTAAAGCCTATGCAGAAAAGCACGGTTTGAAAATTGTGTCGGTGGGCTATTACCATCGTTGGTGCAAGTGTATCGATGCTTCTCCGTTTGAATTGCTCGGTTGGATTAAAAATGCAACACTGGTTGTGACGGATACCTTCCATGGTTCTGTAATGTCTATTATTTGCAATACTCCTGTAGTTGTAAAACTTCGTGGGAATCAGAATAAGTTGAGATTCCTGTTATCGGAATACGGTCTTCTGGACAGAACAATTTCGGGCTTTTCGGAAATGGGCAGAGTTGCGGATACCCCGGTGGATTTTGAGACTGTGAATGCGGCAATTCAAGAACGCCGTGCAGCTTCTATGAAATTCTTGGATGATGCACTTGCAGGTTGCCGGTGAAGAGGGAAAAGTATGTTGACGGTTGATTTTGAAAAATGTACGGGTTGCGGGGCATGCGTTCAGCGTTGCCCGAAGCAGTGCATTTCATGGGTGCAGAGAGAGTTTGGATTTCGATACCCACAAATTGATAAAGAAGCCTGTATAAATTGTGGTCTGTGTGAAAAAGTATGTCCTATCGACAAGATGGTTGAAGCTCCTGTTGCTCAGAAAGCATACGCAGCTGTCCATAGGAACTCTGAGGTATTGGCGAAAAGCACTAGCGGTGGAGCGTTTACCGCTATTGCCGATGTTATCTTTGCACAAGGTGGCATCATATATGGTGCAGCAATGATGGATGATATGCAAGTCAAGCACATCCGTGCAAGCAGTAAGGATGAGATTGAGTTGCTACGAAGCTCAAAATATCTGCAAAGCGATACCGGAACTACCTATCAGATGGCTGAGCATGACCTAAAGCAAGGGAAAGAGGTCTTATATTCTGGAACTCCTTGTCAGATTGACGGCTTGAATAACTTTTTAGGAAAAGACTACGAGAATCTTTATACCATAGATATTGTGTGTCATGGAGTTGGCTCTCAGGCTTACTTTGACAAGTACATGGATTTTGCTAGGGAAAGATACGGCAAAATAAAAGCACTGCGGTTTCGCTCCAAAGAGTACGCGGGGTGGAGTTGCGGCGGCGTCGTCGTTGTCGTCGATTCCTCTGATTGCCTAAAACAAATCCCGTATTGGGATTTTGATAATTATTACTACTCCTATTTTCTGTCGGGGGATATCTACAGAAAAAGTTGCTACACCTGTAAGTATGCAAATACCAAAAGAGTAGGCGACTTTTCTCTAGGAGATTATTGGGGCGTAGAGAAACTTCATCTCACACTTAATACTCAAGGTGGCTGCTCTCTGTTGCTTATAAACAGTGATAAGGGGAATAGGCTGCTGCAAAGCATACAGTCTCTTATTCTACAGGAAACGTCTGTTGATTCTGCAGTAAAGCAAAATGAACAGCTCAAGGCACCGTCTAAATTACCGGCGACGAGAAAAGACAGAATTCTTGAGTATGAAGGAATGACGGGAATCCAAATTCAGAAAAATTATCTCAAAAATTACAAAAAGAGATATTTGAAAGGACGATTAAAGAGTATGATTCCTTATAAAGTGAAGCTTATAATTCGGGGGGGGGGCAGAAGTAGGTGAAACTACTTTTGTACATTTCTCTGATGAATATGGGAGGAACATCGTATGTGCGGCAGCGTGACAGAAAGAACTGCCGTGTCAGTGGTAGTTCCAGCCTATAATGTTGAAAAATATATAGAACAGTGTGTTTTGTCCGTGCTGAATCAAAGTTATCCTTGTTATGAGCTAATCATCGTTGATGACGGATCAACAGATAGTACGCCACAAATTCTCGATAAACTTGGAAAGAAAGATGAACATATTCGGGTCATACATAAAGAAAATGCTGGCGTTAGTGCAGCAAGAAACACTGGCATTGATATGGCGGAGGGAGACTACATTGTATTTGTAGATGGAGATGACTACCTTGCTCCAAACTTTATAGAGTATATGGTCAGTATGGTTCAAGAAACTGGCACAGAGTTTTGTCTGTCTAAAAGTTGCTTTACCCGTAGAAATGAGGGCCAAGCAGAAGAAGAGAGACTGGACGTGCTTACTCCCGCAGAGGCAACGGCATTACTTCTTTCGCCAATTGTAATTGTTGGATGCTGGAATAAGATGTTCAGTCGACGGTTACTAAATGATAAACAGATTCGCTTTGCGACGGATTTGTTCTATGGTGAAGGGCTTCATTTTATTACTACGGTAGCACAACGAGCGAACGGCGTAGCAGTGGGTAATCAGAAGGCTTATTACTATCGCAGAAACAATGCCTTGTCAGCAACAACGAAGTTCCGAATTGAAAGTGTGTATAATGGAGAAACGTCAATAAATCGAATTGAGAATGAACTCACTGTTTTGGAAGATGACGTCAGTGATATGCTACTGCTTCATCGAGCTATGTATAATATTGGCGCAATCACAAAACTGATTAATAATAATGTTAAGAAGCAATATCTTGCGGATTATAAAAGGTGGTTGAAGTTCAATCGGACAAATATTGTGAAGATTTTGCGCAGTAAAAGAATTTCAATGTATCGGAAGTGCTTGTTACTTGGCGGTTGTATCTCTCCGACACTAATGGCACGATTGGATATTTGGCGAAGAAAAAAAATTGCCGTGGACAGTGTGTCTGGCAGATGATTGGATAACCATGTTCATTCTGCCTACGCGCACAGTATTATGCGGATTCTAAGGAGAACATATGATAACAGTGAGAGCAAAAGGTGGTTTGGGTAATCAACTTTTTCAGTATGCGACAGGGTATTCTCTCGCAAAGAGGCTTGACCAAGAGGTGGCAGTTGATAACTCATTTTTTCCACAGCAAACATTAAGAGGTTATAAACTCGATAAGCTTAATCTTGGCAAGGTCTATATTAATGCGCAACAGCCAATGAAAATTCAAACACTAAAAAATAAGTACTTGAATAAGATTTTCCGGCAGTTGAATAGAAGTGAGATTCATCTTGGCGGTGACTCCATCTACCTTCTCGAATGCAGGAGTGACTTGGTCAAAGCGTTTCCACAAATTAAAGCCAAGAATATCTATCTGGATGGTTACTATCAGAGTGAACAGTACTTTAAAGAATATAAGGCTGATTTGATTCAGCAGTTTACGCCGAATTATTCGAACGAAAATGAGTATGAAAATGCTCTTATTGAAATTCAGAGCTGTGAGGCGGTAGCCGTTCATGTACGACGGGGCGATTTTTTGAATGCGCAGAATGATTCCAACCCGAACCACTACTTGCTGGGAGAGCAGTATTATCATAATGCGCTTAAATATGTCTCAGAGCGCCTAGAAAATTTGGTGTTCTTCTGGTTCTCTGATGATATCAATTGGGTCAAGAAAAATTTTGGAGAGAAAGAAAACTTCCGCTTCGTAAGTCTGCGTACAAAGCATGCTGACATTGACGAGATGATGCTAATGAAAAATTGTAATCATATCATTGCTACAAACAGCACATTCAGTTGGTGGGCTTCGTGGCTCAATGAACATGAAAATGCGATGCACATTTGTCCGGCAAAGAGGTATGGCAATCTGTATATGATTCCGGATGGATGGATTAAAATAGCGGTGGAGTAAGGCAGGTGAAAATCAGATGAAGATTATTCATATTATGGATAACCTTGGAGTATCTGGAGGGGTGAATAGCTTTGTTTACGATCTTTGCTATGCACTTAAAGAACAAGGATGTGATGTGTCTCTAATAGGGATACTTGATTCTCAAGATAAAGACAATGCCGAAGTAATAAAGCTCCGAAATTGCGGAGTTCAAGTTATATGTTTGGGGGCCAAAAATAAAAAAGATGCAATGTATCATTATATTAATCGGCTAAGAAAAACAATCAAGCATTTGGCCGATGAAAGGCTGACTATATGTAATCTTCATCTGAAACTTAGTGTTCTGCTTGGTGGAATTGCGACAATTGGAATGCAAAATGTGAAGTGTGTAGAAACATATCATTCACAGTATAGTCACTATGCACTGGAATACAATTTGATGAAGCATCGCATTTCTTTGTACATTCCGTGTTCTGAATCGGCGGGGATGGAAATGAAGGAGAGATTTCATGTGCCGCAGAAGAAAATGTGCGTGATACCGAATGGAATAAATAGCGCAGAAATTAGAAAGGCAGTGCCGAAAAGACACATGGATATGACTTTCCTATCAGTGGGAAGATTGACCGAGCAAAAGAACTACCCGGTCATCATTGATGCATTTAATAAATTGCATTGCACAGATGTTAAATATCTAATTGTTGGAAAAGGCGAGGACGAGCAGGCCTTGAAACAAAGGTCTATATCGAGCTACATTAATTTTCTTGGCACGATGGATAGAAAAAGTGTCTTGAGCTATACGGCAGGAGCAGATATGGTGTGTATGCCATCGCTATGGGAAGGGCTTTCCATTTATATGATGGAAGCATTCTCTCTTGGCCGTCCAATGATGTTGTCAGATATACCGAGTTTTCGGGAGGCTGTTGGGGAGAGAAAACTTGAAAATGAGCTTTATCGTAAATGTGAATGGGGATATCTCATAAAGGCAACTGATTCGCAATCCTGCTATGCGGCGCTGGTGGATTTTATTGAGCACAAAAACGAGTGGACCAAAATGCAAAATGCAAGTTTGAAAATGGCGGAGAAATTTAATATAGAGTTAACTGCTCAAAACTATAATAAAGCATATTTGAGTTACTGTTCGTTGAATTGATATTTAATGTAGGGGATACTGTATGAAAGTAAGTCCGAATATACTGGGGGGGGGTACGCCACCCTGGTACTTTTCCTGTGGGCATCGGTTGCAATGGATTACCAAAATGGAATCCATTGCACAATTGTATGCATAGGTGATAGAAAATTAGAATTAAATAAAGTCATACTGCGCATAGTGTTTTTAGTGTTGGGAGTTATGGCCGCATTTCGAGGAATGGACATTACGAATGATACGGCTGCATATTACCGAACATATCAGAAAATCGCATATAGTGGTTTTGCCGGTGAAACTCGAATGGAAATTGGCTATGTAGCATTGAATGTATTTTTGACACATATTTTTCGGGATACACTAGTTGGCTTTCATGTCCTGCTATTTATCACTTCAGCATTTAGCTACTGGGCATTAGAACAGTGGATAGAGCGACATGCAATTACTTATGGAATAAGCGTAATTACATTTTACTTCCTTTCAAATCAAAGCTATATGTCTGCTATTCGTCAGTCTGTGGCGGTTGGAATTATTCTTTGGGCATTGATGGCAATGGAAAATTTAAAGGGGCGAAAACGCTATTTTGTCTATTCTTTGTTTATAGTTTTTGCAACACTTTTTCACAAAACTGCTGTTGTTGCATTGATATTTCCTTTTTTGATGAAAAGAAAATATACACGGAATACAACGTGGCTATTGATGATCATAACATTGGTGGCAACACTTACAAATATCGTAAGCAGTGTGATTTCTATTTTGGGCCTCGGGACGGGATATGTTACCACTGAGATTGGTAATGCCGTAAATGTAGGCATAGTGTCTTTACTGTACTTCGCGTTGCTTCTTCTGAGATTATTCTGTGACAATAGTAGTTACATCACGGATGAAGGAGTGACCGATATAGAACATACTGCTTATGGAGACAGCTTTTACACATATTGTATGGCATTATCCCTAGCTGTTACAGTCATGTCGTTAAGAGCAGCTGGGATGAGTCGACTCAATATGTACCTTCAACTCGTAGGTCTTCCGTATGTTTCAAATGTCATGAGACGTATAGAAAATCAAAGGGTTGCATTTATTGTGAAAGTCGTTTTTAGCATGGCAATATGGTGCTATTCGGTTATAGCGCTGATATACAGACCGGAATGGCAGCATATTTGGCCTTATCATTTTTACTGGTAATAAGATCAAAATAAAGCAAACATTCAAACATTATGCCATAAATAATTAAAGGAGATTTTATGGGTAAACTGAATGTCGATAAAATTGCATTTTGGGTAACAATGCTATTCATTATGGTAGCACCGGTAGAAAATATACTGCGAACTGAGCAGATTTTTTATGTAATTGGAATATTTTTGCTTGGATTATGTGTTGTAAATCGACATCGATTATATATAGATGATTCAAAGTATATTCTACTGTTGATGGTATATATGTTCTTGACATGTTATTGGAGTGTAGATGAAAATGCATTTGGATCACTAGTTGTTATTTATGCTGAATTACTGTTTTTGTTTTTGCAGTTGCAATTCAGATATAGCAAAGATGAGTACAAAAAAATAAAGATAGCGTTTCTTATACAGAATTGGATCTTGCTTTTTTTATGCTTTACAAATGGAAGCTATATGGATAATCGTTTCTGGTTGAAATCGGCAACATCAGGTGCGGATCCTAATTATCTGTCAGGATGGTTTGTAATTCCGCTGTGTTTTGCTGTAGAGTATTTATTTTCAGAAAATGTAAAAAAAGTATGGAAGATAGCTCTTATAACACAAATTGTTCTTTCTTTTTATTTTATAATGCAAACAGCTTCAAAGTCAGGGTTGATAACAAATGCTTGTGTTGCCGCAATTGCAACTATATATACATCGAGAAAGTTAATAAAAGAACATCCGGGGCGTGCGGTTTTTATCATAGCACTTTTCACAATAGCTGTTATTATTGCTATAAATCATATGCCCACATATCTAGTACAGAGATTGACAAATGGAGATACAACTGGAACGGGTAGATTTCCAATGTGGCTTACACTTGCGAGGGAAATGATTAATAATCCAATTAAAATGATTTTTGGATTTGGGACAGGATCGGTTAAATATTATACCGGAAAAGGGTTAGTGTCGCACAATACATTTCTAGATGTTCTTTTTAATGAAGGATTCTTAGGCTTTTCGATACTGTGGTGTTATATTGTTAAATCGACAAAAAAGAAAAGAAAGGAATTTCCGTTTACAGTAATTTCTTTCGTAGGAATGTCTGTCTTGCTCTTAACATTGTCGGCTTTTAATACAAGGTTCTTTATGTTGGTGCTATTTTTAATCGGTATGGACATAGCAGAGTAAGAACCAGTTGCTGGATGACTACAGATACGTTGATGTAAAAGGAGAATAACTAGTATTGCAATGACAAAAGAAAAAAAGATATTATTCTCAACAATGCAAGTGACAGCGATAACTTTATTTGTTAAATTTTTAGGGTTGATTAAACAATCTGTTCTTGCAGCCTGTTGTGGAGCCACAATGGAGACGGATGCTTTCTTTCTCGCAACGGGAATGATGGTGAATTTAAGCACGATTATATTTTCGGCTATTTCTATTTCACTGCTAACAATACATACGAATGTTCTACTTCAGCAGGGGCGAGTAGCATCAAACAGACTCATAAATGCTGTTTTAAAGTTTTTTGTCCCGCTGGCAGCTGTGTTGACTGCGATATTTTATTCTTTTTCACCAGTAATTGCTAAAATACTTGCTCCTGCGTACCAAGGAAGAGAACTATCAATACTAGCTGACTATATTCGTATAATGTCAGTTTCTTTTATTCTGTGGTGTTATTTTCTTACAGTTAATGTTGTGTTGGAAACAGATAAGCAGTTTGTTCAAGGAAAAGGCCAAGGTCTGTTCCAAAATATTTTTCTGATTCTGGGAGCAATGTTTTTTTATCCGAAATATGGCATGAAAGTGCTAGTCTATGCATTCTTGCTTTCCGGCGTTGCGCAGTGCCTATTAGTTACATGGTGTGCTCGTGATCGATTGGAAGTTGTCATCAATAGTAGAGAATCAAACAAGTATGTTAAACAGCTTGCTGCAGTAGCATTTCCGTTACTTCTTGGCAACGCAATGTATGAGGTCAATACGATTGTTGATGGACAGGTTGCAACAGGTTTGGGCGCTGGTAGAGCTTCTATTTTAAATTATGGAGCAACAATCAATGACATGGTTGTGGGGGTTATTGTAACATCGGTGTCAACTGTTTTGTTTTCTCACTTTAGTACATGGATTGCGAAAAAAGAAATTGATACGGTGGAATTGAATCTGAGGCGTATCTTGGAAATTTTATCATTGGTTTTGTTCCCGGTTATGATTATATGTGTGATTGCTGGAGATCAAATTGTAGAGATATTCTATGGTCGCGGAAGCTTTGGGGCAAAAGAAATAGGCATGACATATGGTGTGGTGATCGGCTATGCGCTGGGGTTCTTGTTTCAAGCAGCTCGATCAAATCTGGTCAAAGTCTATTATGCGTTTCAGGATTCAAAACGGCCAATGGTTAATGGATTGTTAGCAATTAATTTGAATGTGACATTGAGTATTACATTGTCAAAGCCATTGGGAGTGGCGGGTATTGCATTAGCTACAAGCATATCTATGGCGTTTGTTACTGTCTTACTGTTCATAGGAATTAAACGATATCTACCGAATTTCTCAATGATGAAAAGTCACAGAGAAATAGGGAAAGGGGCTCTTTCAGCTGTAGTAACGACAGTTGTTGTATTTGAATTGAGAAAAATCCTGCACATAAATTTGGTTGCATCTTTCCTTATTGAAGGAATCGCTGTTGTAATGTTATATATCGGATTGCTTTTGTTTTTGAAATCAGAGAATATTAGAGTGGTCCAGAAGTATGTGGAGTCAAAATTAAAGGGGTGACAGAAAAGTGTCAATTAAAAGTGTTTATAAGCAGATTCGATTTTGTGTTAGAGACATTCTTCATAATAAAAGCCAAAGAAATAACCTGCAGAATTTAAATTTTTCATTTATTACAAGTGATTGTACGGGTGGATGCATTGCAAAAGACTTGAAAGTTCGCATGAACTCCCCGACACGTAATTTCTATTTTAATGCAGATGATTATATCAAGTTCTGTAAAAATCTTGATTATTATTTAACACTTCAACCAGAGCCATACACCGGTGATTATTCTGGGGGGGACAGAATATCTCATGGCCTCTCTCGGAGACTTGAAGCTGTTTCTGGTTCATTATCCGAGTGTTGAGCAATGCCGTAATGAATGGATTCGGCGGAGAGAACGAGTAAATAAGGATAATATGTTTTTTGTAATGAATGATCGAAATTATTGTACGGAAAAAGAAATCAGAGAATTTGATGAACTTCCATACAAAAACAAGGTCTGTTTTACACATATAAAATATCCGCAATATAAGTCGACATATTTTATTTCTGGAAGTGAAACTGATAATTATCTGAAGAGCGTCATGGATTATGTTCACCAGTGGTGGATAAAAAGATATTATGATCAGTTTGATTTTGTTGCTTGGCTGAATCATGGTGGATGTGATTGGAAATAAAAAGAATAAGGTTGACGGGGGAAGGAAGATGAGAAATAATCTGACAAGCAAGCAAGCAAGCAAGCAAGCAAGCAAGCAAGCAAGCAAGCAAGCAAGCAAGCAAG
>OGSS01000993.1_pt1 | contig 22195 bp, 15 predicted proteins | sample 1553591 | NCBI WGS metagenome assembly OGSS01 (sample SAMEA2580061, study PRJEB22360) | human gut metagenome | biome: human gut; feature: human-associated habitat; material: faeces | place: Denmark | collected 2008/2010
TTTTAATGGCATTATTACGTGCAGTGAATATCCCTTGTAGGCTTCATGCTTTTGATGTAACAAAAGATTTTCAACGAGGAGCTACATCCAAATTGATTTCACTATTAGCACCAAAATATATTCTTCATACTTGGGTAGAGGTATTTTATCAAGATAGGTGGATTGCTCTGGAGGGTGTCATAACTGATAAAAAATATTTAGAAGCAATTCAGAAGAAATTTTTTAATCATGGTGGAACGTTTAAAAAGTATGCAATAGCTACAAATGATTTGAAAAATACATCTATTGATTGGGATGGTAAAGATACTTTTATCCAAAAAGAAGCTATCGTGTATGATTATGGTATTTTTCCATCACCAGACGTATTTTTTTCTACTCATTCACAACATATGTCAAAATTAAAAAATTTCATATATGTACATCTTATCAGAAAAATAATGACAAAAAATGTATGTAAGGCTAGAAACAATTATATTGATAAAAATGAATGAGTGTTTAAGAGGTAACTATATAGGAAATATATAGAATAATTAAAACTGTACTGGTTAAAATGAATAAAAAGGAGTTATCACAGAGCAAACTTAAATTGTTCATAGGATAACTCCTTTTCTGTATTAACTTCTAATAATTTGATGTCTTTTTATAAAACATATAGATACAATTAAACCAGTAAATGCAAGAGTAGCTGCTATTGAAAATGCAACATCTATTCCATGAATGTTAGACAGCATGTTTGAACTCATATGAGCTTTCTTAGTAGCACTTGTCATTATAGTAATAAGTATAGCAGAACCTATAGCTCCAGATATCTGACGGAGTGTGTTATTAATTGCTGTGGCATGAGATATAAGTTCTCTATCTAATGTTTTAATTCCCCATGTAGTTAATGGCATTAAAACCATTGAAATACCAATCATACGAATACAATACATCAATGACACATGAATTAAAGATGTATCTCTGCCTAAAAAAGCGAAGGATAAAGTTCCTAAAAACAAACATCCTGTTCCTAATATTGATAGAGCATGAGGTCCATATTTATCTAAATGACGTCCTGCAATTGGATTGAGTACAACCATCAATATAGCACCAGGTAACATTAATGAACCTGAAGATAATGCAGAAAATCCTCTTACAGATTGAACGTACAGAGGAATCATTAATGTAGCAGACATCATTGAGGCATATACAATCATAATTAATATTGTAGAAATAAGAAATGGTTTATTTTTAAAAACCCTCAATTCTAAAAAAGGTTCTTTAGATTTTAATTGACGCAATGTAAATAAAATTAATGACATAATTCCTATTAATATTGGTAAATATGTGGCAATATTAGTCCACCCATAATTACCTTGATTAGTAAATCCAATTAATAAACCACCAAAACCTAGAGATGATAGTACTATTGAAGGTATATCTAATTTTAGTTTTTGAGTTTCCCCAACATTTCTTAATAAAATAAATGATAGTATAACATCTAATATAGCAATAGGGGAAAGAAACAGAAATAAACTATGCCAACCAAATGAATCTACTAACCATCCTGATAAAGTTGGACCTATTGCTGGAGCAAATCCTACTGTAATACCAACTAAACTCATAGCTGCACCACGTTTTTCCTCAGGGCATAAATAGAGTATAATAACTTGTAAAAGTGGCATTAGAGAACCAGAACCCATTGCCTGCAACACACGAGCAATCAACATAGTTGAAAAATTATTAGAAAAAAGTGCAATAATACATCCTATAGAAAAGATAGACATTGATGTAATAAATAACTTTCTAGTACTAAATCGATTTATTAAATAAGCTGTTGTGGGTACAATAATACCTGCAATAAGTAGATAAATTGTTGTTAACCACTGACCAACATCAGCAGTAATTTTAAAATCTGACATTATATTAGGTAATGCTGTTGACAATAGTGTTTGACTGAGAGAACTTATAAAAGCACCAGTCATTACAATTGCTATTATTAAATTTCCTTTTTTATTGTTACTTTGGGTTTCCATAATTTATAACGTCTCCTTTTTTAATTGATTTTTAATGCTGTTCAATAAAAGTACTTTTGGTCTTAAAGTGTCTTCTTTTTCTAAATATGCAATCATTGCATCCATAATTAAAGAATCATATTGTTGATTTTTTCCCTCGACGTATAATTTTTTTATTGCTTCTAGTAATTTAGGATTTTCAAGGAGAGAAGTATCAGTTTTGATTAGTTCTTCTATATCTTGTATCGTTTTAAAAAATAGCGATTTATTATGAAGGGAAAAGTAAACTTCATCTTCTTGTTTATGTAAAAACATTGATTTTTCAATTAAAGGATTTAGATTATCCATATTTTCTACAACTAAATCTAGAATTTGTATAGTAAATTTGGCAATAAAGTATACATTTATTTCTCTTTTTTGTACATGAATAATGTATATAAACTGATGAATTAGAGCATCCAATAAGAAAACTAAATCAAATATAATTTTTTCTATTTTATCACCATAGTTATCAAATAAGCTTAATTTGTATTCATTCAATAAGTTAGCTCGTGATTTTGTTTGCAATTTACTTGTAGCCTTACGTTGCTCTTCAGAAAAATTTTCTCTTATATAGGTATTTATGGTAGTTCTAGAAAAAATATTTTTCCATACAGCAATTATCTTTCTGTTTAACTTTTCTGATGCTGGAATGTCATTATTTTCATTTATGGAATGTATAATTTCTAAAAACTTTTCATCATAATAATTGATTATTTCGCAGATAAAACTTTCCTTAGTTTCAAAATGCTTGTAAAAAGTAGCTTTAGACATTTTACACTCTTTTACAACATCCGATATTGAAGTATTTTGAAAACCCTTTTGGTCAAAAATTTTTTGTGCAATAGTTATAATGAGCCTTTGTTTTTCTGTCACTTTATTATCTCCTTTCACGCAAAAACGTTTAGTACTATAGAGTACCTACAAGTTTTAATAAATATATTATACATCATTTGGAAAAAAAATCAATATATAGACTGTAATATGAAATTTTTGAAAAATTTGTTGTTATTTTTAGTCGTATAAAAAAGAAACTTAAGAGTTTCTTAAGAATTGTTTAAAGAAGTTGCAATAAATTAGTGGTATGATTATAGTATGAAAGAGAATGTCTTGAAATTTTTCTGTATCAAATTCCAATTATGGAGGTGTAGTATATGAAAAAGAAAATTTGTGTAGCAATAATTTTTGCTCTATTTATAGTTTTTGTAGAAATGTTTATTGATAGCTCTAGCGAAGGAAGTAAAATTATGACAGCTGAATTAAGTAAATACAGGAAAGGCGTAAATGTATTATCAATAAACAATATTATAGTAGCGAATAAAAAATATAGTTTGCCCAAAGATTATTCTCCTCAGGAAAGCAGTGAAGCGAGAGATGCTTTTTATAAAATGAATAAAGATGCTCAAAAGTCAGGATTAAATTTAAAAGCTTTTAGTACATATAGAAGTTATGAATATCAAGATAGATTATTTAAGTCATATGTAAAAGAACATGGAGAAAAAGAAGCAAATAGATTTTCAGCTAAACCTGGAGAGAGTGAGCATCAAACTGGACTTGCTTTTGATATTGGAGGAGATGACCAGTCTTGTTGGGCAAATAAAAAGTTCAACAATACAAAAGAAGCTAAGTGGTTGTATGAAAATGCATATAAATATGGTTTTATACTTAGATATCCAGAAGGTAAAGAGAATATAACAGGATATATGTATGAATCTTGGCACTATAGATATGTTGGAACTGAACATAGCAAAAACTTTGCAATGAATAATTTGACTTTAGAAGAATATTTACATATAAATTAAGAGATGGTTTGTTAAAATTAGGTTAAAATAAAAAATAACCTAGACTATTAGCTGTGTAAAGTGATATAATGTAAATACAATTTAGATAACTACTCGAAGGGGAGTAGCTTACACGAAAGTGGTAATTAATCGTCAAGACAGTAGAAATACTCGGTTAATTAGCAAGGGATTCCTTGATAGCAAGACCTTCAAAATAAGCATTAGGTATGTTTGTTTTGGGGTCTTTTTTTATTCAAGGAATTTTTATTTAAAAAAATTTAAATTTCAAGTATACATAAGAGCCCCCAAACATAAAATAAATTTATTGAAGAGGAGGGCAACAAATGTCTTACAAAAGTACTTATCAAGAAGTAATTAAAAATTTAGACTCAAGTTTATCTGGTTTGAGTAAAGAAAGAGCAGAAGAGTTGTTAGAAAAAAATGGAGCTAATGAATTAAAAGAAGCAGATAAGGTTCCTACTTATAAGCTTTTCCTAGAAAGTTTTAAAGACCCATTAGTAATAATTCTATTGATAGCTGCTTTAGTACAAATATTTTTAGGTGAAACAGTGGAGTCTATAATAATTTTTGCAGTTATTATTATAAACTCTGTTCTGGGTGTTGTACAAACAAAAAAAGCAGAAAGTTCATTAGAAAGTTTGAAAAATTTATCTGCACCAAACGCAAAGGTAATAAGAGACAATAAAAAAATGACAATTCCAGCAAAAAATCTAGTAGTTGGAGATATTGTATTCTTAGAAGCTGGCGATTACATACCAGCAGATGGAAGGCTTATAGAAGCACAATCTCTCAAGGTTGTAGAAGGGATGTTAACTGGAGAATCAGAACCAGTTTTAAAGCATACAGAAAAAATAAGTGAAGATGTAAGTTTAGGTGACCAGAAAAATATGGTATTTAGTGGTGCTGTAGTTGTTTATGGTAGAGGTTCTTTTGTAGTGACTGGAACAGGTATGGATACTGAGATGGGTAAAATAGCTGGGCTTTTAGAAAGTGCTGAAAATAAACTTACACCATTGCAACAAAAAATAGAGGATTTTAGTAAAAAACTTGGTGTAGGTATTGTAATACTTGCTCTTTTAATATTTATAATTCAAGTAGCAAGAAATTACTTTATGGCTGGAAATGGAGAAATGACACAAATTATTTTAGATTCATTCATGTTCTCTGTAGCAGTAGCAGTAGCAGCTATACCAGAAGCTCTATCATCAATAGTCACTATAGTATTGGCTGTTGGAACAAATAGTATGGCAAAAAAACAAGCCATAATAAGAAAATTACCAGCAGTAGAAACTTTAGGTTCAACAAGTGTAATATGTACTGATAAAACAGGTACTCTTACACAAAATAAAATGACAGTAGTTGATTATTATATGTATGGAACTAATAATGATGAGTTAGATAAAGAAAAAGTAAACTATTCTTATCATGCTAAATTATTGACTATGGTTTCTACATTGTGTAATGACTCTCATATAACTAGTGATGGTAAAGAAGTTGGTGACCCAACAGAAGTGGCTTTAATAAATTATTCAAGTAAAAATGATTTAGATTATGATAAATTAAGAAGTAAGTATATCAGAATAAATGAAATACCATTTGACTCAGACAGAAAGCTTATGTCTACTGTAAATAGTATATATGGAGATTATATAATGTTTACAAAAGGTGCTCCAGATATTGTGTTTAGTAGGTGTAAATATGCTTTGAAAAATGGTTCAAAAGTAGATATAACAGATGAGATAATAGAAGAATATAAACATAAAAATGAAGAGTTTTCAAATAGAGCACTTAGAGTATTAGCTTTTGCAATAAAAGATGTCCCAGAAGAAGATTTTATACCTTCAATTGATGACGAACATGACATGACATTGGTTGGAATAATGGCAATGATAGACCCACCAAGAGAAGAAGTAATGGATGCAGTAAAAGAGGCAAAGAGTGCTGGTATAAAAACTGTTATGATAACTGGTGACCATAAAACAACAGCAGCAGCAATTGCAAAAGAGATTGGTATAATGGAAGAAGGAGACTTGGCTCTTACTGGAAAAGAGCTTGATGCTTTGAGTGAAGAACAACTATATGAAAAACTAGAAAATATAAGTGTATATGCCAGAGTCTCGCCAGAAAATAAAATTCGTATAGTAAAAGCATGGCAACATAAGAATAATATAACAGCAATGACTGGTGATGGTGTTAATGATGCACCTGCATTAAAACAAGCAGATATAGGAATCGGTATGGGAAGTGGTACTGATGTAGCAAAAGATGCTTCTGCTATGGTATTGGTTGATGATAACTTTGCAAGTATAGTAAATGCTGTTGAAGTTGGTAGAACAGTATACAGTAATATAATAAAATCAATTACTTATCTATTTGCAGGAAACTTAGGAGCTATAGTATCCATAGTATTTGCAGTGTTTGCAGGTTGGTCAAATCCATTTACAGCTTTACAACTTTTGTTTATAAACTTAGTAAATGACTCTTTACCAGCAATTGCATTAGGGTTTGAAAAGTCAGAAAAAAATATAATGAATAAACCTCCTAGACACCCGGATGAAAGTATACTAGCAGGAGGAACATTGAAGGCAGTTGCTATAAGAGGTTGTATAATAGGTGTAGTTACAATAATTGCACAATATATAGGATTACAAGTATCTCCAGAACTTGGAGTAGCAATGGCATTTTCAACATTGATATTAGCTAGAATAATGCAAACATTACCTGCACGTTCTAATAATCAAACAGTAATAAAATTAGGTTTTTTCAGCAATAAATACGTTATAGGAGCAGTTTTAGTCTGTCTTGGGCTTTACTCTTTAACACTAATACCAGTGCTAAGAGGAATATTCTCTATACCAACAACGTTTGGATTGTACCAGTTTGGGATTTGCCTAGGGTTAGCATTAATTTCATCAATATTAATGGAACTTAACAAATTAATAAATAGAAGTGAAGTAAAATAATCAAAAAATTAAAGGGCATATTGATTTTAACAATATGCCTTTTATAAATAGTCTAATTTATTCTATATTATCGATTATTTGGAATGCTTTTATAACTTCAGGTAATTCTTTTTCTTCAGGCATTCTAAATCTTATGAAATTTTTATCAAGTCCAGTAAAATCACTTCCAGATATAACTCTTATTTTTAATTTAGCAAACTCTTGTTGTAAATCTATGTCCTTGTTTTTATGTTCAACTGTCATAATTGATACAGTATCACTAGTTTCAGCTATATTAAGGTTTTTCCATGGAATTAATAATTGATTTTTTATATCTTTTGTTTTTTCTTTTAATTCTTCTATAAATTGAACATCATCTAATAAATTTGCTGCAATACTACGAGAGATTTCAGACACTTCGTAAGGAGTAGAAATCTTTTTAATAGGGCTAACAAGTTGTTCTGGAAGAACTGCATATCCTGCTCTTAGTCCTGCTAAACCGAATCCTTTTGAAAATGTTTTTAAAGCAATTACATTATCATAATTATTTAGAAGCTTGACAGCTGAATTTTCTTTTGGCATGTATTCACCATAAGCTTCATCTACCATAACTGCTATATCATATTTAGCTGCTTCCTTTACTATATTTTCAATTGATGATAAAGGTATAATTTGTCCTGTAGGATTGTTTGGATTGTCTATGTAAATTACTTTATATTCTGGATTTATTTTTTCAATAAATTCTTTTTCATTAAACTTGAAATTATCCTCTTTCTTTAAAAGAACATAATCATAAGTTGCACCATGCATTTTTATATCTGTCTCATATTCTGAGAACTGAGGTGAATATCCTAAAACTTTATCTCCCTTTTCAATAAATAGTCTATTTAAAAGGTAAATAACATGTATAGAACCATCTGCCAAACAAATTCTGTCAGTATCTAATGCTATAAAATCTTTCCAATAATCGACTATATTATCTTTTAAAGCAATTGAATGAGGATATCCTCTTATCATATCAAATTTTAAAGCATTAAAAGCTTCTACAGCTTTGTTTGAGTAAGACACGGTATTTATACCTTCACCACAGTCTATCTCGAATACATCTTCTGAATGTCCAGATTCTATTGCATAACTTTTTTTCAACTGCATTTCAATAGCTTTGTTAATTTTTAGTTTCATACTTTATCACTCCTTATTTAGTCAATAATAAATGTTATAAAAGTTGCTAGATTTAAAATATTATGAAAATATATAATAGTAAAAATGAATATAAATATTATAATAGCTCACTTTATTTAATATGATTATATATCATATATTGTAAAATTTCTAGCATTATAAGACTATAAATTGAAAATATTCAGAAAAATACTACAAGAAACGATTTATTTTGCTCTTAAAATAAGTTAAATGAATGTTATTAATTTTGTAAATTGAAATAGTTTAAGTATAAAGTTATGATATAATCTAATAAGGGTAATTCTTTAGATTATATTAAGGAAATATAGGTATACAATAAAAAGTTATGGAGTTGGATTATGGGATATAAATTAATTGTAACAGATATGGATGGAACTTTATTAGGCAATAATCATAAAGTTACAGATGAAAATAAAACTGCACTACAAAAAGTTATAAAAAGCGGTATTAATGTAACTTTAGCAACAGGAAGAGCCTTCGATTCAGCTAAATGCAATGTAGATTTTCTTAAAGAGGACATGCCAATAATAGCTTGTAATGGTTCATTAATAAGAGAGCAAAATGGAAATATAATATATTCAAATAAGATTGATACAAGAACATGTTTAAACATTTTAGATGTATTAGATAAATACGATATTTACTACCAATGTAATAGTATAGATTCTATGCTTTCGAAAAAAATAGAAGGACGTGAAGATAGATTAAGTGTATTTTTAGGCTCTGAAACAGAAGTAATTGTAAAAGATGATTTGAGAGAAGAAATCTTTAAAAAAGATATACTAAAATTTGTAATCATAGAAGAAAAAAATCCATCTATTTTGGATGAAATAAGAAAAGAATTGAGAAAAGTTCAAGGAATAAAGATAACTTCTTCATGGCCAAACAATATTGAAGTCATGAATGAAGGTGTTGATAAAGGTAATGCAGTTAAAATTTTAGCTGAAAAAATGAATATAGACAGAGAAGATATAATTGCATTTGGAGACAATTACAATGACATAGAAATGATAAAGTTTGCTGGTCTTGGGGTAGCTATGGGAAATGCAGAAGAATTGATTAAACAAGAAGCTGATTATGTTACAGATACAAATCAAGACAGTGGGGTTGCAAAGGCAATTTATAAATTCCTAGAGTTAAAAGAATCACTTAGCTCTTAAAACAGTATATAATAGGAAAAAATAGGTTGACTATTTTGTAGATAGTAATTATAATACAAATAGATAAAACATAAAAATTTAGATTCAGTGAAAAAGAGAGTAGATATAGAGAAAATCTCAGCGAATTGGGGGATGGTGTGAGCCTAATGATAACACTTTATATTGAAAAGAACTTTGGAGAATACTACTTGAAATTCAGTATGGTAGTAGGTAATCTCGCCTTAAGAGAATAGAGTGGGTAAACATTGTTTACCAACTAGAGTGGTAACACGGAATATTTCGTCTCTTGGTCTTTTTGACCAAGAGATTTTTTAGTTTCATTGAGTTACAAGACTTATAATTAAAATACAAAAAATTAAAATATGAGGTGAAAGTTATGAAATTATGGGGCGGACGCTTTAGAAAAGCGGAAAATCAACTTATGGAAGAATTTAATAAATCTTTTGGCTATGATTGTGTACTGTACAAAAAAGATATCGAAGGAAGTGTAGCACATGTTCATATGCAAGTAAAATGTGGACTTTTAACAGAAGAAGAAGGAAAGTCTATAACAGAAGGTTTAAAAGGGATACTTGAAGATGTAGAAAATGGAAAGTTAGTATTGGATGGAGAGTATGAAGATATACATAGTTTTACTGAGATAAATTTAATTCAAAGAATTGGAGATGTTGGCAAGAAGCTTCATACAGCACGTAGTAGAAATGACCAAGTTGCAGTTGATATGAGATTGTATGCTAAAGAAAAAGCAAATGATTTGGTGGATTTAATATCTGAATTTAAAGCTACTATAAAAGATGTTGCTGACAAAAACCCAGTGATGATGCCAGGCTATACTCATCTTCAAAGGGCACAAGTAGTGACATTTAAGCATCACTTAATGGCATATTATAGTATGTTTGATAGAGATGAGAAAAGAATAAAAAATGCTATAGAAATATTAGATGAATCACCTTTAGGCTGTGGAGCTTTAGCAGGAACTACGCATGATATAGATAGAAGTATAACTTGTGAACAATTAGGATTTAAAAAAGTAGTAGATAATTTTATGGATGGAGTAAGTGATAGAGATTATTTACTAGAGCTAATGAGTGATTTTTCAATTATAATGATGCACTTAAGTAGATTAAGTGAAGAGTTGATACTTTGGAGTTCTCAAGAATTTGGATTTGTTGAGATAGATGATTTATATACAACTGGAAGTAGTATAATGCCTCAGAAGAAAAATCCAGATGGTGCAGAGCTTATAAGAGGTAAGACTGGTAGAGTATATGGAAACTTATTTGGTCTTTTTACAGTAATGAAAGGAATACCATTAGCATATAATAAAGACATGCAAGAAGATAAAGAAGGTTTTTTCGATAGTGTACATACTCTTGAAATGTGTATACAAATAATGGATAGAATGATAGCCACACTAAAGGTAAATGAGGATAAAATGAAACAAGCAGTAAAAAATGGTTTTTTAAATGCAACAGAAGTTGCGGATTATTTGGTTAAAAATAATGTTGCTTTTAGAGATGCACATGGTATAGTAGGAAGTATCGTTATATATTGTGAAGATAATAAAAAAGCAATAGAAGATTTAACATTAGAAGAATTACAAAAGTTTTCAGATGCTTTTAAGGAAGATATTTATGATTTTATCGACTATGAGAGTATATTAAATAAGGGAATAAAAAAGAATTTAAAATAATGTATTTATTTTTAAAAGCTGTAAATTTGAATGTTATCATTTAAATTTACAGCTTTTTATTGTGTAAGATTTTATTATATAAAAGTAAGAAACTTAAAAGGAGTAGTATTTAAAATTATTAAAATGATAATTAATATCAATAAGTATTGACAAAATTATTTCTAAATACTATTATATATAATATAAATAATAATGAAAATCAATATCAAATAAATGGGAGGAAATCTAATGAACTTATTAGTGATTGGTGGTCATGAAAGAATGGAAAAAGATTATATGGTTATGGCCAAGAAAAAAGGTTATAAGACAAAGGTATATACTACCATGTCATCTAAATTAAATAATTCTATAGGAAGACCAGATGCAGTTGTCATACTTACATCAACTGTTTCACATAAGATGTCTAGAACGGTTGAGTCTCAAGCTAAAAAACAAGATATATTAATCGTAAGGCATAAAAATAGTAGTAAGGTAGCATTTAATGAATGTCTAGATATGGTTGATGAATGTCTGGGAAATTGTTCAAAATGTAAGCTTAAAGACAAACAAAAACAAAAAAATATATAGGTATAAAAAATACATAAACATAAAATTAAAAGTACTGAGATAATAGTTATAATTATTATCTCAGTACTTTTAGATTTATAAGGATAAGTATAGTATAAATTTTTTATTATAATTTCCAACTACTTGTTACTTTTTCATATTTTTTTTACTTCTAGCTTTTTTTCTTTTTTTCTTCTTTATATTTGAAGCTATTATAAATAAAACTAAAAGCACTAGAATACCTGCAATAATCTTAACAAAAGTCATTAAAACATTATTTTCAGTCAAAAATGGAAGACTGCTATCAAGATTATTTTTTGCAATTAAGTCTATACTGTTTTCTAGTTTACCATTATTATATACATTTAAAGTACCAACCTTAGCTCCTTTTTTTATAGGCAAATCAATTTTATTTAACTCTGTTTTGGTATCATAATTGCCTTGAGATTCATCTTTTTCTAAGAATATCCTATAACTATTTTTTGGTTCATAAATCAATTCATGTTGTTTTGTAAACAATACTTTTTTAGTATCTGTGTATTTTTCTTTATCAACAATAGTAGCACACTTAAAGTTATCAAATCCATAATCAATCAGAATACGTGAGTCTAAATATAAATCAGCATTAGTTGAATTAAATACAGCAACGATAACTCTTCTGCCATCTTTTACAGCACTCGATAAAAGACATTTACCAGCAGCATCAGTATATCCAGTTTTTATACCATCAACTATATCATATTTTATATTTATAGGTTGACCTTTGTATGTAATCTTATCATGTGATGTCAAAAACTTATTAGTGTTTACAAAGTATCTCTCATAAGGATATGCTTTTGTAGCTTCAAATTTAAGTGACTTAGTTTTTACAATTTGTCTAAAAGTATCATTATTCATAGCTTCTCTAGCTATGAGAGCCATATCATGAGCTGTTGTGTAGTGATTTGGGTCTGGTAATCCATGAGGATTATTAAAATGAGTATTAGTAGCTCCAATTTTTTTTGCCTCAGAGTTCATGAGGTCAATAAATTTTTGTACATTGCCACCACCAACATATCTAGCTAATACAAAAGCAGCATCATTAGCAGAATGAACCAAAAGAGCATCTAGTAACTGCTTTACAGTAAAAGATTCCCCATTTTTTAGATACATACTAGAGCCATCTATTTGAGGTAAATCTTTAATTTCTATTACTTGATTTAAATCTTTAACCTCCTTTAGAACTAAACAAGCTGTCCATACTTTAGTTGTTGAAGCTGGATAAAGCTTAGAATTTCCATCCTTATTATATAGTATTTTGCCAGACTCATAGTCCATTAAAACTGCATGTTTAGCAACTATAGCTGGTTCATTATCTGCAAAAGAGATATTAGAGCTTCCTAAAAATGAAGTAAATATCAATAAACAGATTAATAAAAGTGATAAATTTCTTTTCATTGTGAGCCTCCAAATTTTAAATTCATCTTTTAGTATAGCATATATTTGTCAATAATTAAAAGAAAGGAGTGATTAATATATGAAAAAAAAAGTAAACTTTCCCCCCTGCTCTTTAATGGCATTTAACAATCCGTTGTGCTGCATGATATTTTGAATAAACGCAGGAAACGGCTGTGCCTGATAGGTTTCGTTTTTTGTTTTATTTATTTTAATAATATCATCAATAATCGTTTATAAATCGCTTATTTTCAAAGATGATATTTATGTTGTAAGTAAAAAAAATTTACCTAATGAAAAAACACATGTTGTAGAGAATGAAATTAAAGGTGAAGATAATAATCACAATAAAGTAACTAAAGACATAGATAAAAATTTTCAAAATAATAAAATAACTATATACATAAGTGGAGCAGTAAATAGACCTGGAATTGTAACTATAGAGTCAGACAAGAGACTTTATGATGCTGTAGAATTACTAGGAGGAACGACAAAAGAAGCAGATTTAAATGGAGTCAATCTATCAGTAAGATTAGAAGATGAACAACATTACATAATACCCAAAATAGGTGAAGCAACATCTGTTACAAGTAATGATGATTCCAATAAACCAAATCAGAGGAATGAGTCAAGAGGTGAGCCTAAAAATAAATCCAATAAAAATATATCTAACGAATCAAAAGTAAATATAAATGTAGCGACTATAGAAGAGTTGGATTCTCTACCTGGGGTTGGAGAAGCTACAGCCAATAAAATTTTACAACACAGAGAAGAAAATGGACAGTTTAGTTCAATTGAGGAAATAAAAAATGTAAATGGTATTGGAGATAAAAAGTATGAAAATATAAAAGATTTAATTTGTGTAGACTAAAATATAATACAAAACTTACATATAGATATGTTATTATAAATATGTATGTATATGTGTGTACATGTGGAAATTTAGTAAAGGAGGCACTTTTATGAAAAAAGAACAAAAAAAACTTACAGAGATGACAACAGCAGGTGGTTGAGCCGCTAAAATAGGGCCAGAGGTTCTGGCATCAGTTTTATCTCAATTGCCTAAAAATGATAATATAGAAAATTTATTAGTAGGACTAGATACAGCAGATGATGCTGCAGTTTATAAATTAAATGATGATATGGCACTTATCCAAACTTTAGACTTCTTTACACCAATGGTAGATGACCCATACGTATTTGGTCAAATTGCTGCATCAAATTCACTATCAGATGTATATGCTATGGGAGGCAAACCTTTGGTTGCTATGAATATTGTTTGTTTTCCATCATGCCATGATATGGATGTACTTGCAGAAATATTAAAAGGTGGGTTTGATAAAGTGAAAGAAAGTGGAGCACTTTTGGTTGGAGGGCATACTGTAGATGACAAAGAGCCTAAATATGGTCTTTCAGTTTCTGGGATTGTAAGTCCAAATAAAGTTTTATCAAATGCTACTGCAAAACCTGGTGATAAGTTAATTATAACAAAACCAATTGGAGTGGGTGTATTAAATACAGCCATGAAAGAAGGTATGGTAGAACAACATATAGCAGATAAAGTAATAGAAATAATGATACATTTAAATAAATATGCAGCAATGAGTTTTGAGAAATTTGATGTAAATTCGGTTACAGATATAACTGGTTTTGGTCTACTTGGTCATACTTTAGAAATGGCCAAAGCTTCTGAAGTAAGTATTGAAATTGAATCAAAACATGTACCAATTATTGAAGGTGCAATAGAAATGGCACAAATGGGAATTATACCTGCTGGTATGTATAAAAATATGCATTATGTATCTAAAGATGTAGAAGTTGTAGGAAATATAGAAGTTGCAGTTCAAGATATTTTATACGACCCACAAACATCAGGAGGGTTGTTAATTTCAGTAAAAGAAGAACTTGCAGAGGAACTTGTAAAAGATATGAAATTAAATGGAGCAATAGAAGCTAAAATTATAGGTTCTGTAGTTCCAAAAGGGGAAAAATATATTACAGTTTTATAAAATATTATAGAGAAAGAGTGATTGTTTTGAGCAAAAGAGAATTGTTTGCAATGTTGCCTTCAGTTGATGAAGTATTAAGTGATAATAGAATTGTAGAAATAATAAATGAATATCCTAGAAGTTTAGTTTTAGAATCTGTGAGAGAAGTAATAGATTTAAAAAGACAATTTATATTAAGATTAAAAGAAGATGCATCAAACTCTGTAACAATAGAGTTTGGTGAAATAATAGAATCTGCAATAGAGAGAGTTAAGTTAAATTACTCATTATCTTTAAAAAAAGTTATAAATGCAACTGGTACAGTTATTCATACAAATTTAGGAAGGTCTTTACTTAGTGAAGATATAAAAGATGAATTATGGTGTGCTGCTTCAAGGTATTCAAACTTAGAATACGATTTGGATAATGGAGAAAGAGGTTCAAGATACTCTCATTTAACTAGTACAATAAAAAGACTTACTGGAGCAGAAGATGTACTAGTTGTAAATAATAATGCAGCGGCAGTACTTCTTGTACTTAGCACAATGGCTAAAGGAGGAGAAGCAATTGTATCTCGTGGAGAATTAGTTGAAGTAGGTGGTTCATTTAGGATTCCAAGTATAATGGCTCTTAGTGGTGCAGAATTAGTTGAAGTTGGTTCAACTAATAAAACTCATTTGAAAGATTACAAGGAGGCCATTACAGAAGATACAAATGTATTGATGAAGGTTCATACAAGTAATTATAGAATAATGGGATTCACAGAGAGTGTTTCTATAGAAGAATTGGTTAATTTAGGTAAAAAATATAAACTACCTGTAATAGAAGACTTAGGAAGTGGAGTTTTTATAGATTTATCAAAATACGGTTTATCTTATGAACCAACTGTATTGGATTCTATTCGACAAGGTGCAGATGTAGTAACTTTTAGTGGAGATAAGATGCTTGGAGGTCCACAAGCAGGTATTATAGTTGGGAAAAAAGAGTATATAGAAAAAATGAAGAAAAATCAACTTACTAGAGCACTTAGAGTTGATAAGCTTACAATATGTGCTCTTGAAGCAACATTGAGAATGTATTTAGATGAGACAAAAGCTATAGAAAATATACCTACTTTAAAAATGTTGACATATAAAATTGAAGAATTAGAAGTAAAAGCAAATAAACTATTTGAAAAAATAACTGCTTTAAACTTAAATGCAAACATAAATATAGAAGATGGATTTTCACAAGTGGGAGGAGGGTCTATGCCTCTTGAAACTATAAGTACAAAGGTAATATCAATAACTCCTGAACATATGAATGTTTCATCTTTAGAAAAAAAACTAAGACTTAGTGAAGCACATATAATAGCCAGAGTGTATGATAATAAATATGTACTAGATGTAAGAACTATATTTGATGATGAATTTGATGTAATAGTTGCGGAATTGAGAAAAGCATTTAATTAAATAAATTTGAGTTAATAAATGTTAAATTTAGAAGTATAAGTATGAAGTTTTAATTAAAAAATAGCTACACACACTTGTGACTTTAGTCATAGCAGGTTTAGAGGGGGCAAAAAATGAAAAATGTAGTAATTGGAACAGCAGGTCATATTGACCACGGAAAAACTACTCTTATAAAAGCATTGACTGGAAGAGAGACTGATACGTTAGATGAAGAAAAAAAGAGAGGTATTTCAATAAACTTAGGATTTACTTATTTTGATTTACCAAACAATAGAAGAGCTGGAATTGTTGATGTCCCAGGACACGAAAAATTTATAAAAAACATGTTAGCTGGAGCATCAGGAATTGATATAGTTTTACTTGTTGTAGCAGCAGATGAAGGGGTTATGCCACAGACAGTTGAGCATTTAGATATTCTAAGCTTTTTAAATATCAAAAATGGAATAGTGGTTCTAACTAAGTCTGATACTGTAGATGATGAATTTAGAGAGCTAGTAAAAGAAGATATTTGTGAAAAAATAAAAGGAACTTTTCTTGAAGATGCTGAAATAATTGAAGTTGATTCTATATCTAAAAGAGGTATAGACACTCTTATTGAAAAAATAGATAAAATGAGTGATGATATAGAAGATAAAAATGAAAACTCTCCAGCAAGACTTAATATAGACAGAGTATTTTCAATAAAAGGGTTTGGTACTGTAATAACAGGCACTTTAATAGAAGGAAAGATAAGTATAGAAGATGATTTGGTTATATATCCACAGGTATTAAAAACAAAAATAAGAAGTATACAAGTTCATGGAGAAAATAAAGATACAGCTTATGCAGGTCAAAGAACAGCAATCAATATATCAAATGTAAAAGTGGATGATATAAAAAGAGGAGATGTTTTAGCTGCACCAAACTCATTGGAGGAATCAATGATGTTAGATGTAAAATTATCATTGGTAAATCATTTAGATAAAGGATTAAAGCACTGGGATAGATTAAGATTGTATCATGGAACTAGAGAGATACTTTGTAGAGCAGTTCCACTAGATAAAGAATTAATTGAAAGTGGAGAAAGTGGCTATGTTCAGTTGAGACTTGAAGAAAGCATAGTATCTAAGAAAGGTGATACGTTTGTAGTGAGACGTTATTCTCCAATGGAAACTATAGGTGGAGGTGTAATAATTGACCCATCTCCTAAAAAACATAAGAAATTTGATGAAAAAGTTATAGAAGCATTAAAAATAAAAGAAAAAGGCGAACTAAAAGATATAATAGAAGAGTACTTAAAAAGGAATTTAAAAAATTATCCAAATATAAAAGAAATAATGAGCTATAGTGGTGCTCATGAAGAAGATGTAAAAAGAGCGCTTGAAACACTTATATCAGAAGATAAAGTATTTATTATAGGAAATATGTATATGCATATAAATCAATACAATAAATTAAAAGAAAATACAATAAAGCTTTTAAGTGAGTACCATAAGAAGTATAGGCTTAGAAAAGGGATACTAAAAGAAGAAGTAAGGTCTAAGATAGAGAGTAATTTTAAGACTAGGGAGATGGATATTTTATTAGAAAAATTGTCTACAGAAAATGCTATAAAAATAGAAAATAATATAGTATCTCTATTAGATTTTGAGGTTATTTTAAATGATAAGCAAAAAGAAATAGCAAAAAAAATAGAAAAAAGATTAAAATCATGTGGAGTTTCTTCTATACTGACAATAGATGAAGTTTCTGAAGGAAATCATAACTATGCTGAAGTATTGGAGTCAATGATAGGTAATAAAGTAGAGAAATTAGATGATTTGTATATAATGGACAAAGATATTTATGAAAATGCAAAGAACATTTTGATAAATTATATAAAAGAAAATAAAGAAATAACATTAGGAGAATACAGAGATTTGATTGATTCTAGCAGAAAGAATTGCATGATTATATTGGAAAACTTCGATAGAAACAAAATAACTAAAAGAGTAGAAAACAAAAGAATTTTGTTTTAGCAGAAAATGTCTGTTTTTGCTTTAAGGTATAAAGAAGGAATTATAATGTCGAGTATCGTATAATTAATTAGTATAAAATATTAATTAAGAGGAAGTGTAAAGTATTGAAGAATATAATACCTGATGTAAAACCAGATATAAAAGAAAGAGAAGACATGAGCCTTTTATTTATAATAATGGGCTCAGTACTTTTATTATTTATTATAAAAGATATAGAGAAATATGAAACTTTATTACATGCCATATATACGATATTTTTAGTAGCTACAGGAGTAATTATATTTAATACTACAAAATTTAAAGTAGATTCATTTTCTACATTTTTAGGATTAATTTTTATAGCTACTGGAGTATTGGAGTGTATATATTTATTTAATTCCTTGGGGATTAAAACTAAGTCTATAATGGAGATTAACATCACAATATCAGCAATAACAGATTTATTTCCTATACTGGGTGTATACTTAAGTTTTAAATTTGTTAAGGATAACAAACAAATTTATTCAAGTGTAATTTTATTTATAGCAACTGCTACATTAACAATAACATCTTTATTCATAATATCAGGAATTTGTGACTATCTGGGAAATGGTAAATCACAATATGCTTTAGGAGTTATAATATCTATATTCATAATAATTATTTCTATCGTTAGTGGAATTGAATTAAATTCAAGTTCAAATAAAGGTAAATGGGAATATGATGAAAAAAAGATTTTTAACAGAATAATAGTAATAATAATCTTATCAAGAGTTCCAAATCTATTGCATATAGTTATTGATAATAGAAATGTAGAGAGGATATTATCACAAATAATAATAAATGTAGCCTTATATTATTTATATAATTACATAGTATCTAAGAATATTAAGAAAACAGCACTGGAATTGCATGATACGAATGAAGAATTAACAAAAAAAACGGAAAGTTTAAAAGAAAAGAATAAAAAATTAATCTATGAGACAGAAAAGATAGAGGAACTTAAGGGAATACTTATGAAAAGAGAATCTAGGCTACAATCTACATTAGATGTAGCAGTAAATAGCATAGTAGTATTTAGCAAAGATGGAGAAATTACATATGCAAATAAGAGCTTTAGAAATACTTTTGGAGACTATAAAGAACAAGATAAATTGACTGATAAAATAAAAAACTTCAATGATTTGATAGAAAGCATTCATTATGTGTTTGTTCATGAGAAGAATGCAGAGAAACTTATTAGTACAAGCGATAATAAAGTTTATCAAGCTATATTTGCACCTTTAATTATTGCTTCACAAACAGAAGGAGTATTGTGTGTACTAGAAGATAAGACTAAGAAAAAGGAGTACGAACGCAAACTTATTGAAGCAAATAAGAGAAGTAAAGATTTTTTAGAAAGTATTGGAGATGGCATAGTAGTGCTTGAAGGTAATAACAAAATATATGTTAATAATGCATGTAGGGAAATTTTTAAAAATAATTTAGAGAGTATTGATTTTTCATTAGTATGTAAAAGTGAAGAAAGTATAGAAAAAAGATATGTAATAGATGGTGAAGTAAAGTATGTAGAGATGAGTTTTTCTCAGTATACTAATGCTGGTACTAATAAAACTATTATTGTAATACGTGATACAACCTCTCGAAAAATATCTCAAATAAAACTTGAGGAAAGTCAATCATCATATTCAAGATTTATAGATATATTACCTGATGGCATATGCTTATTAAAAGAAGATTTAAGTATAAACTATGCAAATAAGTCGTTTTTAGATATGCTAGCTTTTACAAACATAGATGATATAAAAGATTCTAATATTAAACTATTAATGAATGCGAATACTGAAGAAAAAATGAAATTTACGGATAATATGGCTAAAGTTTTAAATGAAAATAGAAGTATACTTTTACTGGAATATGAATTGATAAATAGTTATGATGATATAGTAGAAGTAGAATTAAGTGCATTACCTTTTGCTATATACAATACTAGATACATAATGCTTATTATAAAAGATTTAGTACATAAGAAATATTCCGAGCAAGCAGAAAAAGAACTGCTTGAAAGATTTAAAACAGATAAAATCAAAACGGAGTTTTTTGCAAATATGTCTCATGAACTAAAAACTCCACTAAATGTTATATCTAGTTCAAATCAACTGGTAGATTCTTTCTATAGAAATGAAAAGATAAAAGATTACAATAACAATATTAAATCTCATGTGGATTTAGTTAGACAAAGTTCTTATAGGCTTCAAAGATTAATAAATAACATTATAGATTTAACAAAGATGGAGTCTGGGTTCTATACACTAAAACTTGCGAAATACAATATTGTATCTGTAATAGAAGACTTATTTATGAATATAGAAGAGTATGCACTTAGAAAAGACATAAAAATTCTTTTTGATACAGACCTTGAAGAAATTAATGTTTATATAGACAAGGTTGAAATTGAGAGAATTATGTTGAACCTATTGTCAAACTGTATTAAGTTTACTGATAATGGAGGCTGGATATATGTAAGTATTCATTATAAAATAGATAAAGTAATCATAAGTGTAAAAGACACTGGAGTTGGAATACCACAAGATAAATTAGAATTGATTTTTGAAGAATTTTCACAAGTTGATAAGACTTTATCCAGAAATACTGAAGGAAGTGGAATAGGGCTTGCTATAGTTAAGAATCTAGTAAGTCTTCATGGTGGAGATATAGAAGTAGTAAGTGAAGTGAATAAAGGCACAGAGTTCTTAATTTCACTTCCAATGAAGGGATTTAGTAGTGAACATTACACAGAAGATAAGAGAATATATAATATTCAAGAAAAAATAAAAATAGAATTTTCTGATATATACTATTAAAAATGATTATGAGCAAAAATAAAATAAAAATACTATTTGTTTAAATATTTAAGTTGTAAGAAATAGGCTATCATAAGGTAAATTATTATGATAGCCTATTTTTAGCTAGGTTTTATATCTATATGTGAGAACATATAATCTCTAAATTACCTTCAAAACTAAAATCTCCAAAGTCGTTTGGCAGTATAAAATGCATACCCTTTTTTAAAATATATTCTACAGAATTGTGTATAAGTTTTCCATTTCCATCCAACACACTGTATAAAGAAAAAGGTGTATTGTGTGTAAAATTACATTTTCCAAAAACATCTAATTTATAAACACTAAAAAATTCGTTTGACACAAATGTTGTGCATTTAAAGTCTGATGTTGATACGATTTTATAGTCAGTATCGAAATTTATATGAGGAACATTCGTAACATCTATTGATTTTTGAACATGAAGTTCACGCTTATTACCTGAATTGTCAGTTCTATCATAATCATAGACTCTATAAGTAGTATCTGAGTTTTGTTGAGTTTCTAAAATCAATGTTCCTTTGCATATAGCATGTATAGTACCACTTGGAACATAGAAAAAGTCTCCCTTTTTTATATTAACCTTTCTAAGTAGTTTGTCCCATTCATTATTATTTACCATATTTACAAATTCTTTATGAGATTTTGCATTATGACCTATTATAATTTCTGCATCATCAGAACAATCTATTACATACCAACACTCTGTCTTACCTAACTCTCCATTTTCATTTTTTTTAGCATATTCATCATTTGGATGAACTTGAACTGATAAATTATCATTTGCATCCAATATTTTTGTAAGTAAAGGAAACTTATCACCAGGTGTGTTTCCAAATAATTCTCTATTTTTATTCCACAATTCAGATAGTTTACCTTTATATTTTCCATTTTCTATTAAGCAATCTCCATTTTTATGAGAGCTTATAGCCCAACATTCACCAGTTGTTGGCGAATCTATTTCATAATTAAATTTATCTTTAAGTGCAGTACCACCCCATATTCTATCCATAAAAATAGGTTTTAAAAATAATGGTTCCATAATCCTGTTCCTCCTATGATATTAAATTTATCCTACAAATAAT
>OGSS01000995.1_pt1 | contig 22166 bp, 22 predicted proteins | sample 1553591 | NCBI WGS metagenome assembly OGSS01 (sample SAMEA2580061, study PRJEB22360) | human gut metagenome | biome: human gut; feature: human-associated habitat; material: faeces | place: Denmark | collected 2008/2010
TGTGCATGGAATACGAGCAGGCTTGCGTATGATGGATCAGGGATAGTCCTGCGTGGGCGAAAATACAAACTTGACAACTCCACACCTCAAAATGTATAATATTTACCAATAAGAAACAGCTAAATATCAAACATCAAATGCAATGACAGGGAGGAGTACACAACTCCGTGATGCCCAGAGAGAAAGCGGTCGGTGAAAGCTTTTGTGAACGAGTTGTAGAAGTAGCCCTCGAGCAGTGACCCCAACAGCATACTGCACTCTATAACACAGATTTCGCATCTATGCCCAGTAGGCATCAACGTCAGTTCCACGTTACAGGAACACAGTATATCCGTACTGACAAAGTGCAGAGCAGAACTCTGAATACAGGTGGTACCGCGGAAAGATATTTTCGCCCTGGGCAACAAGCCCGGGGCGTTTTTTATAACAAATAAATTCCTGAGCGTCCTAACTCAACTAAAAGGAGGTCCCAAAACATATGAAACAAATATCCGGCAACAAACTCTTAGTCAAAGCCTTAAAAGAAGAAGGCGTAGAATACCTCTTCGGCTACCCGGGAGCCTGCACCATCGACATCAGCGATGAACTCTACAAACAAAACGACGTAAAAGTCATCCTCCCACGTCACGAACAGGCCCTCGTTCACGAAGCCGATGCATACGCAAGAACAACAGGCAAAGTCGGCGTATGCCTTGTAACCAGCGGTCCGGGAGCAACCAACCTTGTAACAGGTCTTGCAACCGCCAACTATGACAGCGTTCCACTCGTATGCTTCACCGGTCAGGTAGCCCGTCACCTTATCGGAAACGATGCCTTCCAGGAAGTAGATATCGTAGGCATCACACGCAGCATCACCAAATACGGTGTCACAGTCCGCAGAAGAGAAGACCTCGGACGCATTATCAAAGAAGCATTTTACATCGCCCGCACAGGTCGTCCGGGGCCGGTCCTTATTGACCTTCCAAAAGATGTCATGGCCGAACTTGGCAGTGCAGAATATCCAAAAAATGTCAATATCCGTGGCTATAAACCAAACACAGATGTCCATATCGGTCAGCTCAAACGAGCCCTGAAACTTTTGCACAAAGCGAAACGACCATTATTCCTTGCAGGCGGTGGAGTAGTAATTTCCCGTGCTCACGAAATCTTCCGCGAAGCAGTAGAGAAAACAAACGTACCGGTTGTCACAACAGTCATGGGAAAAGGCGCAATCCCGACAGACCATCCGCTTTATATCGGAAACCTTGGTATGCATGGTGCTTATGCTGCAAATATGGCAGTAAGCAACTGTGATGTACTCTTTTCCATCGGAACACGATTCAATGACCGAATCACAGGAAAACTCCATGAATTTGCACCACATGCACAGATTATACATATCGATATTGATACAGCATCCATTTCCCGAAACATTCAGGTAGACATTCCGATCGTTGCTGATGCAAAAGAAGCCATCACAAAAATGAACGAATATGTACAGGAATGTGCCACAGGAAAATGGCTGGATCAGATTAAGAAATGGAAACAGGAACATCCACTTGTTATGCGCCCGAATGACGTATTAAGTCCGATGGATATTCTGAAAGAAATCAACAACCAGTTTGAGAACAGCATTATTGTCACAGACGTAGGACAGCACCAGATGCTTGTTTCCCAGTATGCAGAAGTTACAGAAGGAAAGCAGATGATCATGTCTGGTGGACTTGGAACCATGGGATATGGACTTCCGGGCGGTATCGGTGCCAAGATTGGAAATCCTGACAGACCGGTTATCGTAATCTCCGGTGACGGCGGTGTACAGATGAACATTCAGGAACTGGCAACAGCAGTTCTTGAAGAACTTCCGGTTATTCTTTGTATCTTTAATAATGAGTACCTTGGTATGGTACGTCAGTGGCAGAAGCTTTTCTATGGCAAACGTTATGCAATGACCAACCTGCGTGCAGGGGCTCTTTCCCGCCGTACAGAAGGCATGGAATATCCACAGTATACGCCAGATTTCATCAAGCTTGCAGAAAGTTACAGAGCGAAGGGAATCCGTGTTACTAAGAAAGAAGAAATTGCAGCCGCTTTTGAAGAAGCGAAGAAAAACACGAAAGCACCTACAGTAATTGAATTTATCATTGATCCGGAAGAGATGGTTTACCCGATGATCAAACCAGGCGGAACTCTGGAAGATATGATTATGGATTGTTAATCAGGAGGATTCGATATTATGGATAAAGGAATGAAAAAAAGATGGATTTCTCTCTATGTTGAGAACCAGGTAGGTGTTTTGTCAAAAATTTCCGGACTTTTTTCCGGAAAAAGTTATAATCTGGACAGCCTTACCGTAGGTACCACTGAAGATCCTACAGTATCTCGAATGACTATCGCAACAGTCAGCGATGACGAAACTTTTGAGCAGATCAAAAAACAGTTAAATCGTATGATTGAAGTAATCAAAGTTATCGATTTTACTGATGTATTTGTTCGTATGAAAGAGATTCTGTACATCAAAGTATTTAACTGTTCCAAAGAAGACAAAGTAGAACTTTTCCAGATCGCAGAAACTTTCAAGGCAAAAGTTATCGACTATGGCAAAGACAGCCTGTTGCTTGAATTTGTCCAGACAGCAACTAAGAACGATGCAGTTGTAAAACTGATCAAAGAAGAATTCCACAGGATTGAAGTTGTCCGTGGAGGAAGTGTTGGAATCGAATCTATCAGTATGATGGAAAGATAGGGTCACTATATGGCAAAAAAGAAAATCTATGCGGTAAGAAAAGGACATAAAACCGGTTTATTTAATACCTGGGCAGAATGTCAGAAGGCAACTGCGGGGTATTCAGGTGCGGAGTTCAGAGGTTTTACTGAGAAAGAAGAAGCACTGGCTTTTCTGAACATGGAAACGACGAAAACGGTGTCAGGAGATAAAGCAAAAGAGGCAGCAGGAGTTGTCGAAGTACCTGAAAATATGGTGATTGCCTATGTGGATGGAAGTTTTGAAAAGAGTATCGGCAGATATGCGTTTGGCTGCGTACTCCTTACGCCTGACGGCCAGGAAATCCGGGAGTCCGGGAGTGGAAGTGATCCGGCTGGAGTTGCGATCCGAAATGTGGCAGGAGAGATGCTAGGCGCTATGAATGCAGTGAAATGGGCACAGGAGAATGGTTATCCTGCAGTAGAAATCCGTTATGACTATGAAGGTGTGGAAAAATGGGTGACAGGTGTATGGAGAGCGAAGACACCACTCACCAGTAAGTATGCAGTTCACATGCAGGAAGCTGGAAAGAAGATTCAGATTTCTTTCTGCAAAGTAGCCGCTCATACGGGAAATCATTATAACGAGGAAGCCGATCAGCTTGCAAAGAGTGCACTGCTTCGCACAGATGAAGAAGTAAAAATAGTATAGAAATTTCCTGAAAAAACAAAAGATAATAGAAGAAAACAGCAAAAATATGTGATACACTAGGATTTGCCGGTAAGTTGATAAACAAGTCAATTTACCGGCAAATTGTTGATTGCTCATGAAAAATTATGAAATGTTACAAGGACTGCTTTAACCGAATCAAGCAAGATATGAAAGCTGGCTGTAAATATTCATTTGATGAGACAACAAATATATAACGAAGGAGGAGAATTACATCAGATGAAAACAAACTACAATAAGACGCTGCAGGCATGTTTTGTAGGATATGTTGTGCAGGCAATCGTCAACAACTTTGTTCCGTTGCTGTTTCTGACATTTCAGAGCAGCTATGGAATATCATTACAGAAGATCACACTTCTGGTTACTTTTAATTTTGGTATTCAGTTGCTTGTTGATCTGGCATCTATCGGATTTGTAGACAGAATCGGTTACCGCGCATCTATGGTTATTGCGCATGGGATGGCGGCAGCAGGGTTAATCTTACTGACGATTTTACCTGAAGTTTTCGCAGATCCATTCTGGGGGCTGCTTGTTGCTGTTATGATTTATGCAATTGGAGGAGGCTTACTTGAGGTGTTAGTAAGCCCGGTTGTAGAGGCCTGCCCGACAGATAATAAAGAAAAAGCGATGAGTCTTCTGCATTCTTTTTATTGCTGGGGACATGTGGGAGTAGTGCTTCTTTCCACATTATTTTTCAGGATTTTTGGCATAGAAAACTGGAAATATATGGCGCTTGTATGGGCGCTGATTCCAATCGTAAACGGCGTACTTTTCACCAGAGTTCCGATTGCTCCATTGCTGGATGAAGGGGAAGAAGGACTGTCTATGGCAGAACTTTTTAAGAAAAAAATCTTCTGGGTTCTGATGTTGATGATGCTCTGTGCAGGAGCTAGTGAACAGGCAGTCAGCCAGTGGGCATCTACTCTTGCTGAGAAGAGTTTTGGAATCAACAAGACCATCGGAGATCTGGCAGGTCCTATGGCATTTGCGATTCTCATGGGAAGCTCCAGAGCTTTTTATGGAAAGTTTGGTGATAAGATCAATCTGGAACGTTTTATGCAGTATAGTGCGATTTTGTGCATGATTTCCTACCTGATGATCGCATTTATTCCCGTACCGGCACTTGGAATCCTGGGCTGTGCAGTCTGCGGTTTATCCGTCGGCATCATGTGGCCGGGAACATTTAGTATGGCAGCAGCGTCTGTGAAGAGAGGCGGAACTGCATTATTTGCACTTCTTGCACTGGCAGGTGATGTGGGATGTTCTTCAGGGCCTACTTATGTGGGAATGATTTCCGGTACACTGAATGATAATCTGAAAATGGGAATTTTCGCGGCACTTGTTTTTCCGATATTAATGATAGTAGGAATTAAGCTGATTTCCGGACTGAGAAAGAAGAATATATAGGAAATATAGCAGACTGCTGAATGGTTGTTACTGTTCACTCCGTTCACAGCAACACGCTTCGCGATGCACAGAATTTATGCTAATCGCATAAATTCGCGCGGTATGTCTCGGGTTTTCTGTGACCTTCGCTCACAAAAAACACCTCGCGGGATATTACCAGTGAACAGTAACGAATGGTTACAAAATATTTCAAAAGAACATTGTAAAATATAGAAGGTTTTGGTATACTAAATTAGCTTTACGGAGGAAAAACAATGGGAGAATGGATAAAAAAAATAAACTGGAAATTTGTTCTTGTAATGATTATAGGAAATATCATTCTTGGACTTGGAATTGCAATTTTTAAACTTTCCGGACTTGGAAATGACCCTTTCAGCGGAATGGCAATGGCATTGGCTGAATGTGTGGGGATTGAATATGCAAGATTTGTAATTTTGATGAATATAGGATTTTTCATAATAGAAATCATCTGGGGAAGAAAGCTGATCGGATTGGGAACAATCGTAAATGCTCTGCTTCTTGGATACATAGTGACCTTTTTCTATAATCTGATCACATCAGTGATTGATGCACCACAGCAGATGGCGATGAGGGTGCTGACAGTGTGCATTGGTGTTATCATCACAAGCCTTGGAATTTCCATGTATCAGCTTCCAAAGCAGGGTGTTGCACCGTATGACAGTATTTCACTGATCATGACAGAGAGATGGCCAAAGATTCCGTACTTCTGGTGTAGGGTATCAAATGATGCAATAAGTGCACTGGTGTGCTATCTTGCAGGCGGAATCGTGGGGCTTGGAACTTTAGTCAGCGCATTTGGATTCGGACCATTTGTACAGTTTTTTGACACACACTTTACATCAAAAGTGTTGGCGAAACTTAATAAATAAGACAACTATTTAAGTGATAAACTGTATAGCAACTATTCAGTGTAGAGGCACATAGCGGAAGCGGATTACGAATATCCGATTGACCAGTTTCTGTACAGTGAGGTGCAGAACAATTACGACATGAAAAAAAGACTGTCTTGTATATACTTTATTCGAACAAGAATAGGTATATACAGAGACAGTTTTTTTATTCAAAAAACAGTTATGAATGTCTGATACTAATATCACCATAATCAGACTTGACAGTCAGGTGATTTTGAGAGTCAGAAGTTTCCTTTTTGTAAGTGCTTTTATCATCAACAGATACAATCTTTTCTTTTAATCCATCTGGAATATCAATGTCACCCATATTAGTATCCAGGCTAAATACCAAAGCGTTGAGATATTTTTCAGGAACAGACAGATCAATGTCACCCATTTTTGAAGTAATCTGGCAATTATTATTAAATGAAACATTGGAAAGCTCTGCATCACCGGAGGATAGTGAAAGAATACTGTCTGTAAAATTGGATTCTGCTGCAGACAGATCACCGAGAGAAGCATCCAGTTTCATATTTTCCAGAGAGCTGTCAATGATAGAACTGTCACCATCTTTATCAGATATAGCTCCTCTTTTGGTCTGAAGACTCCTAAGTGAGATGTCACCTGTATTTGTTTGTAGATGGAAGTTCTGACAATTTAGTGAATCAAGTGTAAAATCTCCTTTATTCATCTGGCAGGAAAAGTTTTCAAGAGTCTGCTTATGTGGAATGTAGACGATAATCTGATTCTCAAGCATATCAGTATCGTCAGAAACATGACCATCTGTTAGGAACTCCTGTAGGAAACCGATATCAATCTGCAAATAACCAGATGCAGTTTTTCCATTTTTTTCCGACATGTTCAGAGTACCATTTTCTACCTGCCAGGAAACAGGAATTACACCTTTTACTGTTTCAACATTATAAGAGAGATAATAATTTTCGTCATCAGATTCCCGGATTGAGAAATCCATATGTTTCAGATCAGCATTTAAATTCTGGAAAGAATCGATTTTTTCCTTTTCCAGAATGGCATGGTTGCTATCAGATTTCTCAGAAGAAAAAGAACCGTTATAAGTATTTAAATCTGTATTTTTGATATATTCTCTGCCGCCAGCTGCGATGCCTGAAGCAAAGAGTACAGTGCCAAGTGCGCAAAAGACAGTACCGATTATAAGAAAATTTTTAGTTTTATGATTCTTCATTATGGATCATCCTCTCTTTTTGTTTGTAATAAGCTGTGCGATTCTGGCAAACAGGATACAGGTCCATTTGCACAGATAAATTCCGAGAATGCAAAGCAGAATACTAAATCCAATGCTCAGGAGTCCGAGTCCCAGAAGGATGAAGCTTCCGGAAATGGAAAATGGAATAGCGATAATTCCACGTACAAAAAGTTTGCCGCCAATGAGAAAAGCACATAATGCAAATATAAAAACACATAAGTATGCGCAAAACAGGCAGACAGCAACACTTGCTAATATGGCAAACAATACAATAAGCAAAGGAATTGCGATTGGTGCTGCACAGACAGCAAGAATTGCCACTTTTAAAGTTCCTTTTTGCACAGGTTTATTGATAGCAGAAGTTTTGCCCAGCTTCTTATCCAGAAGATTGGAAATCAGATCTCTGGCTGCTTCTTTTGGTGTGCCAAGTTCTTTCATCAGTTCCTGCTGACCATTCTCATCAGCTTCGCCAAAGTATTCTTCAAAGTAATCGACTGCGTCTTCATAGTCCTGTTTTGGAAGACGGTGCAAATACTTTTTCAGTTGAGTCATATATTGTTCTTTTGTCAATTTCGTACCCTCCCCTCAATAATCCCGTCAATTGTATCGCGGTAACTGTTCCATTCCTGATGCAAAAATTCAAGCTGTTTTTTGCCATCATCGGTGATGGAATAATATTTACGTTTACGTCCCTGGAATTCCTGCGAATAAGTCGTAACGTATCTACCCTTTTCTAGCTTCTTCAGAATCGGATATAAAGTAGATTCTTTGATATCAGCTACGATTTTGACTGTCTGACTGATCTCGTATCCGTAGGAATCCTGTGTGTCCACGATAGAAAGAATCAAAAATTCAATCAACAATGCAGATACAGGATAATACATAGAACCACCTCCTGAAATAATATGTAAAATAATTATATATAAAAATTTCATATATAAAATATATACATATACAGAGAAGATGTCAAGAGGAATATTAAAATAAAAAAGAACTGTACCAGGAAGCGAGTTTCAATAGAAGTTATATAATTCTAAGAAACAATTCCTAAACAGTTCTTTTTTATAAAAATACCTTACGTAGTGTTTTGCTCACATTTCACAAAATGACTTATCTGAAGTTTTATCTATGCCATTTGCTGAAAATGAATCATATGCTATGTTAGTACAGCGAATATTAAGTAACCGCTATATTGACTTGTCTGATTTTTCATCTGCGGTGTTGTCGTCAATCGCCGTAGCCACCGCTACACCTCATTCCTCCGCCTTGCAGATGAAGAAATCATTCGTTTCAGATTAACTACACATATGACACGCCTCACAAGCCGATGGCGTAGTAGCGCATCCACCCATCGCGGTCTCACGCAGCTCTGCAGGAAGCTTCTTCCCTACGGTAAACATTGTCTGGATCATTTCGTCCAGAGGAATCAGCTGAGGGATTCCGGCGAGAGCCATCTCAGCGGCAATGATCGCATTTGCAACACCGGCAGCATTTCTGTTCTGGCAAGGATATTCTACCAGACCTCCTACCGGATCACATACCAGACCAAGCATATTCATAAGGACAGTAGATGCAGCATACGTACATTCTTTTGGGGTGCCGCCCATCAGTTCCACAGCGGCAGAAGCAGCCATGGCAGAAGCAACGCCGACCTCTGCCTGACATCCGCCGACAGCACCGGCGACGGTGGCATTTCGCATTGCCAGATATCCGATTGCACTTGCATTGAAAAGCGCCTGAATGATCTGGTCGTCAGAGAAGTGGTAATGCTCCTGCATTGCCAGCATCAGTCCAGGGACAATTCCGGCAGAACCGGCAGTAGGAGAGGCCACGATCAATCCCATAGAAGCGTTAGTCTCAAGTGTTGCCATGGCGTAAGTTATTGCTCTCTGAAGCAGATCATCACAAAGTCCCTGACTATTCTGAGCGTGAAGACTCAGCTTTCTTGCCTCGCCTCCGATTAGACCGCCCATGGATTTTACAGGTTTTTCAATAGGAGAACGTGCGGCATCTTTCATAATATCCAGAACCCGGCTCATTCGTTCCTTTACTGTTTCAGCGGTTGTTTCGCCAAGTTCAATTTCGCGAAGACGCATGATCTCTGAAATAGGAAGATTTTTTTCTTCACAGAGTGTTAAGAGTTCGTTTGCGTTTTTAAAGTCCATGATAAAAATCCCCCTTTCTTTACATCTGTACGATCATGACTTCATGAATATTTGGGTTTTCGCGGATAGCAGGAACGATATTCTCCGGAAGCTTACCATCAGATTCTACAATTGTGTAAGCAATATCGCCTTTTCCTTCGCGGAAGAGACGCATGAATGCAATATTGATATTTCGGTCACTCAGGCATTTGGTAATATAGGCCACAACACCCGGAGTATCCTGGTGAATAACGATGACTGCGCTGTACTCGCCAGTAAAATCTACCTGGACGTGATTGATCTCAACAATACGGACTTTTCCACCACCCAGGGATTCTCCGCGCACAGTCATTTTCTGGCCTTTTTCATTTTCCATACAGATATCTACAGTATTTGGATGAATGTCTGTTTCCTGGTCATTAGGAGTAAATGAAAACTCCAGACCTTTTTCATGGGCAATATCAAATGAGTTTCGGATACGCATATCATCCGTAGAAAATCCCATGATTCCTCCAAGTAAAGCGCGGTCTGTACCATGTCCGCGATAGGTTTTGGCAAAAGAACCATACAGAATAAAATCAGCCCTTTTTAACGGACCTTCGATCATTTTGTGGGCAAGATAAGAAATACGTGCCGCACCTGCGGTATGTGAACTTGAAGGACCGATCATGTTCGGTCCCATTACATCAAATGCACTGATAAATGACATAAGAATTATTCTCCTATAATTATGAAATAATAAGCCCTCCGGCATTAACTATATTCTAACATTCACTCATGAAATAAGCAAATTCTAATATAAAATGTTAAAGGAAAGCCTTACGTTAGTATTGTTACTGTTCGCTCTGTGCCAGTAACGTTAATATAAACAAAAATTAATGTAAAAAATAGAAAAACAGGGTTGCTTTTTCACAATAGGGCGGTTACAATAACAATGCAAATGAAACAAGACTGTTTTTATCATAAAAGAACAGTGTAAGTTTTGAGCGTTCAGGAAATCAGTTCACAGAAAGAATGAAATTTTTCTGAACGAAAAATATAGAGAAAAGGCAGGTGGAACAGAATGGATAATTGCGATTCTCATGGGCGAAGTAGTAGCACAGGATCTGAAATAAAAAGAGTATATGAGTATTGCAGACATTCTTCTGTTCTGCTGTAGTCATATATTACACATCTTTTTCGATTTCTTATCCTGTATTTATGAAATTCCCCGAATCATGCAATTACATATTTGAACAGTGAATAATCAGTAAGTAATACATTGGAAGTGCTTACTGTTTTATTGTGCTGGAAAGTGCATAAGGAAAGTGGCAGTAACGACAGACTGCTTTCTTTTGGTGCGCAATTTATGTACAAAAACGGAGGAAAAAATGATGGAGAAAAGAGTACAGGATTATTCCAAAGAAATTCTCAAAATCATCCGCAGCAATACCTCTCCGGCTGTTATGGCAGGAAGACTGCAGGATTATCATGAGAATGACCTGGCAGATGTACTGCCAATGCTGACTGTACAGGAAAGGTGCAAACTGTACCGTATTCTGGATACAGATGTGCTCTCTGATATTTTTGAGTACACAGAAGAAGAGAATGCAGCAGAGTATCTGAGTGAAATGGATGTAAAAAAAGCGGCAGCCATTTTATCCAGAATGGAGACAGATGCCCTGGCAGATGTATTAAATAAACTTGAAAAAGCAAAAAAGAAAATACTGATTGATCTGTTAGAACCTGAGGTTCGGCGTGATGTGGAGATGATCGCATCTTTTGATGAGGATGAGATTGGAAGCCGCATGACTACAAATTTTATTGTGATCACAGATAAGCTGACAGTGAAACAGGCGATGAGCAGTCTGATTTCACAGGCGGCGAAGAATGATAACATTTCCACGATTTTCGTAGTGACAGAGCAGCAGAAATTCTACGGTGCGATCGATTTGAAAGAATTGATTATTGCCAGACAGGATGATCTGCTCGAGAATCTGGTCGTGACATCATATCCGTATGTGTATGCGGAGGAGAATATTGATGACTGTATTGAAGAACTGAAGGATTATTCAGAAGATTCTGTTCCGGTACTGGATAATGATAACCAGCTTCTGGGTGTTATCACATCTGCGAGCATCATTGATCTGGTTGATGACGAGATGGGAGATGACTATGCGAAGCTGGCTGGTCTGACTGCCGAAGAAGATTTAAAAGAACCTCTGAAAGAGAGTATGAAGAAACGTATGCCATGGCTGATCATTCTGTTAGGTCTTGGAATGGTCGTATCTTCTGTTGTAGGTCTCTTTGAGCAGGTAGTAACGGCACTTCCGATTGTGATGTGTTTCCAGTCCCTCATCCTGGACATGGCGGGAAATGTAGGCACACAGTCTCTGGCTGTAACGATCCGTGTGCTGATGGATGAATCACTTACAGGAAAACAGAAACTGGAACTTGTATGGAAAGAAATGCGAATCGGCTTGTGCAACGGCAGCCTTCTGGGATTTTTCTCTTTCGTATTGATTGGGTTGTATATTTATCTGTTTAAGGGAAAAACATTGCTGTTTTCTTACGCAGTGTCAGGCTGTATCGGTGTGGCACTTTTACTGGCAATGCTGATTTCCAGTGCAGTGGGAACCTGCATTCCGCTGTTTTTTAAGAAAATTAATATTGACCCGGCAGTAGCTTCCGGTCCGCTGATTACAACGGTGAACGACCTGGTTGCGGTAATCACGTACTATGGTCTCAGCTGGATTTTTTTACTGGAAATGTTGCATCTGGCGGGATAATAAAACTGTAAAAAATGGGCTGTCTATTTCCCGACAGCCCATTTTTATGTACGTCTGGAAGCGTACAATTGTAATCTCTTAAATAAATTTTGGCTTTAAGAGAGTTGCTTCAGAAATAATCTGAAGTGAAGTCTCAGGTTAGTTTTATGCAGAGGCTTTGGAAAGTTTCTGCTTCTTAAATGTCTGGATTCCTTCAGCTACAAGGAAGAGAGCCAGAATAGCCATAGCTGCCGCAAAGATAAGCTGGAACCAGTCACCCCAGAGAGCCTGTCCTGCACCGATCATAACGATCTTATTTTTTACAGTGATAAGCAGGCTGCAGAGTGTTGCTGCAAGCATAAATACCATTGGGACATAGAACATTTTATTGTTCTTTCCTGCCTGGCCAAGCCATGCGCAGACGGCCATGAGAGCGATACCTGCTGCAAATGCTGCCGGAGGACCACCGAAAGCTCCGCCTGTATATTTATCAAATACCATACCAACTGCGATCAGAGCTACGATACCAAGTGCAGATTCAATCAGCATGGAACCATAGGCGATAGGTTTTGCTTTTTTTTATATTATCTAAATTAATAGGGTTTTTATGAATGATGAATGAAGGGATTGTTTTATGAAAATAATTGGAATTGATATTGGAACAACAACAATCAGCGGTGTTGTTCTGGAGAATAAAGTAGAAGGTCAAATAACAACTAAAGCAGAAGAAAAATTGGAAATTGTTGAGGCAAAGACTATAGAAAATGGCTGTTTTATCCCAACAGAACACGAATGGGAACGAATACAGGATGCAGAACAGATAGTAAAAAAGGCTCAGAATTTAACAGACTATTTTTTAGATAAATATCAGGATGTCGAGAGAATCGGACTTACCGGGCAGATGCATGGAATTGTGTACATTGATAAGAATGGAAAATGTGTCAGTCCGTTGTATACATGGCAGGATGAACGAGGGAATCTTTATAGCGAAAATGGAGATTCTTGTGGTGAAAAAGAAAATGCTTATGATGAAATCGGAGAAGAGAAAATAAATGAAGTTAAAATAAAGAAAACCAAAGGAATATCTCTGATAGAGGAAATCCAACAAAAGTGTAAGTTAAAAACAGCATCTGGATATGGGCTGGTTACGCACATTTACAATATGAGACATAGCTTGATTCCGAAATCAGCGACAAGTTTCTGTACGATTATGGATTATCTTGGAATGTGCCTGACAGGACGACAAGTACCGCTTGTGCATGTCAGCAACGCTGCAAGCTTCGGCTTCTTTAACGGACGTAAGATGTGTTTTGAAACAGAAAAACTAAATGAAATGGGAATTGAAGAAAAGTGGCTGCCAGAGATTTGCACTGATGTGAAAAAACTGGGTACATATCGAAACTGTACAGTGACAGCCGCAATAGGCGATAATCAGGCAAGCTTCCTCGGTTCAGTAGGAAATAAGAGTAATACCTTACTTGTAAACATGGGAACAGGTGGACAGATTTCCATTCTTTCTGATTGGTATTTTGAAAAAGATGGAATCGAAGCAAGACCTTTTCTGAATAGAAAATATCTGCTGGCTGGTGCGTCTTTATGTGGTGGAAAAGCATATGCGTTACTTGAAAACTTTTTCAGAAAATTTGTAAAAGAAGCAACAGGGCAGGATAAGCCATTATACAAAATAATGGAAACAATGGCGGAAAAAGGAAAAGAATTTGATGCCAGACAGCTAGAGAACAGAAGACTTAAAATAGAAACCACATTCGATGGCACAAGAGTCAGCCCGGAACTTGGCGGCAGTATTACGAATCTGTTCTCTGATAACTTCACACCGGAAAGCTTCACCTATGGAGTTCTGGAGGGAATGAGCAGAGAACTTTACAATATGTATCAGACCATTCACAACGGAACTGATATCGAAGTAAAACATATAACAGGCTCAGGAAACGGCCTCAGAAAAAATAAAGTACTCTGTGAAATTGTTGAGGAAATGTTTGGAGCAGAACTTGTTCTAGCGGAATACGAAGAGGAAGCGGCAGTGGGTGCTGCAATAAGTGGAAGTATCAGCAATGTTAACACTTGTAAAAATTGCTAATAAATCAAAGGAGAAATTCCATGAATAAGAAAAAACTTGCATTTATCTGTGTTCACAATTCCTGCCGAAGCCAGATTGCAGAAGCACTTGGGAAAAAACTTGCAGGAGATGTGTTTGAATGCTATTCCGCAGGAACGGAAACAAAGCCCCAGATCAATCAGGATGCGGTGCGCCTGATGAAAGAACTGTACGATATTGATATGGAACAGACACAGTACAGTAAAACATTTGATAAGATACCTGTTCCGGATATTGCTGTCTCGATGGGCTGTGATGTAGGGTGCCCGTATATCGGCAGAGCTTTCGATGAAAATTGGGGACTGCAGGATCCGACAGGTCAGAGTGATGAAGTATTCATCAGCGTAATGCGAGAGATTGAGCGAAATATTATCCGACTTGTGGATAAAGAAAAATAATAAAACGTAGTGTATAGGAAAACTTTGGCAGATATGAGGAAAGAAATATGAGAAAAGAATCCAACTATGGGATTATGAAACATCAAATGCAAGATGTATTTGCACAAGGAAATCTTGCACTGGCAGCAGAAAAATGGCATCTTGATATAAATGATGAAGTTATTTATGTTCGTTTTATTGCAAGAGATTACACCATTAATGTAAAAAGCGGGCTTATCCTGCGTGCAGACAATGGCATCGAAGCAGATTACAATGAAGCAATGACACTGTATGATATTCTTTCTCGTGAGCCTGCAGTACCATTTGAAAAATTTGTTTCGATTGATTCCTTTAGGCGGTTTAAAAAGTACATCTGGAGGAAGTAGCATTTTTGACAGCGCAAAAGCTGCATTTGATCATCAGGAGACCAAGCTTGCACACGCATGCGAGAAGCTTGGGGGTGTGCCCTTTGGTAAGTCGGATGTAGGATTGTTTGGAGGACTTTGCGGTTCACTCAGCAATATTTTCGTTCATATGTCAGGGCAAAACATAGGAAATGACATGCGGAAGGATTGTTTTCGTAAAATAATGAGATTTTCATTCCCTCAGATGAACTATTTTGGAAGCGGTTCTCTTGTGACGCGGGTGACAAATGATATTACACAGGTACAAAATTTCGTATCGCAGTTTGTCAGAGGAATGATTAGAACAATGATGCTTACATTCGGAAGTATATTCTGCATGTGGCGCCTGAATTCCAGATTTGGGCTGATTGTGTTGTGTGCGTTTCCTTTTCTTGTAGGTACGCTTATCATATGTCTGTGTAAGGCCAATCCTTTGTTATCGCAACTACAGGGAAAGTTGGATGATATCAATGCAATCATGCAGGAGGATATTTCAGGTATTAGAATTATTAAGGCATGTGTGCGTGAAATATATGAGAAGGCACGTTTTGGAAAAGCCAATGACGAACTTATAAAGACACAGTTGCAGACCCTTGTGATTTTTGCGTTCATGAACCCAATTGTGAATGCAATCATGTATATTCTCAGATACCATACGCAGTAATCTGAAATATGGCAACGAAAGTGCTACGGAGGCTCAACTGGAAAAGGCTGTAGAGATGAGTCGATGCCTGGATATGGTAAAACGTCTTCCGCAAGGATATGACACTGTATTATATGGCGCGGGAGATAATATCAGTCAGGGACAACGTCAGCTTTTTGCGATAGCCCGTGCATTTGTTGCGGATCCTAAGATACTGATTCTGGACGAGGCGACATCTAATGTAGATACACGCACAGAGAAAAAAATTCAGATAGCTATGCAGAAAATTATGCAGGGGCGCACAAGTATTGTAATTGCCCACCGTCTGTCCACAATCAGAGATTCAGACATGATTGTTGTAATGGATCATGGTGAAATAGTCGAATGTGGAACACACGAAGAACTACTGGAGAGAAAGGGTAAATATCATGAACTTTATATGACACAATATGCCGGTTTCTCCATTTAGAATCTTGCGAAACCTATCCAAATCGACAAGATGCTGAAGAGGATTAGAAAAGTACTGAAAGATTAAAAGAGAAAAATTGCAGGTGGACAAGTAATTTTTAATAAACCTTCCCATAGTCATAGTTTCTGATAAACTCAAGCACTTTTCTGACTGCCGGGGCCAAATCATGCATATCCCGGACACATGCGCCAATGACACGTTCTTCCGCTGGTGAGATGGGTAGCATTTTTACTTCATTTTCAAAACCATACATGGTCAGAAGCGGCATGATTGCAAAGCCAAATCCGGCTTTGACCATTTCAACCGTTGTTTTATCATCTACCACATGGCATACGGTGCGGACATCGAGATTCAGTTTGTCTATAATACGACTGGCATCCGCATCGCAGGATTCACGCTGCATGATAAAGCGTACATCTGCAAGACTTTCAAGTGAAATTTCAGAATCAGATGCAGTTTTAGTCCCTTTGCGTAAAATGCACATCAGCGGATCAGCGAAAATCCGATAAAAAGGAAAATGCGGGTTCACTGTCTCAGACAGGAAACCGATGTCAACCACTCCGGTTTTCAGCCAATCAATGATATTTTCGTAAGACCCCTGATAGATTTCAAAAGTAATGTTGGGATATTGTGCCTTGAAGCCGTAGATCAGATCAGGCAGATATCTGCACATGGAATTAAAAATTCCAAGACGGACATGACCTTTCTCAAGACCATTCAAATCTGACAAATATTGAAACAGCATATCTTCTTTTTGGATTATGGAGGAAATCAGTGGCAAAATACTTTCACCAGTGGTGGTCAGAGTGACACCGCGTCGGTTTCGAATAAATAAAGTGCCCCCAAATTCCTGTTCCATCTGCTTTATAATATGGCTGATCGCGGGAGGTGTAACATTATGAAGCTCCGCTGCTTTTTGAAAGCTGTTGTATTGAACTATCGTAAGAAATACACGGTAATTGAAAGTGTCCATGACTTATCCCTTTCGCATTATAAGATGATATTAGAATCAAAAGCTTTTTACTCCTAACTTTTGACTCTGGTATTATAAGATAAAAAAAAATAAAGTATAAAATAAATAACTTTATATTTATTTATTACTATTTTAAGGTTATGATTGGTATACGTCAAGTTAAGTAATGAAATGGGGAAAAGTAAATGAAGAAAAAAAGTAGTTTTACAGGGCAGCTCGGATTTGTTTTTGCGGCGGCCGGGAGTGCAGTTGGAGTGGGCAATCTCTGGAGATTTCCTTTTCTGGCAGCAAAGGATGGCGGCGGTGTTTTTCTGCTGATTTATCTGGTGTTGATTTTTACGGTCGGCTTTGTGCTGTTGACCACCGATATCGCCATTGGACGCAGAACTGGTAAGAGTGCGATTTATGCCTATGAAAGTATGAATCGGAAATGGAAATTTCTTGGTGTGATCACCTTCTTTGTACCTGTTCTGATTATGACATACTATGCCGTAATCGGCGGCTGGATACTCAAATATATCTTGCTGTTTGCAACCGGAAATGTGGAAACAGCAGCACAGGACAACTGTTTCACATCATTTATCACAGAACCTGGTTCTGTGTGGTATGGATTAATTTTTATGTTGATTACGTCCTTTATTGTATATAACGGTGTGGAAAAAGGAATTGAACGTGTGTCCAAAACTATGATGCCGATACTGTTAGTGATTGTGGTTGGAATCGCTATTTACTCCCTGACACTAAAAAGTACAGCGGATGATGGAAGTATCCGAACAGGTATGCAGGGATTAAAGGTCTATCTGACTCCGGATTGGTCTGGCATGACGGTATCAAGATTTCTGCAGATTGCATTGGATGCTATGAGCCAGTTGTTCTTCTCATTGAGCGTATCAATGGGAATTATGATTACTTATGGCTCTTATGTAAAACCGGAGGTTGATCTGGGAAAATCCGTATCAATGATCGAAGTTATGGATACTGGTGTTGCACTTCTGGCGGGAGTTATGATTATTCCGGCGGTCTATGTATTTTTTGGCGTGGACGGTATGGCAGCAGGGCCTGGACTGATGTTCATTTCTCTGCCGAAGGTATTCTATCGAATGGGTGTTGCGGGAAGAATCATAGGTCTTCTTTTCTTTGTCCTTGCAGCTTTTGCGGCACTGACTTCCTGTATTTCGGTTCTGGAATCCATTACCGCTAACTGTATGGAGATTTTCCATACAGAACGTAAAAAAACAACGGGAGTTCTGTCCATTATTTATCTGGTTGCAACTGCTGTTATTGCACTGGGTTATAGTGTTTTCTATGTTGAGGTTATGCTGCCAAACGGAAGCACCGGACAGCTGCTGGATATTATGGACTACATCAGCAACAGTTTTATGATGCCTTTCATTGCACTGTTGTCGGCTATTTTTATCGGCTGGGTTATGAAACCAAACTGGATCGTGGAAGAAATGGAGCGCGGTGGAAAACACTTCGGGCGAAAGAAACTGTATATAGTTATGATCAAATATCTGATGCCAATTATTATGCTGGTACTGTTCTTACAATCTACAGGTATCCTGAATAAAGTTTGATTATAGGACTAAAAAAAGGCGGTTCTTTTTCGTATCAGATTGATTGGATTTCTTGTAAGAGAAGGCGATGCACTGGAAAGGCTGTACAAAGTGTCTAAAATTACTTTTGATAAGACGGGCACACTTACTTATGGAAAACCAGAGGTAATTAAAATTCAGAATACATCTGGGATAAGTGAAGATGAGCTTTATGCATTCTGTGCGGCTGCTGAGAAATCATCAGAACATCCACTGGGAAAGGCAATCGTGCATTGTTATAAGCAGGAACATTCTTCGGAAATATGGAAATCATCAGAATTTAAAATGATACCCGGACGCGGTGTCAGGGCTGTTGTGGATAAAAAACTGGTACTGGCAGGAAATAGAAAAATGCTTGAAGAAAATGGCATTTCAGTTTATGAAGATTATATAGAACAGGCAGACAGTTACATAAATAAAGGATGTACGATTATCTATATTGCAATTGATCATGGATTTTCCGGATACATTGTCTTATCAGATACGATACGTTTGGAGAGTAAGGATATGATAAAAGCACTGACAGAGTTAAAGGTGCAGCCTGTTTTACTTATCGGTGATAACAAAAATGTAGCAAAAACGATTGCTGGACAGATCAGTATTGCGGAAGTTCATGCAAACTGTCTGCCAGAAGATAAAATGAATTTTATAAAAGAATATCAGGCACAAAAAGAGGCAGTCTGCATGATCGGTGACGGCATTAATGATGCTCCGGCACTGAAAGCGGCAGATGTGGGAATTGCCATGGGTGGAATCGGCAGTGATATTGCAGTGGATGCAGCAGATATTGCACTGGTAGATGACGAAGTAAAAGAACTTTCACATCTGATCGCATTGTCAAAAAGAATGATGACAACTATTAAAATTAATATGTCATTTTCCATGGCATTGAATTTTCTGGCAATCGTTCTTGCTATCACGGGAATTCTGAACCCTGTAGTTGGAGCACTGGTACACAATGCCGGTTCAGTACTTGTAATTATTAATTCGGCACTCCTGTTAAAATGGAAGTAAATTTTTATGTTCTTTGCGGCTGATTAGATGATAAGTGACATTGGCTTCCGGGTCTGTCAGTGGAATTACTTTTCGGTTAAATTACAGAATATTTATTGCGTATCCCTGCTCTAAGGATTAAACTTGTAAAGTAATAAATGAAAAAATCAAATTAACTGGAGAAATAACAAATGGAATACATAGATATTGTAGATGAACAGGGAAATCCAACAGGGGAAAAAGTTGAGCGTTCGATTGCTCATTCACAGGGAATCTGCCACAGGACAGCACATATCTGGATCGTGCGGAAAGTAAATGGCAGATATCAGGTTCTTATGCAGAAAAGGGCTATGAATAAAGAATCCTTTCCGGGAATGTTTGATACCTCATCGGCGGGACATATCCAGGCAGGTGATGAGCCTCTGGAATCGGCATTACGTGAGTTTCACGAGGAACTGGGAATCCGTGCACAGCCGCAGGAACTGGAATTTGCCGGAAATTTTCGTATATCCTATGAGAAAGAATTCTACGGAAAAATGTTCCGGGATAATGAAATCGTTTTTGTGTATATTTACAGTCAGCCTGTAGATGAGACAAAGCTGGTTCTCCAGAAAGAAGAAGTGGAAACCGTAGAATGGTTTGACCTGGAAGAAGCATATGCAAACTGTAAAAAACGCGATCCGAGATTCTGCGCACCAACAGGCGGGATAGAAATTGTGATAAGAGAATTGGCAGGTAGAAGATGATCACATATGAATATGGAAATCCAGAAGCAGATACTGTTCTGATTCAGCCAACGGGTGAACATGAATTGGCAAGTCTTGAGAATGAGGTCAGAGAAATTGAATGACCGCGCGTCGCATTCTCGTTACTTCAGTGATGAGTTAGAGCTTGAATGAAAAAGTAAATTCTACATTCTAACATACCTTGATTTTATGCGGGATTAAATTCTATTTTCGGAGATACACAACTTAATTTTTTTAGTATATAATGCTTTTATACGGCATAAACAGCATAGTTTTTTGCATGATAAAAGGACATCTGGAAATAGTGTGCAGGACTAAATTCCACATGTCTGTTGGAAAGACTAAATTCTATGCAATGAAACTTGCCTGTGCCTGTATTGTTATTATTATTTTATTAATGCTGGTATCAATGTGACTTCATCGGCTGGTATCTCTGCCAATCCTAATGCTTTATGAAGTCTGTTATCCAGCAGGAGACGGGATACTTCATATGGACTGTGTCCATTGAGGCTGTCCCGTTTTTCGCTGTTGATATGATTTAATAACAGCAGCGTTGTCTTGTCTGTCATTTTTTCAAAGCTTGTTCCTTTTGGAAGGACATACCTTATATATTCATGATTCTTTTCAAGAGCACCTTTTTGATCAGAACGGTTGGGATCACAATAATAAATACGTGTGCGTACTTCCCCATTTTTGCTATATTCCAGACTTTGCCGGTCCTGAAATTCATGTCCGTTGTCCGTAAGTATCACTTCGAAAAGTTTCTGGAACAGTTCAATTCCAAGTAATTCTGTTAAATGATCAAAAATCCTGGTTACTTCTTTCTGGGTCTGTTCTTCTAAAAGAAACATAAGCATAAGGCTACAGTTTCGAAAGAACATAGTCAGAAAGCAGGGACTGGTACCTTTTGCTCCTTCAACGGTATCCATCTCGACTACATAAACAGATTTGCTCGCTGCGATATATTCCAGAAATTCTTTATAGCTCCTATCTTTTCGGAAACTTCTGTCTTTAAGGCTGGCAGTAGTTTTTCTTTTCCGCTGCTTGTATACCACTTTACGGCGCAGATCTATGTTTCTGGCTTGAAAAACGCCACGGTCTATGTAAGAATATATGGTTCTTCTGGAACAGGCGATCTCATCAGCATGAGATGCGTAGATGTGGGCAATAGATTGTCCTTTTTTGAGAAGCGGTGACAACAGGATGTCCAGTTTCTGTATACTTTCCGGTGTCTGGTTTATCCCTTCTCTGCTGGTAGTCCTAAGGGTTTCATAGGAGTCCTGGGCGTATTTTGAAGAATAGATCTTTTTGTCCATCATGCAATTCGTTCTCTTGCTGCATCCATTGCACACATAAGGAGGTTTATTTAATTTTTCACATTCTCTTGGTTTATAAAATTTACAGACATCGCTGCATCTGAATTTTCTGCAGAGGACACATTTGCGCCGGCATTCATTATCACCGCACATATGCATGACATTGCATATATTTGTCCGCGGCTTTGAACTATCATAATTGTTTGCACAGGGAATAGGGGCAAATGCATCTGCGCTTCTTTCCCTGATAATGGAATGACGTCTGATTTCTTTGGATATGGTACTTGGATCCTTGCTTAATTCTATTGCAATACTTCTAAATGAATCACCGTTATTTAAATGCTGTTCGATTATAATACGTGCAGATAAGTCAAGATGTTTTTGGTTGCCTTTTGGTCTTCCTGTATTCATTTTATCCTCCTTCTGCACAGGCAGGGGATCATCTGCAGTAGTATTTTATAAAAAGAAGAAGGAAAAATCCATGCAGAAGTAATTTCTACAGGTATAGAATTTACTCTTGCAAGGTAGAATTAAAAAATACATTTAACCGTGATGAGTTAGACGCGCAATTTTTTTGTTAAAAAAGAACGTATGTTTACAGAATAAGATATCTATGGTACAATTTGTTCATAACACAAAATAAAAAAACAGTTCAGAGGAGAAGAAAATGCAGACGGTATCCAGTTAT
>OGSS01000999.1_pt1 | contig 22052 bp, 17 predicted proteins | sample 1553591 | NCBI WGS metagenome assembly OGSS01 (sample SAMEA2580061, study PRJEB22360) | human gut metagenome | biome: human gut; feature: human-associated habitat; material: faeces | place: Denmark | collected 2008/2010
AACCGATGTAATCAGCCATCTCAAGCACCTGGGCATTGCATTCCGGGTGGGCCAGCACCCGGGCATTTGGATGGGTTTTCTTTAAGGAGGCCACCTCCAGGGGGGACATTTGGTCGTGGACAGGACAGCAGCCATTTACCAGCAGCACATGCTTTTCAGGTACCTGACTGGCCACGTACCGGCCCAGGTTCTTATCCGGTATAAAAAGAATGTGCTGGTTTGGCAGGTTCTTTACAATCTGCACCGCATTGGCAGATGTGACGCACACATCGGACCAGGACTTGATTTCAGCAGTGGAATTGATGTAACAGACCACTGCAAGGTCAGGATACTCCTTTCTGTATTGATCCACGTCCTCCTTTGTTACCATGTGGGCCATGGGGCAGTCCGCCTGTGCATCGGGCATAAGAACTACCTTGCCAGGGCTCAGGAGCTTTCCGCTTTCTCCCATAAAGGAGACTCCGCAGAACACAAGGGTTCTGTTGTCAAGACCGGCCGCCACCTTGCTCAAATAGAAAGAATCTCCTATGTAATCAGCCAGCTCCTGTACCTGGGGATTCACATAATAATGGGCCAGGATGACGGCATCCTGCTCTGCTTTTAACTGCTTTATTTCTTCCTGCTTCGTCATAATTTCCCCTGTTCTGCCGGCATTGCAGCGCCGGCTTTTTTTGATTAGCGTTCTGTTTACGTCCGCAACAGTATAGCACATATATTTACATATGACAAGACACATTGGGCTTAAATTTCCGGCAGTTCAGGGCGGTCAGGCTAATTGTAAGGATTATTAAAGAAAAGTTCAGTACTGGAAAATAAGGATATGGTAGAATTAGGATAGGAATATGCCGGACGTTTTCTGACGGGGCGCAGCATTCCGAAAGGAGGGGTTGCATGAGAAAATTCGTATGCCTTCTGTTTATGGCCGTAATCCTGGCGGCCTGCCACTCAACAGACAGCAGGGAAGGGGAACAGAAGGAGAACAGCGTGACTTTCCAGGTACAAGGAAGCGCAGGACAGACAAGCCAGGACAAGGATACACAGAACGGAGACAATGCCGGGAAAACAGAGACGGCCGGGAGGCAGGAAGCTGCACCGGAATCACCGGACAGGGGAGATGTGCGGGGGACAGCCATGGCGGAGAAGGGGGAGGCCGGATTGGCGGCAGTGGACCAGTGGCAGATGGTTCCTGAATACGGCATATGCAAAAAGGGTGAATCCCCCCTGTATGTATTGGACATGGACGCAAGCAGGATGAGGACGGATGAGGAAGGAGTCAGTGCCAGGCTTCTTTCCGCGGTGTTTCAGGATAATGTAGTCAGCGTCAGGGTAAAGCTTAGGGATGATACCGTGACCCTGATACCGGATGAGAAGGTAGAGGAGATTTTGAAACAGGAAGAAGAAAACCGCAAAAAGCAGGAACAGGGGATTGACACACCATGGGATGACAGCTATTTCTGTATTGACAGTGACAAGAACATCTACGGCCGCAGTGGGTTCCGGGACAGGATGCGGGCGGAAAAGAGCATAGAGAAGGCAGAAGGCGCAAGGGCGGTTACCTTTGACCGGATGAATGGGACGGGCATAGACGGACTGGGCTTTACCCGGCAGAGAAACAGCACTTCTTACAGGGACAATGGAAAGGGCGGCTTCTATATATCCACGGTGTCGGAAAAAACCATAGGAAAGGACCGGTTTACACTGGATGAGCCGGCGGGGTCCTATGAACTCTGGCTGGAGGGTTTTAAGGAACCCCTGAAAATCGTTTTTAAGAAGGCGCCTGCCTATGATTCCCTGGAGGATATAAAGGGAATGGTGGACCATGAAGGATTTTACGGGATGGCAGAGGGGCGGGTGGAGGAGGACGGCCTCAGGCTTACCACTTATACCTACTCCCAGGACGGATACAGAATCGGATTCAGCCGCGGAAAACTGATGGCTACGCTGTCAGATGGAAGGACTGTGGAACTGGTGCCGGTGCTGGGGGAACAGCTGACCACATCGCTGGACCAGCTCTCCGGCATCCAGCCCAGAAGCATTCAGGAGATGATGTATAAGATACCGGAGGGAGCTGTGGTTGCGGAAGCTTCCCTGCATGCGGAGAAACCCGTTGTCATATCGCCGGAACGGGGAGAGGTGCTGGAAATTCCCATTCCGGGGGAGAGACAGCCTTTGGACCTGGTGGTGGAATTCAGGGACTGCAGGATTTATCTGAACGAAATCAGTCCCATGGATGAGCTTTATGAATATGGCACGGATGAAAACGGGAACCCTCTTACCAGGCGTGTGGTACGCATCGACGCCAGGGCAGAGATGCGGGATGCGGATAAGAATTTGTATTACGTAAATGCGGTGCAGCCGGAGGAGGGCCAGGAGGGAAATTCCGATGATCCCTATAAAACCGTATACGCAGTGACAGATATGGCTGGCGCGGACAAATATAACGCAGGTGAGCTGGCCGGGTTCAAGGCATTATATGAGGAGGGGGAGTCTGTAATCAGGCTGCAGCTTCAAAGACCCACCTACGGGTGGAACCAGGAATTTGTATTGCCGGTACAGATGTGACCGGATGTAAGGAGGAGACTGTTTGGCAAATCGTATCAGAAATATTATCATATCCCTAAGTACAGCCGCAGCCATGGCGGTCATGGCTGGATCAGCCGGATGCAGCCGGGTTCCCCATAGGGATCCGGCTGACCGGACTGAGAATGCGTATTCTGTTATGAATACCGGGGCTGCTGCAAAGAAAGAGGAGTTTCTGCCCATGGTATATGTTAAAGGCAGGCTGTACCGCCTGCTCAGAGAGACGGAAGATCCCGTGGGGGATACCGGCTGTTTGTCGGGCCATATCCGGTCCTCTGTGGGGCAGGAGGAAACACCCTCCATGGAGGGACAGTCTAATTTTGGTAATGAGGGCAGCCCGTATTGCCTGGATGATGAAAATGGCCGGCTGGATGTTCAGGCGGCGGATAAATGGATGCGCTTTACTGCCGTGGACCTGACCGTGAAGCCGGCTGACCTGGACAGGATGTCCGACAATCTGAACCTGTTAGGGGCGGATGGGATTGAGTTGAACTATGCGGACCATGGGCAGATTGTTTTTCACAGCTTTGCGGGACTGTTCCAGTGTGTCAATACAGGGGAAGGGTGGAAGATAAACAGGAGCCTGGACCTGGACAGCCTGGGAGCCGGCGCAACACAGGGAGACAGCTTCTCCCTTATTACGGCAGATAAGGACGGGGCGTTCATATCCCCGGAATGTTATTCGCCCAAACCGGAGATACCGGTAACTTACCGGTATCTGTTCGCTGACAACCGTCTGGAACTCAATGGGCGGTTTGAGGATAAGCCGGACTCCGTTATGCAGTGGAGCCATTCGCAGGAGGCTGCGGCCATCCGGGAGACGATCCGGGAGAAGATGGGACAGGAAGCGCTCTGGGTATCCAATCTATATCCTGTCATGGATATGGATGTCAATGTATATGGCTTCATTACATTGGGAGACCGGGGGCTGGAAAGCCTGGGATACGGCCGTTACTGGAAGGATGTGGACCGGCTGGAACTGGAGGCGATAGAGTGTCCGTAGAGCGGAAGCGTGCCTGGACCGGCAACATCATGGATAGGTAAGAGAGGAACATAAAATGAGAAGCAGAAGGAAACGGAGAAGATCAAGGGCGGTTATTATCATTCCCCTGGCCTTGGTGTGTCTTATAGCCGCAGCAGCGGCCATGGCATTATTATGGTTTGGGAAGGGACAGGCCGGTACAAGGCGGGCCGGGCCGGATGAACGGTTCATGGAGTATACAGGATACCTGAACCAGGGGAATTATGAGGCCATGTACCGGATGCTGGATTCCGGAAGCCGTATGGACATCAGCCAGGAGGATTTTATCGCCAGGAATAAGAATATATACGAGGGCATCGGCGCGGCCTCCATACGGGTGGTTATTACCGGAGTGGAGGAGAAGGAGGAACAGGGGATTCAGACGGTCAGATATGAGACCAGTATGGAGAGCTCCGCAGGCCCCATCCATTTTTTAAATCAGGCAGATTTTAAGCTGGAGGCAGACTCTGAGGCAGCGGGGGCAGAGGGATATGAGAGTGAAAAGGCCGGAAAGAAAAAGAATGAAAAGAAAGACGAAGAATACAGGCTGATCTGGAACGACCGGGTCATATTTCCCAACCTGAGCTGGAACGACAAGGTAAGGGTTACCACGGATAAGGCCGTAAGGGGAAGCGTTCTGGACCGAAACGGTATTATGCTGGCCGGAAAGGGAAGCGCGTCCATGGTGGGGCTTGTGCCGGGAAAGATGAGCCGGGAGGCAGACGGCTATTCAGAGGACGACTTAAACCGGCTTTCAGAGCTTTTAGGCGTTTCGGTTGACAGTATCCGCAAAAAGCTGTCAGCCAGCTGGGTTAAGGATGATTCCCTTGTTCCCGTTAAGACCTTAAAGAAGGTGGATGAGCTCAATCTCCAGTCCCAGCTTCCTGAGGAGGAAAATGTACAGAACAGGGCGCTTCAGGATGAACTTCTGACCATTCCGGGCGTCATGATCACAGATACGCCTGTCAGGTATTATCCCCTGGGTGAAAAGGCTGCCCATCTGGTGGGTTATGTACAGAATGTGACGGCAGAGGACCTTGAGGAGCATAAGGGGGAAGGGTATCTGTCAGACAGCGTCATAGGCAGGAGCGGCATGGAAGGTCTGTTTGAGAGGGAGTTAAGGGGCCAGAATGGCCGTATTATATCCATTGTCACGTCCCAGGGAGAAGAAAAGCAGGTTTTGGCAGCCATTCCCAGGATTGACGGCCAGGATATCACCCTTACCATAGACAGCAGCCTCCAGGAGATGGTGTATGATGCATTCAAGGACAGCAAAAGCTGTACAGTGGCCATGAATCCCTTTACAGGGGAGGTTTTGGCTCTGGTGAACACCCCCAGCTATGATGACAATGACTTCATCCTGGGCATGTCGGAGGAAACCTGGGCCGGGCTGAATGAGGATGAGAGAAAACCCATGCTGAACCGTTTCAGGCAGCGTTTTGCCCCCGGCTCCTCCTTCAAGCCCATTACAGGCGTAATCGGCCTCACCACAGGCGCCCTGACGCCGGATGAGAATTTCGGGGAGGACGCAGCAGGCCTGAGCTGGCAGAAGGATGCCGGCTGGGGCGGCTATTACGTCACCACCCTTCACGGCTACAGCCCGGTCAATCTTAAAAATGCCTATATCTACTCGGATAACATATACTTTGCAAGGGCAGCCCTGAAAATAGGTTATGATGATTTCATGGCAGGACTGGACCGGCTGGGATTTAACCAGAAGCTTCCCTTTGAAATCTCAGTGGCGGAATCCCAGTACTCCAATACGGAACGGATTGAAACAGAAATCCAGCTGGCGGACAGCGGATACGGCCAGGGCCAGGTTCTGGTGAATCCCATCCATCTGGCTTCCCTTTATACCATGTTCCCCAACCGGGGAAAGGTCCTGAAGCCCTATCTTGTATCCAGGGATACGCCGGAGCCGGAGGTCTGGATTGAGGATGCCTGTACGCCGGAAACAGCAGAGATCGTGGAGGATGGAATGAAGGCTGTAATCCGTTCGGAACACGGCACAGGACATGCTGCCATGCGTCCAGACATCACCCTGGCCGGAAAGACAGGAACAGCTGAGATAAAAGCATCCAAGGAAGATACAAGCGGCACCGAACTGGGATGGTTTGCCGTGTACACGGCGGATACGGACATACAGAAGCCGGTTCTTATGGTCAGTATGGTGGAGGATGTGAAGAACGCCGGAGGAAGCGGGCTGGTGGTCAGAAAGTCCAGGGATGTGCTGGAAGCCTATATTCCCGCAGGACAGTAGGACAATCCGGAGATACGGACATATACTATTAGTGAGGAGGTAATAAACGGAAACTGTGTATGGGGGATTGGAGGGGTAATCAATGCCTATGGATTCATTTTCATCAGAGGGGATTTTACGGAGGCTCATCAGGCTTCCCTATCTCCCGCTGTATGTCGGCGTACTGAATGCAGCGGTGGAGCTGGATATTTTCTCGGGCCTTACCCAGCGTAAGAGCGCCAGGGAGCTTTCCGGGGAGAGAGGGTGGAATGAAGATAACACGCGGTATTTTCTGGACGCCCTTTACTGCCTTGGATTTATCTGGAAAAGGGATGACACGTACTGTAACTGCAGGGAAACGGACCGATATCTTGTAAAAGGCAGGCCGGAGTACATCGGAGGACATCTGGCCTTTAACTGTGCAGAGGAGTGCCTGGGCTGCAAGGATATTAAACGGCTGGTGGAAGATGGCCCCGGCGTGGGCCGCGGACTGGAGGGGCAGCTGACCTTTGAGCAATACGTACAGAATATGCGGGATTCCCAAATGGGCTTCCGCCAGACTGAGATACAGAGAATGGTAAGGGAACTTCCGGAATATCCGGAAATCAGGAGGATTTTGGATTTAGGCTGCGCAACAGGGCTGCTGGGCCTGGGCGTGATTGGGGAACGAGAGGATATGTCAGGGATTCTATATGACCGTCCGGCCATGGAACCAGCCATCCGGGAGTCCATCCGTATGACGGGGCTGGAAGGGCGAGCGGTGCCCATGACAGGGGATTACCTGGCAGATGATATAGGAGATGGTTATGACCTGATTTTGGCTGTTGCCACCTTAAGCTTTGTGGAGCAGGAGCTGGCCAGCCTTATGAAGAAGCTGTATAAAGCCATGAATCCGGGCGGTGTGCTTCTTTGCTATTCAGAGGGAATCGAGCGGGATGGATCCGGACCATGGGACATGGTGCTGGGCTGGCTGCCGTATAACATGCAGGGATATGAGCTTGGAGTGAAAAAGAATGAGATAACAGAGGCTGCCATGGCAGCCGGCTTCAGGAGTGCTGAGAAACGGACCGGGATCTATTCCACAGGCAACGTGGATGTGGATATATTCAGAAAATAACATGATAAAGGCCGGTCAGGACACAATCAAAGCGGACACAATCAAAGCAGCAATATTGTCCGGGAATACTTGGAAATGGTTTTCGGATATGGTACAATAAACAGAGCTATGTACTTCCCTGATAATATGGCTTGATATAATAACATTAAGGAGTAACAAACAAATGAAACCGAATGAAACTACAGGAAATCAGGAGATCATGTACCGTCTGAAAAACGCAGGAGAGCTGTATGTCCTGCTTTCCATGTGTACAGGTGAGCCCTATGTGGTCTGCGACCAGGAAACATACGATGATGAAATCATAGTGTTCTTTGACTCCCAGGCAGCCATAAAGGAGGCAAAAGAACAGACAGAAGCAGGAATACCTGTCAGGCCCATGAAGCTGGAGAATAAGCAGTTTCTGCTCTTTTACACCAGCCTTTACACGCTGGGCATTAATGCACTGCTGGTAAAAGTAGGCGGGAAAAACTGGCTGATTCAGCTGCAGGACTTTGTGAAGCGCAATAAACAGCAGGGACAAGAGTCAGGAGAGAAGATATGGGTGGAGAATCCCTCCCTTCATCTTACCATGCTGTATTATATGCAGGAAATGAGAAAAAAGCCGGGGCAGGAGATGCTTCCGGAGATGAAGGGCTGGCAGGAAGAGATTTCCAATGATTTCAGCAAGGGCAGTTTTATTGTTCCTGTGGAAAAGGAGGGGAAGGGGTTAGCGGCTGTCAAGGTAAACGAACAGCTCTTCCAGGCCATCTTTACAGATATATTAGAGTTCCAGAAATTTAACAGGGAGGGAAAACTGCGTCCCCTTGTGGTAACGGCTGATAAGATACCGCAAATCATGACAGAAGAGGCCAAGGGCGTGATTCTCAATCCGATGGGAGTCAGGATGCCTCTCCAGATAAAGAGGGCGGCCAGCCAGACCAAACAGGATGCTTAATGCGTGAGAAAAAAACTCAAGGAAGACTGCGCAGAGAAAACTAAAAAAGATAAATGCAGAAAGGCTGCGATGAAGATTGCCTCATCGCAGCCTGTTTATGTTTTAAGCTCAAGGGACAGTTGATCGAAAACCCCGGATTTGTCTTTTGGTTTGTCAAGGGACGTTACCTTTTTTGATATTTCATTTTGTGTTTTATTATATTCTTCCTTAGCACGTTTGAGAATAGCTGCCTGGCCTTCCCGGTATGTATTCTGGAACCAGTATATAAGCAGTGATTCATCGGATGTCAGCAGCTTGGTGACGGAGGCGCCTGCTTCATCCGGGCGCAGCGCAGCGGCAAGGGGTGTTTCCAGCGGAATGTCGAAAATGGAATGGACGGAAGTGCCAAGTGCCTTTGCAATGGACTCCATGTGAACCATCTTATCCTTTTGGTTTTCCCCATTTATGATTCTTTTTAAGGTGCTGGCAGGTATGTGCGTCTCCTTTGATAAGGTTGCCTGGGTCATGCCTTTTAAATTCATAAGTGCAATCAGTTTATCGTTTTTCACAGTAAGTCCCCGTTTCCTGGTAATCCCATATAATATCTATCTCAAACCCCACGGTATTACCATAAAATACCTCTTATGGATAATTCTACCATATTAATTAAGATTCTTCAAGAAACGACTTTGAATTAAGGATATTTTTTCTCATGATATTTTTTCTCGACATCTGTTCGACATATTTTTAGACGTACTATTTTTTCTCGTGGTAATTTGTGCGGCTGCGGCTGGTATCTGCCTGATATTGAGTTATTGTGACATATTCTTTCAATTTCTTTAAATCCATGGACAGAACCGCTTAATTTGTTTACAATAGACGAGCTGGTCAAAGGCTGGCTGCATTTTAAATACACAGGAGACCAGAATGTATGTCAAAGGATACTAAAAAGAAAATAAAAGGGAGTAAAATCCCTAAAACATTAAAAACTGGGGACAAGCAAAATGCAAAGAGGCGAATCAGCAAGACCCGGCAGGCAAGAATGCGGGAGGAGGAAATAAAGTCCACTCTGAAATTTGGCGTGAAGCTGGTTTTGATTCTGGCGGTTGTGATTGGGTGCGCACAACTGTTTTTTTATGGTAAGAATGTGATGGCAAACAGGAGCAATGGCCCGGCTGCCTGGATAGAGGCAAAAAGCAGCGGAACAGAGAATGAACAACCAGATTCATCCGGTTTATCTCAAACAAAAGAGTCAGGAGCCGTCCCGGAGCCCTCTCTGCCTGATATGGAAAAGAGCCGGCAGCAGACGCCGGAGACAATTGCAGAGACAATTGCAGAGACAATTGTGCCTTTTGCACAATCCAGCGATGGGCCGGGAGATGTGGTTCAGGCTGCACCGCCCTCCAAAGAAGAATCTCTCTTCAAAGAAGCGTCCTTAGGTCCGGCAGGTGACGGAAATGAGCTGTTCCCTGTTTCCGGGCCTGTGGATGCCTCTAAGCCCATGATTGCATTTACCTTTGATGACGGTCCCTATTACAGCGTGGACAAAAGAATTCTGGACACACTCCAGGTTTACGGGGGCAGGGCTACCTTTTTTATAGTAGGAAGCCGTGTCAATGACTACAAGGACACCCTTAAGAGAATCCATGATTCCGGGTCCGAGATAGGAAACCATACATATAACCATAAGAACCTGGAACAGATTCCTCCCGAAGAAGTGGCTTCCCAGATTGAAATGACAAACGATGCAGTGGAGGCGGTAACGGGCTTCCGGCCAAACCTGGTGCGGGTTCCATACGGTGCCTTTAAAGGCCAGGTGCCCGGCCTGGTATCCTATCCTATGATTCAGTGGAATATCGATACGCAGGACTGGTCCAGTAAGGATAAGGATGCCATTGCTGCCTCTGTGCTTTCCCAGGCAAAGGATGGAAGCATCATACTGATGCACGATCTTTATTCATCCACGGCAGAGGCCTTTGAGACGGTCATTCCCCTGCTGGCTGCCCAGGGTTACCAGTTTGTTACGGTCAGTGAGATGTATGCTGCCAAAGGGATGCCGCTGGAGGCGGGGCAGGTCTACTTTAATATACCTAAGAGGTGATGGTTCATAAAATAAAGACATTTTGGCATCAGGGTATGGAAGAAAAATTCCTATGAGAGATGTGCTGTGGGAGTATATCAGGACAAGAGAAAAAGTGGCGCTAAATCACGCAGTTGTCCCCACGCCTCATGCTCCATATCCCTGCCAATGTGATACCAACCAGATATACTCCGCAAACCGCAAAAAACAAAGGAGCATTCTGCCCAAGCATATCATCCGATTTATTTGAGTTCATCCCTAAGAGCATCTGCGAATAAGGGCAGTACAGGCCGGCCGGAGTATTGGCAGCCAGAAGCCCGATTACACCGCCTGCCAGCCCCAGAGCAATCGGGGCGGCAAAGTTTTTAATCTCTGTTGCGATAAAAAACTGCAGTGCGGCTATGACAAAAGCCCCCGCCAAACCTCTGATAATCCAGGAAAATATAGCGGCCGGGGGAAGCCCGGGTAATCCGATTACCGCGCCTGCCGCAAGAAAAAGGGCAGTGAACCACAGCTGTGTCAGGACAGACAGAATGCATACCAGGATAAACTTTGATAAATAAATCGTGGGATAAGGCACAGGCGCGGAAAACAGAAAATTGCGGCAGCTGTTAAAGTTTTCATACCGCCATAAAAAGGCGCAGTAAGCCCCAATCAGAGGAGCAAAGAAAAAGGTGGCGTAAAAAAGGGTTACCTGGGTCCACAGGGAATACCACTGGGACGTAAGGATTTCGATGTTTGACAGATAATTACCGCTGCCAAACAGGACCGGTATCACCGGAATTAAGAGAAATGCAGGCCAAATCAGGGTGCCTTTGCATTTCATGTGCTCACAGTAAATGGCTTTTCCTAACATCTTGATTCCTCCTATGCTTTCACATGGTTTCCCGGATAGTTTCCAGGAAGTGCTTTTGTCCGAAATGATACAGGATGGCTATGACCGCAAGCAGGACGGTCAGCCACAGAACCGGGTACCCTGTCCAGTAGTACGTGGCATACCGGGCGGTTTTGTCATACTCGCTGCCGATATTGCAAAGTGCTGCGTAATATCCCCAGGGAATCAGATAACGCAGGGGCCAGCGCGGCAGAAACCAGGAAAACAGTCCTGTAAAGGTGCCTCCGATACTTATAAAAATAGGGGTCAGCTGATTTGAAAACCGGAGGGAAAGGTTCAGCTGAACAATAAAAATGCACAGTGAAGTCAGAAACAGGGTAAAAAACAGCGCCAGAGTAATCCGCGCCAGCCGCGCCGGTCCGCCGATTCCCAGGGAAGCTGTGATGAGACTGAACAGGACAGCCTGCATCAGACTGAAAGATGCCATGCAGAAGCCGCCTGTCATAACCTTTCCGCGGTAAATGCAGTCTGGTTTTTGTATGGTGCAGAGCCAGCGGTAGGCGCTGCCCGCCTGCTCCATATCACACATCCGGCTGGCCCGCGCGGCCGCCATAACAGGGCACAGAACCGTATTCATGAGAAGCAGATTGAGGAATACCATGGCGGCGGCATCATTGGTCTTGGATAAATCCAGGTCATTCAGGCACCAATACAGCCAGGCTGTAATGATTGCAAATGTCAGAAGGAAAAGCGCCGGTACATGCCGGTGACGAAGCTTGCGAAGCTCCAGGCCGAATTCTTTCCCGATTGTCATAGTCCCGCCTCCTTTACCATACCCAGATAGATGTCCTCCAGACTTTGCGTCTGCTCTGCAATCCGGTATAAATCTATCCCCTGCTCCCACATAGGACGAAGCAGGCGGCGCAGCGATGCATCGGGCAGATAAGGAATCTGTATCCCTTCTTTTGGGGAATACCGGAGGGCCTCCGGCTCATGAAATTCGGAACTTTCCCTTATCAGGGCGGCGGCGCAGGAATCGTCGGAGGTGCGCAGGAAAATCCGGCGTACGCTTCTGGACTGGAGTACGGAGAGCGTGTCCTGAAAAATCAGCCGTCCGCCGGAGATGATGGCGATATGGTCGGCCGTCTGTTCCATTTCAGACAGAAGATGGCTGGAAACCATGACGGTCATACCGTATTCCTTTGGCAGGCTTTTTACCAGCGTCCGCATCTCATGAATTCCGGAGGGATCCAGGCCGTTGGTGGGTTCGTCCAAGAGAACCAGCCTGGGAGAGCCTAAAAGGGCATTGGCCAGTCCAAGGCGCTGCTTCATGCCCATAGAGTAATGGGCGGTTTTCTTCCTTTTCTGGCCGTCCAGGCGTACCAGCGTTAATACCCGGTCAATTTCCCGGTAAGGGAGACCGCGCAGCATGCAGCTGATCTGAAGGTTTTCATAGGCGGTAAGGTTCCCGTAATAAGAGGGATTTTCTATCAGGGAGCCCACCTGTTTTAAAATGGAAATGCGGGTATGATCGTTTATTTCCTCTCCGTTTATAACAATGGTGCCGCTGTCACGGCCAATCAAGCCCAACAGCATCTTCATGGTCGTGCTTTTCCCGGCGCCGTTCGGGCCGAGAAACCCGTAGATGGAGCCCTCCGGGATGTGAAGGTTCAAGTGATCCACGGCAGGCTTTCCGTGGTAAGTCTTGGTTAATTGTGATGTTTTTATCATGTACTGCGCCATGTTCCTATCCTCCTTATACTGCGTATTTCATGAATTCAGCATAATATACCCACCTTACCTGTACCTTTTCTCAACCTTAAATCTCCCTTAAATAACAGGATGCCATCTTCCAACTTCACGAAAATCCGGTATAATAGAGGCGAAGGAAGGTGTATGGGATGAAATTAAAAGAAGCAAGAATCCTGGTAGCGGATGATAACCAGGAGCTGTGCCGCCTGGTGCAGAGTATATGTGTACAGGAGGGATTTCTTTCTGTGGAGACGGTCTTTACGTGCCGGGAAGCAGAAATAAAAATAAAAAATAGAGCTGTTGACTTCCTGATTCTGGATGTCAACATGCCGTTAGAGGATGGTTTTTCTTTTTTTCAGCGCATAAAACCGATTTTGGAAGAACAGCGAATCCCGGTCCTGTTCCTTTCCGCCAGGGACCAGGATGAGGACCGGCTTCTGGGCCTGGGGCTGGGTGCGGATGATTATATGACCAAACCGTTCCTTTCCAAAGAGCTGATCCTGCGTATCCAGGCTATTTTAAGGCGCACCTACCGGCTGGACGAACAGAGCAGCGACTGCTGGCGCCTGGGAAACCGCGAGGTGGATTTGGCGGCAGGAACCGTGCGGCTTTTGGACGGTTCCTGCACAGTCCTTCAGCTGACTAATAAGGAATACCAGCTTCTGAAGCTGTTTCTGGAAAACCGCGGAAGAATTCTGACATTCGATATCCTGTCTGAATCTGTCTGGGGAGAGAATTACTATGATTATGAAAATACTCTGATGGTGCATATTCGGAAACTGCGTGAAAAAATTGAGGAGAAACCGTCAGAGCCGGCATTTTTAATTACAGTGAAAGGATTAGGGTATCGGATGAACGCATGAAAAGCCTGATGAGAATTTACGTTAAATATATTGCAACAGCAGTCCTGCTGATTATGCTTTTTATTGCGATTCAGATAGGAATTCTTGGCGTGGTTACTGCAAAATTGTATGGGAACGGCAGCGAACACGGAAGATATGAAGTCCGCCAGGTTTATGATATGTTCCGCTTTGCGGATGGAGCAATGGCTTCCGTCCAGCCGGAAGCTATTGCAGGCCTGGAGGAAATGAACGTTTCCTTTGCTATGGTTTTAGACGATGCCGGACAGCCTGTCTGGACATACCATCTGCCTGAAAACCTGCACCATGCCTATACGGCCCCGGAAATCGCGTCATTCACCCGCTGGTATCTGGACGATTATCCGGTATCCGTCTGGGGCGGAGATAAAGGCCTGCTTGTGATTGGCTATCCCCGCGGGAGCATCTGGAATTACCATATTCATCAGGACATGAAGGATCTTCAGGGGTTGATGACATTCTTTTCCTTGAGTTTTGTGCTGACAATCCTGGCAGCCATTGTGGTTCTTCTGTTCTCCGGTTACCGTTATTACCGCAAAATGAGAGAGATGACAGACGCCATCAGGCTGCTTGCCTCAGGAGGAAGTGTGCACCTGCCGGAAAATGGAACCATGGGGGACGTTGCAGCCGCATTAAACTGCACGTCAGACCGCCTGTCCGCTCAGCGCCGGCAGTTGGAACAGCGGGATGAGGCGCGGACGGAATGGATCAGCAGCGTATCCCACGACATCCGCACCCCTCTGTCGTTGGTTATGGGATATGCTGACATGATTGAGAACCAATCCCAACCAGGGTCGGAGGCGAAAAAGAGGGCTGCCCTGATCCGCAGGCAGAGTATCCGCATCCGCAATCTGATTGAGGATCTGAACCTGGCTTCCAAGCTGGAATACCATATGCAGCCTCTGCGCTTAAAGACGGTCTCCCTGGCAGCCATTCTTCGCAAGGCGGCAGCAGAATTGTTAAACACCATGGAACAGCCTGGGAACTATCCGTTTTCTATTGGTATGGAACCGGAATTTGAGGCATTTTCCATGGAAGGGGACGAACGGCTTTTGCTGCGTGCCTTCCAGAATATCCTGGGAAATTCGGTGCGCCACAATGAGAGAGGCTGCAGTCTCACCGTGCAGGCTGTGATGGAAAATAACCGGCCGGAGATCCGGTTTCAGGACGATGGATGCGGAATTTCGCCGGAAGTCTGCCGTTATCTCAATGAGGGACGGCTGCCAGGGGAAAGTACCCATGTAATGGGACTGCGCATTGTCCGTCAGATCATATATGCCCATGGAGGGGATATCCATGTGGATATGGACGGGCACAGAATCCGTTTGTATCTGTAGCGGCGGCAATCCTCATATTCACTGTCTCTTTTCACTTCAGCACTGTCTCTTTTCGATTATGTTCTGCCGAATAGTGTTGCTTAATACAGTGAAATGCCTTATAATTATGCATTGTGGCATATTGTTTTATCCTGTGTTATATAGTTGGGATAAAAACGTTGCTGCAAGTCAAAAATACTGTGCAATCAGCACAACAAATAAGGAAAAGTCATGAGAAAACCAGCTTTAAATGATGAAATATTACTAAGTATCCAACAGCCCGCCCGATATATTGGGGGCGAGGTGAATATGGTAAACAAGGACCCCGGGAAGGTGGATATCCGCTTTGCCATGTGTTTTCCGGACGTGTATGAAATCGGCATGTCCCATCTGGGCATCCAGATTTTGTATTCCATGTTCAACAAGAGGGAGGACATATACTGCGAGCGCGTTTATTCCCCGTGGACGGACCTGGATCCCATACTCAGGGAGAAGAAGATACCGCTCTTTACCCTGGAAACCCAGGAGCCGGTAAAGAACTTTGATTTTCTGGGAATCACGCTCCAGTATGAGATGTGCTACACCAACGTGCTTCAGATTCTGGACCTTTCACAGATTCCGCTCCATACCTGTGACAGAACGGGGAATGACCCCATTGTCATTGGGGGAGGGCCCTGCGCCTACAATCCGGAACCCCTGGCTGATTTTTGTGATCTGTTTTATATCGGAGAGGGCGAGACCGTATATTTTGAGTTAATGGACCGTTACAAGGAGAATAAGAAGGCCGGAGGCACCAGAAAGCAGTTCCTGGAAATGGCGGCAGAGATACCGGGCATCTATGTGCCTGCTTTTTATGATGTGACCTATAAGGAAGACGGGACCATTGAATGTTTTAAGCCAAACAATGAACATGCCATGCCGGTGGTTACTAAACAAGTCGTAACGGACATGGACAGTGTGGGTTATATCGAAAAGCCGCTGGTGCCGTTTATCAAAGTGACCCAGGACAGGGTGGTGCTGGAGATTCAGCGGGGCTGTATCCGGGGCTGCCGGTTCTGCCAGGCCGGGGATGTGTACAGGCCTCTCAGAGAGCACAGCCTGGAATATCTGAAGCACTATGCTTACGATATGTTAAAGAGCACGGGCCACGAGGAGATATCCTTAAGCTCCCTGAGCTCCAGCGATTACAGCCAGTTAGAGGGCCTGGTCAATTTCCTCATTGACGAATTCAAGGGCAAGGGCGTGAATATATCCCTGCCTTCCCTGCGCATCGACGCATTTTCTCTGGACGTCATGAGCAAGGTGCAGGATGTGAAAAAGAGCAGCCTTACCTTTGCGCCGGAGGCGGGTTCCCAGAGACTTCGTGACGTCATCAATAAGGGGCTGACCGAAGAAGTGATACTGAAGGGAGCAACAGATGCCTTTGAATCAGGCTGGAACCGGGTAAAGCTGTATTTTATGCTGGGTCTGCCCACGGAGACAGTGGAGGATATGGAGGGAATTGCGCTGCTTTCTGAAAAGATTGCGGAAGCCTACTATGATATCCCCAAGGACCGGAGAAACGGAAAGGTACAGATTGTAGCCAGCTCCTCCTTCTTTGTGCCAAAGCCCTTTACACCGTTCCAGTGGGCCAGGATGTGTACAAAGGAAGAATTTATTGAGAGAGCCAATATCGTCCGGGGCAAGTTCCGCGAGATGAAAAACTTCAAGAGCCTTAAATATAACTGGCATGAGGCGGAGCTTACCGTGCTGGAGGGCGTGCTGGCCAGAGGCGACCGCAGGGTCGGGGCCGTGATAGAAGAAGCCTACCGCACAGGGGCCATCTATGACTCCTGGTCTGAATATTTTAAGAATGATGTATGGATGAAGGCCTTTGAGACCTGCGGCGTGGATATCGGATTTTATACCACCAGGGAGAGAAGCCTGGATGAGGTATTCCCGTGGGATTTCATTGATGCTGGCGTATCAAAGGAATTCCTGATCCGTGAGTGGAACCATGCCGTGAAGGAAGAAGTGACGCCTAACTGCCGTCAGAGATGTTCAGGCTGCGGAGCCAGGGATTTTGGCTGCGGCGTCTGTTATGAAACCGTAAAGGAATAGGATAAATGAAAATTCGGATTAAATTCAGAAAATATGGAACAATGAAATTCATCGGCCATCTTGACGTTATGCGTTATTTTCAGAAGGCCATACGCAGGGCGGATGTGGATGTCTGCTACAGCGGGGGGTTCTCACCTCACCAGATTATGTCCTTCGCGGCTCCTCTGGGGGTGGGGATTACCAGCAACGGTGAATACGTGGACATAGAGGTGTCCTCCACCAAAGATTCGGAAACCATGAAGAAAAGTCTCAATGAGGTGATGTCAGAGGGCTTTGAGATTGTAAGCTACCGGAGTCTGCCGGATGATGCGGCCAATGCCATGTCCATCGTCGGTGCCGGGGATTATACCCTGGCCTTCAGGCCTGGTTACGAGCCAGAGGACATGGATAAGGAACAGTGGTTTCAGGGGCTCATGGCCTTTTTTGAGCGCCCCAGCGTCATGGTGACAAAGAAAACCAAGCGCGGGGAAAAGGAGATGGACTTAAAGCCTCTGGTTTATGAGCTTGGCATCTTCCCTGAGGGGGATGGTGAGATGGAAGGCCCCCGCCTGTTTATGAAAATATCCACAGGCAGCGCTGCCAATGTGAAACCGGAACAGGTGCTGGATGCGTACTACGGGTTCCTGGGAAAGGAGCGCCCGCCCTTTGCCTTTATGGTGCAAAGGGAAGAGGTATATGCAGACAGGGCTTCTGAGGCTGAGAAGGAAGCCGGTATTCACTCCTTTATCTCTCTGGAGCAGCTGGGTGAGGAAATCATATAATGGACAAATTAGTGGTGACCCGGCGGGGGGATAAGGTCTGTACGGCCGTGGTGTCAGACGGAAAGGTGAGCCAGCTTATGCTGGAGCCGGATACCGCAGACTCCCTTCTGGGCAATATCTATATAGGCAGGGTACAGAAGGTGGTAAGCAATATTAATGCCGCCTTTATTGACATAGGACCGGGATGCACCGGATATTACAGCCTTGAGGAGCGCTGGAAGCCGGAACGTCTTAAGGCCGGCGATGAGCTGGTGGTGCAGGTCAGCAAGGACGCGGTAAAGACAAAGGCTCCGGTGGTAACGGAACGTCTGTCCTTTACGGGCCGGTACTGTGTACTGACTGTGGGTAAGACCGGAATCGGCTTTTCCGCGAAAATCCGTGATGCCTCCTATAAGGCAAGGCTTCGCTCCCTTCTGGAATGTGACCTGGCAGGGACAGAGAACCTGGGCGTCATTGTCCGGACTAACGCTGTCACGGTGGAAGAGCATGATGTACGGAAGGAATTGGCTGAGCTGATGGGGACATGGCAAAGGCTTTCAGCGGAGGCTGCATGCAGAGTCTGCTACAGCTGCCTTTACAGGGCGCTGCCGGGATATATAGCGGCCATACGGGATTCCTTTGGCGGGTCACTGGATGAAATTGTCACGGATGTCCCTGAGTACCACAGGGAGCTGAGAGCATACCTGGAACTGTACCAGAAGGAATACGCGGAACGCCTTACCCTTTATGAGGACCGGCTTCTGCCTCTTGGCAAGCTCTACAGCCTGGAGACTGCTTTTGAAAAGGCATTGGGCAGGAATGTATGGCTTAAGTCCGGGGGATACCTGGTCATAGAGCCCACGGAAGCCATGACGGTCATTGATGTGAACACAGGGAAGTACTCAGGCAGGAAAAAGATGCAGGACACCATAAACAGGATAAATATGGAGGCTGCGGATGAGATTGGACGGCAGCTGAGGCTGCGGAACCTTTCCGGTATTATCATTGTGGATTTTATTGATATGGAGAGGGAAGAGGACAGGAAGGCCCTTCTTGCCCATTTAGGAGATGTTGTTTCGAAAGACCCGGTAAAGACCACGGTGGTGGACATGACGGCTTTGAACCTGGTGGAGCTCACCAGAAAGAAAGTGAGAAAGCCGCTCCACGAACAGGTCTGAATATGACAATACACAGGGGATAAAGGGGAAGAAATATGAAAATCATAATTGTAGGCTGCGGTAAGGTGGGAACCACACTGGCAGAGCAGCTGAACAGGGAAAACCACGATATTACGCTGATTGACTGCGACAGCGAAGCGCTTCAGTCTATTTCGGACAGCACGGATGTTATGAGTGTTACCGGAAACGGAGCCGTATACCAGGTGCAGATGGAGGCAGGAATCAAGGAAGCGGATTTGCTGATTGCCACCACCAATTCAGATGAGCTTAACATGCTCTGCTGTTTGATTGCAAAGAAAGCAGGCAACTGCCACACCATTGCCCGTATACGCAACCCTGAATATTCAGCGGAAATCAATTATATCAGGGAAGAACTGAATCTTTCTCTGGCCATCAATCCGGAGCTGGCCGCCGCCAGGGAGATCGCCAGGCTGCTTCGCTTTCCCAATGCCATCAAGATTGAACTGTTTGCCAAGGGCAGGATTGAGCTTCTTAAATTCCTGATTCCCAAGGATTCCATCCTGGACCGGATGAAGGTAATGGATGTGGTGAGCCGGTTAAAGAGCAATGTGCTGATCTGCGCCGTGGAGCGCGGGGATGACGTGGTGATACCGGACGGCAACTTTGAGATGAGGGGCGGGGACAAGATATCCTTTATTGCCCCCCACGCAGACTGTGCTGATTTCTTCCGCAAGGCAGGCATTGAGAACAACACAGTCAATTCCGCCATGTTTGTGGGCGGAGGAAAGCTGACTGTGTACCTGGCCAAGGCCCTGGCTGATACAAAGATAAAAATTAAGATTATTGAGCAGGACGAGGAGCGGTGCAGGATTTTAAGTGAGATTCTTCCTCACGCGATGATCATACACGGGGATGGTTCGGACCAGAAGCTGCTTTTGGAAGAAGGTATCCGCCAGACCGAGGCATTTGCCTCCCTCACTGGTTTTGATGAGGAAAATATACTGCTGTCCTTATATGCGGCCAGCCAGTCCAGGGCCAAGCTGATCACCAAGGTCAATAAGATAGCCTTTGAAAATGTAATCAACGCCCTGAACCTGGGGAGCGTCATATATCCCAAGATGCTGACAGCAGACATCATCCTGCAGTATGTAAGGGCCATGCAGAACTCCATGGGCAGCAACATAGAAACTCTGTATAAAATCGTGGCCGACAAGGCCGAGGCTCTGGAATTCAGAGTGAGAGGGGATTCGCCTTTGCTGGGGATTCCGTTAGAGAAGCTGAGAACCAGGAACAACCTGTTGGTGGCTTGCATCAACCGCAACGGCCGCATCATCATGCCCCGAGGCAAGGATACCCTGGAGGCAGGGGACACGGTCATCATTGTGACCACCCATACAGGGCTGAATGATTTGAAGGATATCTTAATGTAAAGGCGGGCGGGACATGAATCGAAGTATAATCATTTATATGCTGGGCTGGATCATGAACATGGAAGCCATTTTCATGACCTTGCCGGTCATTACGGCTGTTGTCTACAGGGAAAGCATAGGCTTTATCTATCTGGGCGTTGCGGCTGTCTGCGGTTTGCTGGGGGTTCTGTGCACCAGAAAGAAGCCATGCACAAAGATGTTTTTTGCAAGGGAAGGATTTGTGACGGTTTCCCTGGGATGGATAGTATTGAGCTTTTTCGGGTGCATGCCCTTTGTCATAAGCGGGGAGATTCCCCATTTTATTGATGCCATGTTTGAAATTGTATCGGGATTCACCACCACGGGGTCCAGTATTATCCCCAAGGTGGAGGACATGTCCCACGCCACTCTGATGTGGAGAAGCTTTTCCCACTGGATTGGCGGTATGGGAATTCTGGTGTTTATCCTGGCGATTCTGCCCATGGCCGGGGATTATAACATGCATATTATGAGGGCGGAGAGCCCGGGCCCTTCCGTGGGAAAGCTGGTGCCAAAAATCCGCATTACTGCCAAACTGCTGTACTCCATATATTTTTGCATGACCATTGTCATGATGATCCTTCTGCTGCTTGGAAAGATGCCTTTGTTTGACAGCATATGCATGAGCTTTGGAGCCGCGGGTACCGGAGGTTTTGCCTGCCGTAATTCAGGACAGGCGGATTACACGGTGTACCAGCAGGCTGTCATCACTATTTTCATGCTGCTATTTGGCGTGAATTTCAATGTGTACTATCTGCTGCTTATACGCAGGCCAAAGGATGCGGGACGCTGTGAGGAGCTGAGGGGATATCTGGCCGTGGTGGTCATTGCCATCCTGCTTATCACCCTCAATATCCGGCATCTGTTCCCGTCCCTGTTTATGGCATTTCATCAGGCGGCCTTCCAGGTTTCCTCCATCATCACCACAACGGGATATTCCACCATTGACTACAACAGCTGGCCGGAGTTTTCCAAGACAATCCTGCTGCTTATCATGTTCATCGGCGCCTGTGCCGGCAGTACGGGCGGAGGCATGAAGGTGTCCCGTGTCATGATTGCATTTAAGGAAATAAAAAAGGAGATGGCATCTGTTATCCATCCCCGCAGCGTAAAGGTGCTGAAATTCGAGGGAAAGCCCCTGGAGCATAATACCCTTCGGTCCCTTAACGCTTATATCATTGTCTATTTCATGATATTCGGCATATCCACCCTGATTGTGAGTCTGGACAATTATGATTTCATGACGTCCTTCTCGGCGGTGGCCGCCAACTTAAACAACATCGGTCCCGGCATGTCCGTGGTGGGCCCGGCATCCAACTATTCCATGATGTCCTACCTGTCCAAAACCGTGCTCATATTCGATATGCTGGCCGGAAGGCTGGAGCTGTTCCCCATGCTGGTGCTTCTGTCACCGGGGACATGGAAACGCAGTTGAGATTTGTGAAATACAAGTGAAAAAACAGTGACTTTTATTGACGAATCCGGGCCTATAGGGTATGATTTCCATAAGAAATCCATGGTGATACGCCCTGGGCGTGTATGGTAATTACCGTGAAGGAGGCGACGGATTGGCAGGAATCACAAAAGGCATCAAAGGTGCCGGCGCCCTGATTCTGGCGTTCTCCCTGGCTTCGGCATGTCCGGTTGTATCATGGGCCGGTGAGGCTGAGGGTACAGAGAGGATAACAGAGACAGGGGCGTCAGGGCAGACAGGGGCGGATATGCAGGCAAAGGCATCGGAAGATGCAGCTGTCTTTGGACCGGGAAGCTATGTGGTTGGTGAGGATATTTTGCCGGGAGAGTATGCTGTTTTTACGGATGACACTTCGGGGCAGAACACCTATTCCACCTGTACCATTACTTTATATAAGGATGATACGGATGAGCGGCGCAT
>OGSS01001000.1_pt1 | contig 22050 bp, 14 predicted proteins | sample 1553591 | NCBI WGS metagenome assembly OGSS01 (sample SAMEA2580061, study PRJEB22360) | human gut metagenome | biome: human gut; feature: human-associated habitat; material: faeces | place: Denmark | collected 2008/2010
GTGGGCAAGCCGTGGGGCGTTGTCATCGGCTGTCTGCTCATCACCGTTATTGCAAACGGTCTGGACATCATGGGCGTATCGTCCCACTGGCAGAAGATCGTCAAGGGCGTTATCATTGTGGTAGCTGTCCTGATCGACGTAAAGGGAAAGACCAAGAAAAACTGATTTTTGCTGATAAAGAGGCAGCGGGAGTGCTTCGCGCTCCCCTCTCCTCTTCATCATATTCACAACGTCTCTAAGGAGGAAAAAGAAAATGACAAAGAAGAGATTTCTCGCTATGCTGCTTACCGGTGCCATGACTCTGAGTCTGGCTGCCTGCGGCGGTACTTCCACCGGTTCTGATGCAGGCACCGATTCCGGTGCTGATTCCGGCAGCGATTCCTACAAGATCGCCCTCATCCAGCAGCACCAGACCAACGCATTCCAGATTGCCGTATCCGAGGCTGCTGAGGCCAAGGCTGACGAGTTGGGCGTTGACCTGACCATCCTGAGTGCCGATCAGGACGCTGCTACCCAGATCAGCCAGATTGAGCAGTGCGTATCCGAGGGCTATGATGCCATCCTGTTCGAGCCTGTTGATCCGGACGGCCTTGCTGATGCTGCAAAGTCCGCAGCTGATTCCGGCGTTGTTATGATCAACATCATCTCTGCCTGCACCGACTGGCAGAACAACGGCATCTCCGCTGTTTCCTACGGCAACAACGTAAAGGCCGGCGAAACCGAGATGGAGCAGGTTGCAAAGCTCCTCAACGGCAAGGGCAACATCGCTATCCTGACCGGCCCGTCCGGCGATGCAGGCGGTCTGCAGCGCATGGAAGGCTATGAGAACATTCTGAAGAACTATCCCGAGATCAAGCAGGTCGTTGCACCGGCTGACTGCCAGTGGGACACCGCAAGCGCTCAGTCTACCGTTGAGAGCTGGCTGTCCGCTTACGATCTGGACGCTATCGTTTGTGAAAACGACGGCATGGCAGTAGGCGCCGGCAACGCAGCAGGTGCAAACTCCGGTATCGTTATCGCAGGCGTTGACGGCACGCCGGACGGCTTCGAAGCTATTCAGGATGGCCGTATCTCCGGTACGGTTTCTCAGAACGGCGGCGCTATGGCTGCAAACGGCATCGAGGCTGCTGTTAAGCTGCTCAAGGGCGAAACCCTCGATACCACCGAGATCGTAACCGACAACACCTGGATCGACTCCAGCAACGTTAAGGATTACGAGTAATTTCTTGAAAATGCTTTGCAAATCCTTGCAAACAGTGTTATTATGAATAAGAAAAAGGGAAAACGGTTACGTTTTCCCTTTTTCCTATCAACAAGCAAATCTGTTTTCCTAAAATTACCTTTAAAGGGGAATATGTATGTTAAGGGTCGTACTGGCAGATGATGAAAAAAAGGTCCTGCTGCTGATGTGCAAGCTGATTGACTGGGAAAGTCTTGGCTTTGAGATTGTCGGCATGGCAAGCGACGGTATGCATGCGCTTGAGATGATACGCGACAAACAGCCGCATTTGCTCGTAACCGATATCCGGATGCCGGGCTTTGATGGCATTGATCTCATCCGTCAGGCAAAGCAGATGCAGCCGGGACTGCATTTTATCGTTGTCAGCGGTTATGCCCAGTTTGAATATGCGCAGAACGCACTGAAATACGGTGTAGAGGGTTATCTGCTGAAGCCGCTCAAGGTGCAGGAGATGACCGATCTTCTCACCGGACTTAAGGGCAAGCTCAGCGAGCAGGCTACGATTGAATACCGTTTGAAGAAAAGCGATGAGCGTGAGCAGGAGCGTATCATTGACACGCTGATAGGCGAGATACACGGCGATGTCCGTACCTCCAGTGCGGTGCGGTCGTTCAATCTGGAATACGGTCTGCCATCCAACGGCTGTTATTTCGCCGCTATTGTCAAGCCGGATATTCCATCAGCATGGAAGAACCCGGATGGCGTGCACGCCATGATGAAGCACGCACTTGAAATCGTCCGGCAGGAGCTTGGACAGTTCAAATGCGGCTTTGCCGCAGCCATTCGAAGAGAAGGTGTCGCTGTTGCGGCCTATCTGCCGGAGTACCAGCCGGTCGAGGTCAAGCAATGCTTCACCAAAATACGCAAGGAAATAGAAAAGCAGCGCGATCTGTTCTGGGGCATCCGTGCGACAATCTGCCTCGGCAGCCGATGCTCCGCTGCCGAGGCTTGGCGCTTCTATGCGCGAGGCGCTCTGGCTGTGTATCGATCGTCTGTGTCATACTCCGGTCTGGCGCGATGCGGAGACTGATATCCCTGATTTTCACGCGTATTACACGATGGACAGCAGCTGTAAGCGCCGTTTTCAGGAAGCCGCCGAATATCTGAACAAGGAGCAGTACATCGGTGAACTCGAGGACAGCTACCGCGATGTTATGTCCAGGCAGCCGCTTTGGGGAAAGATGCTGGAGGACTGGTTTCTTGAGATCCTCACGGCGATGCGTTACGGAATGCAGCGGAACGGCGAGACCGACAACAGCTTCTATCAGCGCATGATGGACGGCTTGTGGCAGGCCATCAACGCACAGGAGCTGTTCCGCTTGCTGCACGATGATATGTGTGGCGAAATAGATCGTCTGCGCAACGAGCGCATGCTGCGCGAGGCGCGTCCGATTACGGATGCCAAACGCTTTATTCAGCAGCACTATCAAGAGGCGCTGCGCCTTGAGGATGTAAGCAGTGCGGTCGGCTTTAATGCAACATATTTTTCCGCCATGTTCAAAAAGGAGACCGGCCAGAATTTTATGGATTATTTAACCGAGCTGCGCATGAACAAGGCCAAGGAGCTGCTATGCAGTGATGAAAACTCTGTGCAGGACGTCGCTGATCAGATCGGCTACCGTGATTTGAAATATTTTTCGCGGCTGTTCAAGAAAACGACAGGCATCAGTCCTTCCGAATACAAGAAGCTTTATAGGTAGGTGTCGCTTATGTGGCTGACAACACAATGGAAACTGCGCCGGGCACTCTGCCGCTATCGCAGAGACGGCGATGTAGATGCCGTCCTCGGCGCAGACTGGAGCCGCTCCCGCGAGATCTTTGCGTTCTTCCGGGAAATCGTAGATCGTCTGCACGGTGAGGAGATCACTCGCCTGCGGCAGAAGCAGGCCGAATATCTGGCATTGCAAAACCAGATCAACCCGCATTTTCTGTATAATGCACTCGAGGCTATCCGTTCGGACGCTCTGCTGGCGGATTGTGCGGATATTGCAGAAACCACCGAAGCGTTAGCTACGTTTTTTCGCTATACCATATCAAATGTACAGGAATATGTCACATTTTCGGATGAACTGGACAATGCGGAAAACTATTTCACCATCCAGCGCTGCCGCTTCGGCGACAAACTCGAAATGGAGCTTGAAATGGAAAATGAAGATCTGCTTGAGGCGAGAATGCCGAAACTCATTCTCCAGCCGCTCGTAGAAAACGCTGTCGTACATGGTTTGGAAGGCAAAATCGGGCACGGCATTGTATATATATCCATTGAAAACAGTGCCAATACCTTGTTCCTGCGCGTAAAGGACAACGGAGTCGGTATGCCTGAGGAGCAGGTCATGCTGCTTAACGAGGAATTTGTCCATGGCAGCCCAGCCTCCGGCGATAAAAAACGCGGCGGAATCGCGCTGCGCAATGTTAACAGCCGTATTCGGCTGATGTTCGGCGAAGATTACGGTCTTCGCGTTTTCAGTGCAACGGGCATCGGTACGGAGTGCTGCGTCACAATGCCGCTACTGATGCAGGGAGACTGACATGAAAGAAGAGCTTATTCGCATCGAGCATGGCTATTTTCACAGCGAGAGCGGGCAGTACCAGTTCGATGTTTCCATCGCACACGGTGAGTGTATCGGTGTTTATGTTGATGAACACCTTACCTCCGGTACTGCATATCTCGATATTTTCAAGGGGAAAACGGTGTTTACCGATGGTCGGGCATTCTGCTGCGGACAACGCATTGGCGCAACCGGTCTGGAGCGCTGGATTCGTCAGAATGCCATTGTGGTGGACAAATCTCGTTTCGCGAGCAAGGAACTGACCATGCGCGATTTTGTTCTCGCACTTGTTCGTACGAATCATCTTCGGCAGCGCTTCCCAAGCACCGAACGGCTGACATCACTCGCAGCGACTGACATGCTCCACCGGATGGGACTTAATCTGCCATGGAGTACGCGGCTTATCGACCTTTCCATGCTTGACTACTACCGTCTGTCAATTTTTCGTGCATGGTTCAACGGCTACAAGCTGCTTGTGCTCGACCGGCTGACCGAGACGCTGCGCCGCCAGGATCTTGCAAAGCTAATGGACTGCGTGCAGCTGCTGCTTCGCCACGGTACAGCGGTGTTCCTGTTTGACATGGATGAAACATTCATGTTCCGATACGCGAGCCGCATCGATGTAATCCGCGACCGGCGTACATTTTTCAGATTGTATCCAGAGGAGTATGGCCCTCGTCTGTTTGAGCTGCTCGGCTGGGAGGGCGGCAGAGGCGTTAAACGCTTTGAGCACACTGCTATGACAGAAGGCGCCCCCGTGCTTTCTGTTCGGGATCTGCACTTTCCCGCATTGCCGCCGATGACGTTTGATATCAGGCGCGGCGAGATTGCTTTTCTGCGCGATGAAAACTACAACACTGGCCGCCGCATACAATCTGGCTTCCGGGGCGACCGGGGCGGGCCGAGCGGCTTTTCCCGGCTCACCGGCCGCCTGTACCAGCCCGGCGATCTCGGCCGCGTCATCGGCAGCGAGATCGGCATTCAGATTGAGCGACCCGACCGCCCCGGCGGCGTGCTGTTCGACAACATGACCGCGCTCGACAATCTGTGCACCAGCCTTATCCCCAAGGCCGGACAGCATATCATCCGCAAAAAAATTGTATCCAGCATTTTATCCGAGGCTTTGCGCTGGTTTCCGAAGGAAATGCTGCTGCAGCCACTGAGCAGCTGGTCCTACCCTGAACGGCTTCGGTTTTCGTATTATCGGTGGTATCTGCTTAATCCGCGCCTGCTTATCTGTTTTTTCCCGTTCGCCGGACAGGAGTCCACACATCACAAAATGATTATTGATCTGCTCGTACTGTGTGCTCAGCGCGGCATGGCTGTATGGATCATTTCTTCAGGCATCGATGCCATCTGTGAAAAAACGGATAATGAAGAATTCCTTCGCCGTCTGCACTATCTCAATAAATGATGAGACCGAAAAAAATACGGAGACTGTCGAAAACTACAGTTTTTCGACAGCCTCAAAAAACAGGACTCCGAGGAGTCCTGTTTTTTCAGTTATAGCCTGATATCTGTGTTGTACTGCTTACTTGCCCTGATACATACGGTACAGGAACGTGACGATCTGTGCACGGGTGCAGCTGCTGTCCGGGCCGAACAGACTGCTGCTGATACCGTTGGTAATGCCATTGTCAACCGCCCACTTGACCGCACTTGCGTAATATGCGTTCGCGTCTACATCAGCGAAATTGCTGTTGCCGGAAGCGGTATTTGCCTTGGCTGCGCGAGACAGGAACGTTACGCCGTGTGCGCGTGTGCAGGTCTCATCCGGGCCAAAGGTGGTATCGGTCGTACCGTTGGTGATGCCATTCTCAACCGCCCACGCAACCGCCCTGGCGTAGTATACATCTGCCGGAACATCCGCGAAGCTGCTCAGCGCCTTAGGCTCGGGCGAACCCGCCGCGCGCCACAGGAAGGTTACAATCTGCGCTCGTGTGCAGGACTGGTTCGGTGCAAACAGGCTGTCGCCTATACCGCCGGTAATCCCCTTGTCTGCCGCCCACTTGACGGCTTCATAGTAGTAGGCATCCGCCGAAACGTCTGCGAAAACCGAATCAGCGGTCTGTGCGGTGAAGTCGACTTTGATTGTCACCTTGCCCGCCGGCATAACGAAGGTGTACTTGCCGCCGCCCTTGTCGGTCAGCTTAACTTCCCTGCCGTTCTGGTCGATGACCTTAATGCCGCCCAACTTATAGCCCTTGTCGGGGGTTGCCGTGATGGTCACGGTGTCGCCCTTGGACGCGGATTGGGGAGATACGGCGATGGCGCCGTTTTCGGTCTTATCCGCAGAAACATCGTAGCCGGGTACGGACGAGATGTCGCCGCCGGAGGACGAACGTCTGGTAAAGGTTACTGCGGCAACGGCACTGTCATTCATGTCTGCCTTGACCGCAATCGCCTGGATCGTGGTGGTAGAGGTCAGGCTGATTGCACCATTGTAAGCCGTACTGTTGCTGGTCGGCATTGTGCCATCCGTCGTGTAATAAATGGAAGCACCGGGTGTTGCGCAGGAAATCTCCACCGTCTACGTACCGCGGAAGCTGGTCGTGCCGTCCGGCTTGAAGACCGGCGCTGCAACGGTCAGCTTTGGAGCGGTCTGCGTGCTGCTGGTCACCGCACTTGCCTTTTACGTATCGGTTCCCGGGATTCGCACATAGCCGGTATATTCCGTGTTCGGCGCACAGTCCGTCTTGGTGTTGACTGCGGAATACTGTTTCCCGTCGAAGCTGTACTCCGCGTTTTCTACCTCCGGAATGGTCGCTGTGAAGGTCTTTTCGTCCTCATTGAATGCAAAAACAAGGGTAAATGCAGCCGGAGCCGCAGGACCGTCTGCTTTTTCGACCACCTTGGTAACAGCAGTCATCGAACCGAGTTCCGCACTGCTCTTTACCACCACGGTGATCGTCTTGCCGATATCGTCCGCAGTCAGCGTGTACTTATCGGTATCAGTTGCGATCGGCGCGTTTTCACCGCTGCGATACCACTTATAGGTCAAGGTGCCGGAGTTATTCGTATCGGTCAGCGTTGCCGTCAGTTCCTGTCCAAACTTCGCAGCACCGTTGATCTCGAGCGTTCCAGTGAGCGCCGTGCCTTTCTGCATCTGCAGGGTTTTGCTCTCCTCATCATAGACTACGGCATAACCAGCCATATCCGAGTAGAAAAAGCGGCTGTTATCCGTATCGCAGGCTTCAGACAGGGTATACGATGCTTTGTCGGTCTCCAAAGGAGATATGGTAATGCCGATGTTAGTGTCGGGTGCCATATTTTCATCCAGAACAGCAGTAGAGGAAACATAACCGCTCGTCCGCTGGAATGCAAAGCAGAAGTTTCCCTTTGTATTGCCGGTTATCTTGCCGCCGGACAAGGCAGTTGCCAGTGTTTTATTCGTCATCCATACGCCATAGCCGCTGTTGCCGGTAATTTCGCCGCCGCTTATGGTAAGGTCGCTCCAAATCACATCTACGCCATGCGCCACATTGCCGTCTCCGACAGCGGTGTTATTGCAAATTTTTCCTCCATAGATATTAACATTATTGCGGGTTGCATCAATCGCGGCGGTATTGTGCTGACCTTTATACGGCGTCATTCTGTTGCTGCCGATTTCACCGCCGTACATATTAAATACACCCGGAACATTAGGCCGCCCCTCATCAAATCCACTGGCGCTGGAGCTGTCTACATCAATAACCGACTGTGCATTTGTCGTACAGTTCGTAATCTTACCGCCGTACATATTAAATGTACCGCCATACAGCTTTACTGCGCCCGGATAGGCAGTGTTAGTCGGCACCTCGCTGCTGCCACCGCCGCTGATTTCGCCGCCGAAGAGATTGAGCGTGCTCTTCCGCCGGCATTCGAACAGTGCCGAATACGTGTTCCCGTCATCCGAAATCTGAACGATCTTGCCGTTTTGTCCCTTCGAGCAGTCGCAGATAGAGAAGCTGGCGCCTTCCTCCAGATAAATACGACGAAGGCCTGATAGTCCGGTCGTCCGAGGCCTGTATTTCATCGTATGACCGTTCAGGCAGATCTTCACGTCTCCGGTGACGACGATCTTTCTTGAATTGTCATTATCGACAAGAGTCGTATCTTTGGTCAGGTAATAGTTTCCCGGTTCTATATATAATTCGCCCTCTTGAAGCTCTGTATGGATATACTCGATTGGTGTCCAGGCTATATTTTCGTGATTTTCTGTATGATCCGGAGCTGTGCAGGCTGCACCGTCTCCGCATATCGGATGAATGCCGCCCTGGTGTTTGGCGCTTTCACGCACGAAAAAGAGCTGTTCTCCGTTATACCACGTGCTCCAGGGGTTTCCCTGGTCGTATTTTGCTCCGCTGGGTGCCGGGAAATGACCGGCATCCTCCTTGCTCATCGTACCGATGCAGCGCAAAACCATACTGGAGGATTCCATTCCAGCAAAGTTAATCTGATAGGTCGTATTTTCAGCTAAGCCGCCTTCTCCTACATCAATACCGCCGATATCTAATTGAACCAAATAGATATCGCCAAGGATCGGTGCACCGGAAAGGCACATACGGCCATACCCATACAAAGCAACATCGCTGCCATTCCCGGCCGTGTTTCCGGTGATTTTTCCGCCGTACATATTGAAGATAGAACCTTTATCTTCAACGCAGACACCGCCGCCATAGGAATAATATCTACCAGCACAAGTATTACCGGAAATTTCACCGCCATACATATTGAAAGTACCCTCGCGCCTTACCCGAACGCCGCCTCCATAAGCACTCAAATCAGTAGTTTTATTGTTGTTTCCGGTAATTTTACCGCCGTACATATTGAAGATTGCTGTACTTCCACTTACATTTGCACCACTGCGGGTAGAACCGGTGATTTTACCGGTCTGGTTTTTCGAGCAGTCACAAAGCGTGAAAGTTGTATCGCTTGTGATTGTAACACCGCCGTTCGTCGTGCTGTCCTTTGCCTCCAGAAAAGTGATGGTATGACCATTCAGACACAGTACGATACTGTTGTGACACCGCCAATACTCATCAATAACAACATTAGCCGTTAAATAGTAGTGTCCGTTCGCTTGTGTATTCCGCAGCTCACTCTCACTGCCGATCGGCTGCCAGTCCGTGATAATCTCGTGGCTGGCATGATTCGGGTCTGTGCAGGCGTCCCCGCGGCCACAAATCGGATGAGCGTGTTCTGCGGCAGCAGCCTGAACATTAACAGCATCCGCGTCTATGTCCTGAACGTCAATGTCCTGTGCGTCCGCATCCGCATCATTGCTGCTCTCCACAGCATCGTTCTCAATAACTGCGTTTTCAACGATGGCATCCTCGACGACAGCGTCATTGTCAGTCGTGTTTTCGATAATCTCGGTATCGACCTTCTCAACGGCAGTGTTCCGGAGCGCATCTTCACTGCCGTCCGGCTCCTCCGCCAGCGCTGCCACCGGCAGCATACTCAGGCACAGCAGCACAGACAATCCTGCGCTCAACCTTCTCTGCCATATAAACCGCTTTTTACTCATACCATTTTCCTCCTTTTCTGTGGTGTTCCTGCTCGGCCATGGAAAACAGCTCGTTATGGCTCATCTCCACATCACCGAAGCGGACAAAAACGCCGTTTGTCACCGCGCTGTTCCACACCTGCGGGTCGGAAAGTGACCGAAATCGGAATTTATCCAGATAGGGCTTCATATCCAGCAGCAGTCGGCTGCCGGAGATAAAATCGACCTGCAGAACGTGGTCGGTCAGCGGCTTGACTGACTGAATGTATTTCCGGTCCAAATGCGTGCCTCCTCTCGCCTACACAAAATAAAAGGTCCACCGTACCTATAGGATACGGTGAACCTTTCTAAAAAACCATTCACAAGTTGTTAGTTTTTATCCGCAAGCAGGTCGAGCAGCACTGGACTTTGTGTTGAGCGTCAATACGGCCTACTATGTGATTTCTGTTCGTCGATTCGGGAGTTTGCCCGTCATTTTTTTGCTGACCCTCGGCTTCTTTGTTGCTGCCCATATCGAACGCACTGCAAAAAAACGGTTGCGGCTTAATGCGATCCACGCGCAAAGATAACATCAACAACCGCTTAGAGCAATGCTGAATTAAGGGGCGCGATTTATAATAAATCGCGCCCTTTTAACATTGCATATAGTAATCAGGAATTCCGTCAGCGTTATATATTGCCAGAGCAGCGGATTCGATACAATCGGCATGTGCTGCACTTCATTCTGAAACATATGATTTTAAAGAAGAAGGAGCTTGTTGAAAATATGAATTCATTGAAGATTCATCGGATACGCAACGGCAAAAATGTGCACAAGAACTAATTTATGCGTTAAGAACTGCGCTTCTCGTGTTAAAAGTGTATAAATCAAATTGACATTTTTCTACTAAACTAATAAACTTATCTCAAGTGAGAGAGATGATTTTGCGGCACTCAAAATCATCTCTGCAAAGCGAAAATCCCACAAAATCGCATACTGTGAATAAGAGAGGAGGCTGGCTGCCGCGCCTTAAACCATAATTATTATTGTAGGAGGTTATTTTATGTCAGGGAAAAATACTACTACACCTGCAAAGCAGGATGGGTTCAAATCTCAATGGGGCTTTATCATGGCTGCAGTCGGATCCTGTGTCGGCATGGCAAACGTTTAGCGGTTCCCCATGCTGGTCTCCCGGTACGGCGGCCTGACGTTCCTAATTCCTTATTTCATTTTCGTGATCGTCATCAGCCAGTCCGGCATGATGGAGGAATTCTCTCTGGGCCGTTGGGCAGGCTATGGACCGGTAGGCTCTTTCGGCAAAGCCATGGAAAATGGCGGTAAATCCAAGAAGGTCGGTGAACTCATTGGCGGCGTCCCTGTGTTTGCGTCCCTTTGCCTCGGTATCGGCTACTCCGTCATCATGGGCTGGGTATTCTACTATGCCAAAATGGCGCTGACCGGTGAACTGGTCGCTATGGGAAACGATATGAATGTCATCGGCGGGACTTTTGGCGCTGTCGCACCGGAGGCAGCCAGCCTGCCGGAAGCCATTAAGATGACCTTTGCAACAGGCGGCGCCAATAATTTCTGGATTATTCTCGCGATTGCAGTGTCCTTTCTTATTATGATTCTGGGTATTGCAGGCGGCATTGAAAAATCCTGCAAGGTCATGATTCCCGCCCTGTATGTACTGTTCATCATACTGGCGATTATGATGCCCTTTGTGCCTGGCAGCAGCGAGGGCTACAAGTACATTTTCTCTTTGGATCTCAGAGGTCTGCTGGATGTGAACGTATGGGTGTTTGCCTTTGGTCAGTGCTTCTTCTCTCTGTCTGTGGCCGGTTCCGGTTCTGTTATTTATGGCTCCTATCTCGGTAAGGACGTTAAGATCCGCCAGTCCGCGATCCTCTGTGCACTGTTCGATACCTCTGCGGCATTACTGGCCATGTTCATCGTTATTCCCGCAATGGCCACCACCGGTGCCGACCTTGGCAACGGCGGCCCCGGCCTGATGTTCATTTATCTGATCCCCGTGTTTAACAATATGGGCGGAATTGCTCGGATCATGTTCATCTTCTTCTATGTGGCCGTCCTCTTTGCAGGTCTTTCCTCTATTATCAACCTGTTTGAGACCCCTGTTGCTTTCCTTCAGGAGAAATTGCATTTCAATCGCGTAACGGCCACCGCCGTGATCCACATTATAGGCGTGGCGATAGCTTTGACGATCCAGCCCTGGACCTCTCAGTGGATGGATATGGTATCCATTTACCTTTGCCCTCTGGGCGCACTTACCGCCGGTATTATGTTCTTCTGAATCATGAAGAAGGACACCGCTTTGGCGGCCGTGCAGGAGGGCGATCCGAAGCCCGTCATGCCCTGGTTCCTCTCCTTCGGCAAGTATGTATTTGTACCTTTGTGCGCAGCTTGCTTCATTTTGGGTATTGTGTTCGGCGGCATTGGCTAATAAAATCTGCAAGTTCCATAAAAATCACCGGAATCAAATGATTCCGGTGATTTTTATGGAAATTTTGTCAAATTATCACTCAAAAGCAAAGAAAAACCGCCCATTTTAAAGAAACAAGCGGTTTAATATGGTACGCCCGGTGCGATTTGAACGCATGGCCTTTGGAGTCGAAGCGGTGCTATGTGAGGTGTTTGCATCGCAGCAACTACTAAAAAGGTGCAGTTCACCAACATTTTGTGTGGCTTTTGTATGTTTTCTGCCCCTGTTGGGACTGCCGATATTCGGTGGCAGTAGCCTCGTAGTAGCCGCAGTGGCGTTGGCTATTCTTTGACCGGTGCAGGAAACCCTCGACCTGCTGGCGGTATTCGGCTTGCTCCTCGCGGAAGAAACGTTCCAGCAGACTGTAATCCTGCTTGGTCTGCGCGGTATTCAGTGCATGATAATATTCTGCCTTGCGGCTGTCATTTACCACAAAGGGGATGATGTCGTTTTTCAGGCATTCCTTAAACAGGATCAGCCGTCCGGTTCGTCCGTTTCCGTCCTGGAACGGGTGGATAGTCTCATAATCTGCATGGAACTTTGCCAATCCGTGCAGATCATGTTTGTCTGCTGCATTGTATTCGTCCAGAAGTGTCGTCATGCGCGCGTGAACATCTTCCGACGTCAGGGTGCCGGATAGCTGCTTTTGTTATATCCAATCTGCTGCTGTTGTGCAAGGTGCCCGCGGTTGAAAAGAGGTTTCAATGTTTAATACGGCAATCCTGCTCAGTATGCTTCTTTATAGCGGGCACATAAATTGTTATCAGACTTGCTCGTCGTGCGAACAATGCGCAAAAGTAAAGGGCGCTCCTGCTGGAGCGCCCTTGGACTTGTGAGAAATTATGCAGTTGGCTTAACCGTGGCAAAACCGGTGAATTTATCACGGTTTGCGGTGATGAAATCTGCGTTTGCGTGGGTCAGGTCGAGCGTACCGAACGAATCCTTGTTGACGCTGGCCTTATATGTGCTGTAAGAGCCGGTGCTCATCGTCGGCGCGCCGCTGATGATAAGCGTCAAACCGCCGGTTACGGTGCCGCCGCTCTGTTCGCCGAGGAACTGATTCAGCTTGACGCCGTCTGCAACGGTGAACCGCACATCGCCGTCCAGTTTCGCGCCCATGTACGCGCCTGCAAGCTCGACCTCTGCGGTGCCGCCGACGGTAACGTCCACGCTGGCGGTATGCGTCGTGCTGCCTCTGCCGCTGGCGATAACAGCAAAATTACCGGCCTGCACGCTGATGCGCTGCGTGCCCGCTGCGGTGCTGTCCACGGTACTGCCTGCATACAGATTGTAAGCTGTCCAGCTCCGCGCGGTCTCCACATCGTTCGCGATCGTGAGATCATGCCCGTTGGCATATATCCGGCTGACGGAATAGGTGATGTTCTCCAGTGTGAGATCACCATTCAGCGTCAGCGGGGAACCGGACAGTTTATACTTGGTCTCACCGGCCGAGCGGATGGTGCACGCGACATCCGGGAGCTTGTCCTCCTCGGTCAGTTGCACATCATCATTGAGCACGATCGTGCCGCCTTCCTTGACGGCGGCAGACGCCGCAGACCAGCTCTGATAATTCTTCCCGTCCACCACAAAGGCGTTTTCCTTGACGCCCTTGGCGAACGTCAGATCCTTGCGAACGATACCGGACCATTTGCCGTCCTTTTTCGCCGCCGCGCGGATGTACAGCGTTCCGCCTGCAATGTTCCCGATGGACACCGAGAGCTGATTTTCGTACTTTTTGCCGGTTCTGGTCGGGTCGGAGACGGTGGAACCGGTCAGGGTGTTGCTGTTGTCTACCGTGTAGTAGATTTCAGCGCCTTCGGTCGGGCAGTCGAGCGTTACCGTTACCTCATCCGCATTCGCGTAGGTGGTTTTCTCCGGCGATACGGAGAGCGTCGGCTTGGAAGCCGTCAGCGCCTTATTCAGTGCCGCCTGCACTGCGGCGAGCACGGCGCGGCTTTCATCCTCGTGGCCGGAGATGGGCTGAACGCCCTCTGTGGTCTGTGCAAAATAGATGCGGCTGAACAGCTCGGGGAGAAAGTTTTCATACCGTTCCGCTGCTCTGTGCCAACCTTCGTCCTCGACAAACTTGTTGTCAGAACGCAGGTTCATGGTCAGTGGTTTCCCGCAGTGGGGGCAGACAGGGAGCAACTCAGTCGGGACTTTCATATATTCCTGCCGCTTGACCATTTCACGAATCACGGCTTCGTTATCAAAGGTCTCCTGACAGCACGGCTCACTGCACTGGAACAGACCGTAATCGCCTTGCGTATAGAATAGTCGTTTTTTATCAAAACCTGCTTTCTGGAAACAATGATCTACATTTGTTGTGATAACGAAATAGTCTTTGTCGGCAATCAACTTCAAAAGCGTTTCATAGACCGGCATGGGCGCGTCCTGATAGACCGGCTCCCCGCGCCGATCCAGGTGCTTGCTGACAGCAGGACGGAAGTAGCTGTGCTCCAGCTTCCGGGCACCTCGCCGGTCGGTTTCACTCAGACATTTGTGCCGGAGCGGACAGTCCTTGCAGTCTGCTTTCTGGGCAATATACTGCCAATACAAGCCGCTGGCGGTTCTCGTCAGAATATTCCGCCGCAACGGATTCCCCTGTGGACAAACATACAGGTCATTTTCCTCATCATAACGGAAGTCATCGTGCTTAAATTCGGTCTTGCTGTTGTCTCCGTGCTTCTGGTGCCGGACGAAAAATGCGATCCCCAGGTCATCCAGGACCCGGTGGGCCAGTGGGAAATCGTAGGCGGCATCGGCAGCCGCCGCCTGAAGGGGAATTATTTGGCTGTTGATTCGCTCGATCTGTTCTAAATAAGGTACAGAATCATTGACATCGCCGGGGGTAACTGTAACATCCAGGATAATGCCATGGTCGGTGTCCACCGCCTGGTGGGACAGATAATGCTGTCCCCGAGGCTTGCCGGGCCTCTTCATATGACCGGCCTCAGGGTCAGTACGACTGACCCGTTTATGGCTTCGGCGGTTGTCCCGCTTGATCTGCTTTGTCCTCTTTTTACGGCGCTTGCCGGTGCTTTTTTGTAAGTCCTCCAGCCCCTCTTCCTCATAACTGTCCAACCGTTCCCAATAGCAGGTTACTTAATAGCTTTGTTCCAATACCTTGACCGCGATATTCCGGCAGCAGTGAAATAGCAAGAGAGGGCGTATCCACGTCGATATGGCCATAATCCTCCATAATGCGGCTCCAGGCGGTGCCTACGATTTTTCCGTTTACTTCAGCTGCAAGGCAGTGATCACCAAACTGAGTACCGAAGTCGGCAATATAGATTGGTAACTTGGAAAGATCGATGACCGATCGAGATGGAGGCCATGTTCCCTCGGGGAGAAAGATAGCCTGATAGAGAAATTCCCGCAGAAGGGGATATTCCTTTGGGTACATTGCGCGGATGATAAGTTCTGATTGTTTCATCATTTTGCCCTCCTTCCGGCTCTTATCATAGTATATCATACAAAGCAATGGACTGTCTCGAATATAACGAACTCATATCAAGTCTATGGATAGAAAGCACGATCTTTGAAAAGCGATCGAAGAATAAGGTCGTTTGCGAAGCCAGCAGATAACCGGACGATTTAGAAGAGTGCTTGAGACCTTCCCGAAAGGTGTGTTAAAATGAAACCAGCTTGGCTGGTATACTTGATGATCAGTCGTTGGGGAGAAAGGAGAAACCGGGTATGAAAAATCATCAGTTGCAGCATCGTTTGCTCAAATATTTTATCTTTGTGGCGATCGTGCCTGCCGTATGTATTGCGCTGCTTTATTTCGGTATTACGCAGGCTGACACACGTGCACGTCTAGAACAGGACTATAATCAACGCCTGACGCATGCGATGAATAAGATCGAGAACAAAGTGACTCAGATCAATGAGTTTACCGGGTGGATTTTCCGCCAGAATGACTTGCAAATACTGCTTGCACGCCCGGAAACGCAGGCCAGTTGTTATGATGAAGCATTCCATCAGGCAGTGCAGGAATTGCGGTCTCAATTTTCATATCGACCAGTCACACGTGATATCCTGTCTCTGTTTTTGATCGGGGACAATGGGGTGGATATTCGAGCGGGCAGCGAGGCATCGCTCATCGATCCGCAGGACTTGACCGATCTTATCACTTGCAGCGACGCATGTGATACCTACTGGGGTTGTTTGACCGCTAATTTGACTGCTTTCACCGACCATCCGCAGGTGCTTTTTTATCGCCATCCAATGATCGATCCTGATACCGGGGTACAGACTGGTTGGCTGGTGCTGTTGTTTTCCAGTGACCTGTTTCGGGAAGAATGCGCGGATCTGTTGACTGATGCGGAAAATCAGGTCATGCTGTTCAATCAAAACGATGGTACGTTGGCTTGTTTCGGTTCGCAGCGATCGCAGGAGACCCGACTGGAAGGCAATGTGGAGTCACTGCCTACTGGTTGGGCGCTATCTGTGCAGATGAGCACCGCAGCGCTGGGGGAACAGCGGCGAACTGCGCTGTGGATGACGGGCATGATCTTTTTGGTGGCGCTCATTATGACGGCTATTTTGGCTTGGATGCTATCGCGCAGTCTGGCTCGTCCAGTTGAACGCATGATGCAGACTGTGACCCGTATCTCGCAGGGCGATTTTTCACGCAATCATCCGGTCATGCTTGGCGGCGCAAGCGAGATGGACACACTGGAACGACATATTGGAGACATGGGAGACAGTATGGAGCGCCTGCTGCATACCCAGCTCGAGCGCGAGCAGGAAAAACGGGCGCTGGAGATTCGGATGCTGCAAAATCAGCTCAATCCACATTTTCTGTACAACACACTCAATACGATCAAGCTCATGGCGGCGCTGCAAGGCAAGACTGCGATCCAGAACATGATCGAGGCGCTCGGCCGACTGCTGCGTGCCAATTTATCAGCCAGAGAGGAACAAATACGCCTGTCGCAGGAACTGGACATGCTGGACAGTTACTTGTACATCCAGAATACGGCCAAAAAGGGCGTTTTACATCTGGTGAAGGAGATTTCAGAGCCGGATGTGCTGGAATACCTGGTGCCAAAGTTTCTGCTTCAGCCGGTGGTCGAAAACGCGATTGTGCACGGATTGGTACAAAACCCGTTGGGCGAGACGATTACGCTATCGATTCAAGCTGTTGGGCATACGCTGCATTTGATTGTGTCTGACACCGGACAGGGGATGACACTAGATACGCTGGACGCACTGCGTCATCGAATACGTGCTGTCGAACCGCCCCGCACCGATGGAAAACACGGTTTTGGTTTGTGGAGCACGGCGGCGCGGCTGCGACTGCAATATGATGATAAAGCGGATATATCGATCGACAGTCAGGAAGGGCAGGGGACAACCGTACATATTTGGCTGCCGGTGCAGCGGGAAAGGAGGACGCAGGATGCAAAACAGGGATAAGCGTGTATTGCTGGTGGACGATGACGCTATGGTCCGTATCGGACTGAAAACGTTGGTAAACTGGTCAGGGCACGGCTACCAGCTCATCGGTGAAGCGGAAAACGGTACGCAGGCGCTGGAAATCGTGCGCCGGGAACAACCTGAAATCGTGATTACCGATATGAAAATGCCGGGGATGGATGGTGTTGCGCTCATCCGAGCCCTGCAAGAGATACAGCCGCCGCCGTATGTGGTCGCGCTAAGTGGTTACGATGATTTCCCACTGGTACGCGAGGCTATGAAGCAAGGTGCTAAGGATTACCTGCTCAAGCTGGAACTGACACCTGAGACTTTGCTGCAAAGTTTGGCTGGTGCGCCCGATACACCGACCGATGATATACCTAAGCCAGATCAAACTATGCTGCGCAGTCGAGTGCTGCGTGATTTGGTCTTCCATTTTTATTTGAACGAGGACGACTTGGAAAAACGTTTGCAAGAATCTGGGATTTGCTGGGCTGGGGAGACCGTCTATTGTCTGTTGCTCAAAGCCGGGGAATTGTTTCGGTTTGAAGAGGCCACCGAGGAGGAATGCCACACGTTGCTGTTCTCCATTCGCAACATTGCGGAGGAAATTGTAGGTGCTTGTCTGGATGCGGTCAGCACCGAGGGAAAAACCGGAGAACTGTATATTTTGGGTGCGCTGCGACCTGAATTGACTGGACAGGATGCGAACGTGTTGATAGAACAGACTGCTCATCGTCTGCATGATATGCTTCAGCAGTATGTTGATGTTTCGTGTATGATTGGGATCGGACAGGGCGAGAATACGGCTGGCGGTATGGCAGAGGCGTGCAGTCGAGCGGCGGACGCCATGCGTAGCCGGTTTTATCGACTGAACGACCCGGTCATCTGGTGGCAGGCCGATCTTTGTCCACAGACCGAACCAGAGACTTTTTCTACAGCCGAAGCCCGCAGGCTGCTCGCTGAGGGGATTTCTTCGCTATCGGCTGAGACTGTCGATGAGGCTATCGATCTGGTACAGAAAGCATCTGCGCGTCAGCATTGGACACAGCGCAACGCCTATGCGGTCGCCTTTGCACTGGCGGTTACGGTGCAAGACTGTCTGGAAACGTATGGATTTGATATTCCATCCCAAATGCCGCGCAGTCATGGCGATCTGCTGCGCTGGATGGATTTGCACCACATGGGTGATGTCCGCGATTGGTTGGAACGACTGCGTGAGGATATATTAGAGTACATCCAGAAGGAGCGTACGGACGGTAGACAGATGGTCGTGCGTCGTGCACAGGATATCGTTACGCAGCGTTTTTGCGGAGAAATTACCCTGTCGGAGTTGGCTGAACAGCTGGATTTAACACCAGGATATTTAAGTGGGCTGATGAAAAAGTATATCGGAAAGACCTTTTCCGAGTATCTGACCTATTTGCGCATGGAGCAGGCTAAAAAGCTGCTGCGTGAGACCCATGATAAGATCTATGCAGTGGCAGTAGCGGTCGGATATGAAGATGCATTTTATTTCAGCCGGATTTTTAAGCGTGAAACCGGAATGACGCCGGGAGATTGGCGGAAGAGGGCAGAGCAGAGGGGAGATGTACCATGAAACGACGTATAATGGTGATTTTTCTGCTCTGTGTGCTGACGATTGGGGTGACGGCTACTTATCTGCTGCCTCAAAAGAGAACGGAGGACGACCAAACCGTCCATACGCTGCGTGTCGCGCTGTGGGATTACGGCACGGTCAGTTATGACCGCCGTATGATCGAGCAATTTACCCAAGAATATCCCAATATTCAGGTTGAAGTGGTCAGCTGCTCGCCTGAGTATTATGACAGCAGTCTGGAATCCATGCTGGACAGTGGAGATCGGTTGGATGTGATTTTTGTCAATCAGCTTCCGCAGCTTGCCAAGTTGATTGCACGAGATATCGCATTGCCGCTGGATGATTATGCCGAGCGGGACGTGATTGATCTGGACGTTTATCCCGACACCGATGTTCTGCGTGATCCGAATACTGGTGCTCTTATGGGGTTGCCGTATCGCCAGGATAAATTTGTGCTCTATTATAACAAGGATTTGTTCGAGCAGTCTGGATGTACCATCCCGGAAAACGGCATGACCTGGGAGGAATTTGCCGATCTGGCGCAGACTCTGACTGAGCGGCTGCAAAAGATGCAGGAGAATCGATGGGGAGCGACGCTGATTTTGGAGCCGAAGCATATTTTATACTATATGAGCCAGCATGCATTTGACTGGTCACAGGATGATTTTCAAAATTTAGCAGCGGGATTACAGTTATGGTTGGACATGCAGGATAGTGGCGGCATTGCGGATATTGTAGGCAATCAGATGCGCTTGGATTCGCAGCGTATGTTTGAAACCGGGCGGTATGCAATGTTTATACAGGGAAGCTGGTATATGAACTTCTTGCATATGGATGCCCAAAGTGGTCAGCTGGATTTTTCGTGGGGGGTGATCGAACGACCGGTTTGGTCGGAGGAACAGCCCAACGAGAATGATGCTTGGATTACACCGCTTATCATACACCGCAACACGACTGAACCCGAAGCGGCTTGGACATTCTTAAAGTTTGTGTGCGGAAAGCAAGGTGCCGAGATTCTGACAGATGAATGGATTTTACCGGCTTATCAGGATGCCGATATCAGGGCGCAGTTGCGTCAAAATATGCAGGCAGAAGGTATTGATGCAGATATTTTTTTAGAAGGTTTGTCCGACCCGCGACCTCTGCCAACGCAGCAGGAACTTGCGCTTTCCGAGCAAATTTATGAATTGTATCGGCGGGTATTGCTTGGCCTGGATACGGTACCGGAAGGTGTTGAAAAGATGGAGCAGACCCGGCAAAACTGGAAAAATGCAGGCTAGTGTGGATTTGTACAAAAAATCGTTTGATTCTCCATGTTCTTATTCCAGTCTTTCCCGTATACTGAAATCAGCATCTAAGGATGCAGTTGAAAGGAGGATTTCTCATGAAGAAGGGCTGGAAACGAGTGGGAGCGGTCGTTCTGACTGCTTCAATGTTGATTACAACAGCAAGCGCTGCGGCACAATATGGAGCGGTGGATCCCAATGATCCGTATGCGCCGCCGGTCAGCGGCATGTTCCATGAACAAAAGATCAATGCCGATGGCTTGGTCGGACAGTACAGCGTATATATTCCGGAAAATTTTGAGCCGTGCACCGATGGCGTGATGATTTTGACTCCGGATGGAATGACGGCTAAGAGTTTTGTGGAAAGTGAAAAAGGACAGGCGTGGAAGGCTCTTTCGGATGAGCTGGGCATTGCGACCGTCTATGTAGAGCCGCAGGATGGGCAGACTTGGAACATTGATCTGTCGGACGACGATCGTGACGATCAGGCGTTTTTAAAGAAAGTTTACGATACTATCCGCAGTAAGTCTCAAACATTGGATGCGCCGTTTGACATGGATGAGCGCGCGTTCTATCTGGTTGGATATGAAGAAGGCGGTGCTTCTGCACACGAATTTGCAATGGCATGGCCGGCAATCTTTGCGGGTGCAGCTTCAGTCGGCGGTAGTGCCGTGCCGGAAAGCGCGATTGATACGCTGGGCGATGCACTGAGTTATCCATTTGCGGAGGCGGAGAATCTGGTAGGACAGCAGGAAAATGCGATTCCAAACTGTGACGTTCCGGTTCCTATGTGGATCGTTGAATCAGAGGATGAATCAGATAACAGTGATGCAGTGGAAGCTTACTGGGCTACGGCCAACGATGCTGAACAAACAAGTGCAAATTCGTATGCACAGACCGTATATGTCAGTGAAGAAAATGACCGGCAGCGTGTCTGGGTAACAGACGGTGTAAAGGCCGATGAAATGACGCCGGAAGTTCTCTATGAAGAGTTTCTGTCTAAGGTGCAGAGATTTGTTGGCGATCCAGAAGGACGTCTGGAGTGGACGGTTGAGCATACCAATGACGAAAAGACGGGATTTTTTACCTATGAGCAGATGATTGACGGCAAGCAGCGACGTTGGATGGTATATGTTCCCTCATCTTATAGCAGCAGTGAAGCAGTGCCGCTTGTAGTCGCGACGCATGGTTACTCCAGCGCAATGACTGCGTTTACCGGAGATAGCCGCTGGCAGGATGTCGCAGAGGAAAACGGTTTCATTGTTGTGTTTACGCAGGGATATCCGACTAATGGCGTCATGGGTAATATTCCAGTACCGTATTGGAATAACCCACTGATGGGACTGACCGTCGAGGAACCGGTTGATGAACTGTCGTATTTCCATCAAGTCGTTGCACAGGTTAAGGAAGACTACACGATTGACGCGACACGCGTTTATGCGACCGGACATTCCAACGGTTCTTGCATGACCTGGTTGCTGGCACTGGAAGAAAGTGACCTGTTTACCGCATTTGCTCCCGTTGGTTCCAATATGGGTGCTTATTATGAGACGGTACAGCTTAACGATATTGCTGTTCCGGTTTGGAATATGAAGGGCGAGTATGATGGTGAAGACGGTGCGTCGCTGGCAGAGGGTACGCTCAGCCATGATACCATTTCGTATTGGACGCGAGCCAATGGTGCAAGCACAACGGCAGTCGGACAGACCGACGAAACTGGACGATATGTGACGCAGGAATATCAGAATGCAGATGGTGTGCCGTTGGTTCGGTTCACTGAGGTGAAAAACTCTCCGCATGCATACCTGCCTGAGCAGGCCGAGATGATCTGGGAGGACTTCTTCTCTAAGTATAGCAAGAAGGATGGCGTTTTGTACTATGAAGGCAAGGCTGTCGCAACGCCCGAGGCAACATCGAGCGAGTTTACCGACATCGCGGGCCACTGGGCAAAGGATGCCATCGAATATGTGACCGATAAGG
>OGSS01001007.1_pt1 | contig 21883 bp, 27 predicted proteins | sample 1553591 | NCBI WGS metagenome assembly OGSS01 (sample SAMEA2580061, study PRJEB22360) | human gut metagenome | biome: human gut; feature: human-associated habitat; material: faeces | place: Denmark | collected 2008/2010
CTTATATTAACTATATACCTCTTTTCATAGTCGATTCTTTCAACCGCCTTATAGTCTTTAGAATATAAATCTTTTCTTCCTATGCTGATTTTATAAGTTTCTGTCATATCTATATCCTCTCTACGATTGTATATTTCTATAATGCAGCTTGTATTATCTCGTTTCCTATATGTCCAGCAAACAAAGTTACTTTTGAATTAAAGCTTTGATAATTAAAATCAATTATATCTCTATCGTCTACTCCACAATTTATTTTATAGTCACCATATAAAATGCTATCATCTAAATATAAGTCCATATCTTCTATATTATTTATGTAGTCAACAAAATCTGACAGTATCTTGGAATACTCTTCTATATTAAGCACAATACAACTCTTATTACATATATACATTACAACAACTGTATCTTCACTTATATACTGATTTTGGTTTTATCTTTAGATTTGCCACATCCTTCATCATTTTGCTTATGCCATCTATGCTTTTATCTCCTAATTTTAATATTGCAGATAATTTATTTATTCTTATTCCTCCATTATTTACTTCATAAGTTTTTTGCTTTACTATGTCTAACATTAATTTTTTATTATACTCTTTCAAATCCTTACTTCCACGTATATCAAATTTACCATCTATTACTGGAACAAATTCGGGTTTTATCATATTATCCATGCTTTTAAATAACTTATCCAACTTATTATCAATATATCTTTTATCATAATCTTCATATATATCTATAGACTTTACTATTTTTGTATTTGAAGTTGGATTTTCAAATACATCTATATAAGCTCTTACATGTTCTATTTTGTTTTTTGGCAAATTCTTCTCTTTTATAAAGTCCATTATTCTATCAATAACAAAACTAAATACATTTTCTACTTCTATCACAAAATCATCATTTACATCTATATTTTCTTCTAAAGTACATATACATTCTTCAATAACATTGTACGAATCACCCTCATTCTCTAAAGCATACACCATTCTTTTTATTTCTATCTTATCCCTTTTTATTGTATCAAATCCTTGTGTTGTAATATAGTTCATATAAGTTCTCCTCCATAATAATTTCCTTTTTTTAACTTCTCAATAATCTTGTATTAAGTAAGTATGCAGCTCCTATTAGAACTACATACTTCTAACTTAGCTTTTTCTAAAGATTCACATATCCCTCTATAAGTCCATCAAGATAAACTGTATCTGGATTGAATATTTCTTTGCTAAATGAAATATTACTGTCATTTGCTTGTGATTCTACAATCTTATCTCCATTTAGGTTCCATCCTAAAAACTTCATTTCTACAATCTCTTGCGATTCTATAAAGTCTATAAATTCATTAATTAACTTCATATACCCTAACTTAGATTCTATAGAAATCTCCTTTTGAGGTTGATAAAATATATCTACCCTACCTTTTGTTATAAACATTCTTGATGGATTTACATCTAAAGTTAATATTCTATCCATAATATCTATGACATCTTCATCTAATAAATCAAGATCAAAGTCAACACGTGCCCTTAATCCATAAAATTTATTATCTACATTTTCTAATATATTTTCTCCATCTAAATTAATCCTAATTGTCATATAATTACCTCTTTCTATATCACCATTTATCTCTTATTGTCTTATAATTTCTCTATTGTATTTATAGCTAATCGTAATAGCCTAGATCTTTTCTCTTTATAGTCAGTTCCATCTTTTACTTTAATAGTATACTTTTATGGAGATCCATCACTATCTACCTTAATTATCGAGTGTTCTCTTAATAATTTAATTAACCCTCTCTTTGTTAAACTTATATAGTTTCCCGATTTCGATTGTATCTCTTGTACGTAACTATATGTCTTATCTGGATGAAAATAAAAATATTTATCATCCTTATATCCATATGTATCATCATCATTGTCATTTAATTTATTTCCATCTACTAGAGTACTTATCTTAATAGAGTTAGAATCTATTGCTTCTTTTATCGTGTATAAAAACTCATCTATTGGTGAACTTTCTTTTGTGATATTATTATTCTTAATTAATACATTCACCATAGTATCTTTAGCAAATTGTATATATTGATTAAACTCAACTTCAGATATTACTTTTTTATCTTCAAAATATGATAACATGGATGATATACCTACCAGCAGCCATGCACATGATTCAATACTTCTACCATGACCACCTTTTGTATGTGTATACTCTATTTTCTCTAATTCTTCTTTATATAAATCAAAGTTGTGTATTAGAATTCCTCCAATGTCACTACTATCTTTATTCATGCCGTGTAACAACCACTCTATATATCCTCTCATGCTTTCTCCCAACAAACTTACACTATCTTGCATTTCCTTGAGTAGCTTTAAATTAACTGAGTCCTTGTCCAATTCTAATGCTACTAATCTTGCAACAGTTGAGTGTCCTCTTATAAGATTCTCTCCTGTCATTAACAACATTCCTTGAGGTATATATTGCTTTTGACTAATTATACTAGAGTTTACTCTACCTCTTGCTATTCTATCTCCATATGCTCGTATAGCCTTTTCTGCGATTTCATCTTGTGCATCTTTTTGCTTTTTAGTTTGCTTTGGTGCGTAGTCATCTATTAAGTTAAGTGAATCCTTTATTGCATTAGCCTTAATCTCTATAGATGCATAGGTGTCATTAAATGTTGCAGGTAATCTATTAGTAAAATCTCCAAAGTGACTCAGAAATACTCTTGCTAAAGAAGTTTTCCTTGAACAAGTTGTTCCAAACAACCATACTACAAACTCTGGCATCTTTCCTACATCCTTAATAGCTTGAAGTAAAGGGGATAAATATACTAATGCTAATAATGGTACAGTAACTTCATAGTCTGCTACCTCTAATAGATTTAGACTTGCTTTACACGCTCTGTTTATATCTACTATTTCACTTGGTAAAAAGTAATTGCTTAAGTTATCACCTATATCAACTTCTTTGTCACTTTCTCCAATCACACCTCTAGTATGAAGGTATGCATACTTTCCATTATCCTTAACCCATCCAATTTGACTACTTAACTTCTTAGTTGTTCCATTTATAACTAATACTTCTATTAAGTATAGAAATTGATTCTTCATTTTAGAATGTACTTTATATTGAAATCCCCAGCTATTCTTAACCCATTTCAAATGCTCTATATCGCTAACATCTATATTAATAGTTTCTAGTTGATTACCATCCTCTGATATTCCCATCAATACAATAACTGTCCTTCGATCTCTTCCATCACCTATCATGTATTGTCCTAATACAATTGGTACAAAGTTACAAATCTCATTTCCATTACTATCAAATACATGATTTTTGCTGTTTATTTTAAAACCATAGTTCTTAATTATCTTACTACAATTCCTAATCATCTTACTCTATTCCTCCTGTAGAATATGCTTCATTTGGAGTCCACCTATTCCTTTGTATCTAATTCCTAATAGAGTAATACTTTTTTCTAGCTCCATGTGAATCAACTCCATAAAGTATAAGACCTCATTGTATCCAAGTACTGTATTTAAATAAAAGGATATTTCAAAGTCACCTTCATCATTAACAACATACTCATCACCCATGTAATCTTTACATAACTTTCTTAAATCATCTTCACTTGTTTCACTACTTACTGTAAATGTAATTCTTATTGTTTTAAGTTCCATTTTTGTTCCTCCTACTAAGTTGTCCTAAAGCCCTTATAGCCCGTATTTTTATTTCCTTACCTCCTTCTGAAATTAAATATAAGCTAATTTTTTATTAAAAAATAACCAAACCATTATCCAATTTTTTTTCATTTTCATAAAAAAAATAGCACACTTAACTGTGTACTATTTTTATGCTAATTAAGAGTTAATCTCTTCTGCTAATTTAATCATCGAATTCGTTATATTATCATCTTCATATTTTTTCATATCCATTTCTTCTATTTCTAAGTCCTTACGTCTTATATACATATCTATATATATATCCATTTTTTTCTCATACTCTCATTAAATTGCCTTTCTATATCTATATATTTTTTTGCCATTTTTTCTGATTCTTCTATATAACCAGACTTCTTTAGTTTTTCTTCTTTTTTTTTATACTCACTAACTAATTTACAATTTTTTATAACTTCTCTTTTATATATCTCCTTATAATTATCTATTTCTTTTATCTTAAATTCAATATCTTCTTTTAACTTTCTTAGATTCTTATATGCTGCATCATATCTCGATTCTTTTGGTAATGTATTATATAGTTTTTTTACCTCTTCCATTAAATTATCAGTTACTGTTTGATTACTTAATGATAATTTTCTTCTATATTCAATTATCTTAAAAAATGATTTTGTAATAATTATCATCTTTTGATAGATTTCTTTATTTTCAGGATTATCAGATATAATCAATTCTTTTACTATATTATCAATATCAATATTCTGCAATTCTGTTATTTTTCTATTGCTTTTATATTTGTTATTAATACTTTTCCCTAACCTTTCTTTTTCTTCTTCTATCATTTTTTCAACTTTAAATTTAATAAATCCTATAGATTCATTTTGTGATTTATATATATTTTCCTTAAATTCTTCCGTTGTTAGATTACAATCTTCCCATAAGTTATACAAATCATGTCTATATGTATCCTTTAATCTTAACATAGTTCTAAAAAATATTGTTGTTATTAATGGTATATCTGTCTTCTTTCTGTCTTTCCAATACTCTTTAAATAGCTTATTATTTCCTGATTCAAATGAAAATACATACTTTTCCATTACATTCAACTCATCTTCTTCTAATATGTCCTTAATTTTATCTCTATCATATTTACTTTTAGATTTATTTTTACTTTCTTCATAACTATTAGATTTTTTTCTTAGTTTCACTCGGTCTTAAATATAGCTTTCCAATTATATCATTAATTTCTCTTGATCTTTCAGCTAACCTTACTTCATCATTATCCTCTCCTGCAGATGACAATCTTAATATGTCTTCTAACCTTATTTTTACATCGAATTTTAATTGTCCTAATCCATATTTTAGTGTATATTTCATATTATAAAATTCTCCTTCATATAAAACTTTTCTGGGCTTTAAGGACTCAAATAAATTATATATGATTATATTAACAGTTTAAATATAGGTTAATATACTATTGTATTTTTTGGTATCATAATTTCTATGCTAATGCATAATCCAACTCCTATCATAGTTCCTATTATAAATCCAATCATAATAACACCTCCTATGTACTATTTTTTATTATCTAATAACTTCTTTAATACTGTACCAAATATAGAAATTCCAAACATTACTCCACTAGTAAATTCTTCTATCGACATTCTATACCTCCTAAGATAAACCTTTTATTAGCTCTTGCTTAAAATCATCATCTAAAATACCCGCCTTTATACCTACCAATATTAAAGTTGATAATTTATAAGGGCTTATATCAACTGGTCTTGGTATTAGCTTATTCATTCTGTCCTTACAATCACGGTATAAACATATTCTAACTTCATACCTTTTCAATGACTTAACATATATTTTTTCTATTGCAAATCTTTCTTCTCCATCTTCAACTGTTACGCTTCTCATTATCTTACAATATTTAGTTTCTTTTTCAAATAGTTGAGCCTTATTTTGTTTAGCCAAATTAAATCTTCCTTTCTTTACAAAAATAATACCTTGCTACAGTCATGTGTAGCAAGGCTATTATTATTAATATTTAATTATTTACTATAGTTAGTCTCAATATAGTATGTAAACTCCCCTATATTACCCATTAAATCTAATGCTTTATCAGCTATATTATCTTCATCAGATATATTCTTTAAATCTATAGCTATATTTTGAATAATCTCTTTAGTTTCATTACCTCCTAATAAAGATAAATCCATTACCTCTAGTAAATCTTCTAACATTAATCCATATTCATATAAAGTATCAAATGTACCTTGTAATCCACTAAATGTTCCTGAGCTTGTTATTTTTTCATATACTCTATTTAAGTCATTACTAGCATTTACCATTACATCTATTAATTCACTACTAAAACTATACTGTTCCATTTCTTTTTCATATTCTTTTTTTACCTCATTAGTAATCTCTCTATCTTTTTTAACATCTTCAGATTTAACGTCTGAATTATCATATTCTTTTTCTAATTCTTTATTAGATAATTCTACGTTTTGTTTTTTTAAGTCTAGTATCTCTTTTTCTAAAAAACTAATTTATTGTTAAATTCATTTCTCATACCTAGATAAACTATACTACTACATACAGTTCCAAATATTAATGAACTTATTATAATCTTTGTCAATGTTTTATTAAATATACCTTTCAATTTGATTCCTCATGATAATTATATTATTTTACCTGACTTTTTTAACTTTTTAAGTTGTTTTAATGAATACTTACTTGCCTTTAATTTTTTATATGATTCAAATAATGCAGATACTGCGGATAATAAGAATATACCTATAACTATCTTTAATATAATCCCAACATTACCAAAAAAGTATATACCTAGAGGTACAATAAACGCTGATCCTATTAACGTACTTTTAAAATTCGTTTTATTATCCTCATATTGTTCTGCTTCATTTATAGTGTCAGAATATAAATTTTTAATATGATTATTTATTCTATCTATATATAAATCGGCTATTTCTGTTTTAAAATTTCTAGATTCAATCTCTTTTTTAATATTAACTAGATTTTCTTCATTGTTTTCATCTAAATTTTTTATTATACTTTCTATATCTAATTTTTCTTGTCTTGCTAAATTAGCTTTTTCTCTTGTTTCAAACAATATGTTATCTACTGTCCTCGCTTCTATATCAAATTGATTTAATTTTCGGTCTAACTCTTCAATTCCATTTACCTTACTATTAATACCTAATCTATTTACTTCTTTTAATATAAGCTGCTTAGCTAATATTGTTTCTTCTTCTGTGTTAGTTTCTAAATTAATTAATTTATTCTCTACTAAACTAAGCTTGTATGGCTCTATATTAAAACCAAAATAACTAGCCATCTTAGAAACTTCCATATTTTCATCACCAAAGTTATCTACTATGTATGTGTATAGAGACTCCATGTATGGATTTAAATCTATAAGTCCCTTAATTAAATTTATTTTTTCTTCTTCATCTAAATTTCTGCCTTTTATATTTGAAAGTATCACATTTGCTTCTTCTTCCTCTTCTTCATGTATATACCCAAACTGTAATCCTGCATTATTTTCTAAAAACTTTATATATGAGTATTTAATATCTAAAATAGCTAAATAAATTACTTCAGATAATACATCTAATGTCGATGGATCATTAAATATTTTAGATTTTTGTTTATTTACTTTTATACTCGTACCTATTTTACTTATCATATTAAATGCAGAATGTGCAACTCCTGTAACCATATTCATTGCTCCTGCTTGTGTAGCTCCTTTTATAGCCCCTTGAATCCCAAAACCTCCACCTTGCCATCTAGCTCTTGAATTTTTCCTTAGTTGTCTATACTCTTCCTTTTGCCTTTCATCTAATACAATATTCATATACTAGTCATTGATTATACCGTATGCAGATTCCCAAATTTCTACAACTCTTTGGCAGTATTGTTCAATAAATAACTCTTCGCTTATATTATAAAATTTATTTTCTATAAGTCGATCTAGTGTACACTTAATTGATTTTAAAATAATTGATGCCCCTTGAGCATAAGCATTATTAATTACATCATCTAGATTTTCATTACATGACCTATATACTTTAATAAATTCTTTTCTTGCTTTATTCGCTATATTTTCATATTCTATTCTTATGCTATTATACCTATTTCTTTCTTCTGTTATATAAATTTCATTTCCTATAAAATTAAACTTTGTCATTTTCAATCTCCCTCTCCATTGCCTTAATTCTTTATGTTCACTTACTAATGAACTTTGTACTAATGTCTCTTATTAGATAACTTAGTTATAAAGTTTGATAATTTATATTTGATATGAATAAATTTAATATCTTTCGTTGATATAATACAACATTTATCTTGTCGAAATTATAAATTTTTGTAATAAAATCATATTTTTTATTGAATAATTTAACAATAACTAGGGTATTTATTTTAATTTGTATTTATTTATCAATTGCTTTATCCAACCTTCCGTATATCCTAACTCTCTACACATATCTTTTAATGTTTTTGTTCTATAATTCTTTTCTATATATCTTTCTACATATTCATTAGAGTATAACTTCATAGGAAATGTTATTTGTTGTCCACGATAATACTTATATAATTTAATGACTATTTCTTCACCTAGAATATCTACCATATCTGCATATATCCCTTTGATAGTCGCTATTATTCTTGATCATTACTCCACCTCCTTTTCTGATACTCATTAATAATAATTAGTATTAGAAAAAGTTTCATTCTGATTTTCTATTGTAAAATCTATTGTATTTTTTATACATACTTTAAGGTATAAGCCCTTAAAGCCCGTATTTTTTCAACACATATATTTATTTTATTCTTCTTTTTCTGAATATCTATACTCTATTCCACTAGTTGTTGTGAATGCATACTCTGGAGATATATCCAATATATCTTCAATATCATCACTCATTAATATTTCTTCTATCACATCTTCTTTTGATGTATTATTTAACCACATATCTATTATCATATCTTTATCTAATAATCTATCTATGTGATATTCCATATCTAACATAGTATCTAATTCATCTTTAGCATATTCTCTTAAATCTATCTCATTTGTATATACTAAATGACTTTCTACTTCTATATAGTTACTTGTCGTTAACTCATAGTAATATTGACTTGCTTTATCTATAGATATTGTATTTATATTTAAGTTGTACCAAGCAAAGAATATAGCTTCATCTATGTTTAAAAGTTCAAGTTTTTTGTATCTATTTACTAACTCTTGTAACTTACAATTATTTCTTATTAGGTAATTCTTTATTTCTTCATCTTCTATACTTATGAATATCTTTTCTATCATATATACAGTTTTATCTTCTATGTTGTTGCATTTATCTATTAATTCTTTTAATTCATTGAAAAATAGCTTATTAATTATTTCAGATTTATTGTTTATCATATTACTCGTTCTCCTTTAATTATTAGTTAATATTCATTTGAAAACATCATAGTACTGTATTTAATACTATCTATAGCGTATATTTTTAATTTGTATTTAATTAAGTCATTCTGTATGTATATACTAGCTTCATATTCAGGTACTTCTTGTCTATGAACTATCTCAACTACTCCTAATCCTATAGGATTTATTTCAAATATTTGTAGATAATCTTTTTCTATATCTAAGTTGTCTATCAAATCCCATAGTAATATAGTTATTTCAATTAGTAGATTTTCAGCTATTTCTCTCGTCATATATCTATTTTCTTTTTTAAACATTTTACAACTCCTATTTAGTTTAATTATTTATATGTATATTATTTTTTCAAGGGCTTTTCGGGCTTAACTTAAAACTAATTTATTTCAATTAGTTTAGAACATAGAAAAAGTCTTAGCCTAATTTCTTTAAGCTAAGACTCTCATATCTTAAAATTCTCTTTAAAGCTAAAATACTTATCATCGTCTCCAACAACAATATGATCTACTAATTCAATACCTAATATTTCACCACACTTCTGTAGCCTTTTAGTTATAACTTCATCTTCTTTACTAAAGTTAGTATTACCTGATGGATGATTATGAAAGCATATTATTTTAGATGCATTACTTAATACTGCTACTTTAAATACTTCTCTTGGATGTACCATCGCTGAATTTACAGTTCCTATGCTTACAATTTCTATACTAACTGGTTGATTTTTTGTATCTAAATATACTACTACAAACTTTTCTCTATCACTATCTACTAAAAAGTTCTTTACTAATCTATAAGCATCATAAGGATTGCTTATTTTTCTAGTTTCATATAGAACACTACTTTCTTTTACTAGTTTAAGTGATACTATATCAACTCTTTTTGCAGGTATTTTTTTCTTATCCATGATTATTTCCTCCTTTGTTTCTCAAAATTAAAATAAGCATATACACTTTATCAATGTATATGCTTATTTAAGTAAGTGTTCAGTTTCTTCATTTTTAGATATTATAGTAATGCTATAGTCACTAGATAGTAAATATAGAGTTGAATTGTAGATATCAACCTCACTTTCATATATTACATCACTAAACTCTTCAATTAATCCATTTAATATATGTGATTTTAAATATTCTATTTCTTTAATATCCTCAATTATACACACATATCCACCATTATCTGTTATTTTTCTGTTATCTCCGTATGATTCATCAAGAATATTTATAACGTTATCCACATTTTCAACTACTTCCTTTGGATATTCTAATAATAAGTTTAAATCTTCTTTCTTAAATAAGTTAATCATTTTAATTTCCTCCTTATAATTTTTTGAACTAAAAAAAGAGATGTTAGTATCTCTACCAACATCTCAATGTGTTATTTTTTGTATGTTCCTCTTTAGTATGATATCTATTTAATGTATATTTCAAAATTATAATATATAATTATAATTATTACATTTTACTAGATTCCTTATTTATTTTGAAGTTTTACATACTCTTCTTCAAATACAGTCGGATTATCTTGTACACTCTCTAACTTTATACCTTCTAGCATATCATATAACCCATCCACATATAGGTTTGATCTATTTTGTATATATTTTCATCTATATTATCTGTTAATTCTATCGTTTGATCTATTGATATATCTTCAATATTTTGTACTTCCTCAAACCCATATAGTCTAGTTAATATATTACTTATATCGTATGGTATTAATATGGAATTATCTAATATATTTCTAAACTCAACTTGTAAATAAAATATTAAATTATTTATTTCTTCCTTATCTAATTTACCCTTAATTACAAATCTTTCATCATCTTCAATTAAGTCACACTTTAATTCATATATGAATAAATTTTTAGGTTTTATTATTTTATCTGTCATATTGTACTCCTTTTTATTTATCTATTTGCTTCTGCATATATTTTTTCAGCCAAATAATGAATCATATAATTTTGAAGATTATTATTAGTTAATATTTCTTTAACCAATCTATCATTCATATTCTTAGTCTTAACTATACCTCTCTTAAAATAACTCTTTCCAAAAGTACTAACCAAATCTTCATAACTGTTAGCTTTAGCTATATCCATAATACTCTTATCATTTTTAAACATCTCTTCATATTGATCTATTATAATCCTATCTTCCTCTGTAAGTCCTACTCCAAAGACATCATTTATTTTTTGGATTATATCTTCTAAATATTCTTCATCAGCTTCACTTACACGAGAAGTAGCAGTTTCAGATATACCAACTAATTCACCTTCACCATTATATAATGATATATCACTACCTTTTTTACCATCTTCACCTAACTTTTGTAACTTATAATAATCTAAACTTAAAATATCATCTATATCTATTCTTTCTTTACCCTTTTTAGGTAGCTTCCTTAAAAGTGCTACTAAGTAAACCTGTAACCTTAAAAGATTTAAGTTCTTTATAGGGTAAATTTGGATTAAGAAATTATAAAAAGTAATATACTTTTGACATTTTTTCTTAAACTCATCTGCTGACTTTTCATCTTCTTCATCTAAATAACAATATCTTTCAACTGCCTTATCAATTAAACTATTCATCTTAGCATCTTGTGTATTTGTTCTTTTATCCTTATAGAATAATACTGCAAAGTCATTTACTTCCTCATCAGTATATATACCATATTCATGTAACTGATACCAAAGATCATTTACTACATTAGGCTCTGTAACTTTATCTATGTTTGTCATTTCAAAGTATGGTTTATATGCTTCTTGAATATCCTCTACACTATTTTGGAAATCCAAGATAAATGTATGCTTATTAGGATATGTTCTATTAAGTCTTGATAAAGTCTGAACAGTTTTTACACCATCTAACTTCTTATCAACATACATAGCACATAACTTTGGTTGGTCAAAACCAGTCTGATACTTTTCTGCAACTATAAGTAATCTAAAGTCACTTTTTTCAAAAATACTTGGTAAATTTGAATCATTAATATCTGGTGCTACTTCCTTATTCATACCAACTTCTGTATATTCAATATCCTCATCTTTTACAGTATCTGAAAAAGCAACTAAGGATTTCATATTGTACCCTTTTTCTTTTATATATTGATCTATTGCTAATTTATACTTAACAGCATGTAATCTACTTGCTGTAACTATCATTCCCTTAGCTCTGCCTTCTAACCACATAGACCTATTATCCACAAAATCGTCTACTATAGTTTCAACTTTCTGACGTATGTTGTGTTCATTTAAACTAATAAATTTGTTTATAGCTCTTTTAGCTTCTCCTTTATCAAATTCGGGATTATCCTCTATTTTTTTACCTACCTTATAATATACACTAACTGGCATAAAGTTCTTTAATACGTCTAATATGAATCCTTCTTCTATAGCTTGCTTCATAGAATATAAATGAAACTCATGAGGTAGTCCATCTTCTCCTATTCTACCAAATACTTGCATAGTCTTATTCTTAGGAGTAGCAGTAAATGCAAAGAAACTTATATGATCTAAATTAGTTCTCTTTTCTATAAGGTCATTCATCTTGTCTATACTAGATTTTTCATTCTTTTCATTTTCAGCATCAATTATCTTAGCTTCTTCTAATGTTTTTCCTGCTAAAGTTTCTTTTAATGCATTCATATTCTCACCAGATGTAGAAGAATGAGCTTCATCTATTATTACTGCATAACGTCTTTTTTCAAGTTGTTCTATCTTAGGTAATGCATATTGGAACTTTTGTATAGTTGTAATAATAATCTTTGCTCTGTTTACAATAGCATCAGCTAAATCTGATGAATTTTTATCATCATCTATCTTAACAACTAATCCGTTTTTGTGTTCTAATTGGTATATAGCATCTTGAAGTTGCTTATCAAGTACCTTTCTATCTGTAACTACTATTACAGAATCAAATATAGCATTGTTATCTTCATCATGAAGGCTTGATAATCTATGAGCAGTCCATGCTATAGTATTAGTCTTTCCACTACCTGCACTATGCTGGATAAGATAATTTTTACCTGCTTTATTTACTTCTAAATCCGCTACTATCTTTCTTACTGCATCTAGCTGATGAAATCTAGGAAATATAGCTCTTTTACTTTTCTTATCATCTTCTTGGATAAAGTAAAATCTCTTTATAATATCAAGTAAACTATCTTTAGTAAGTATTTCTTCCCAAAGATAAGAAGTTTTTTCTTTTCCTTCTACTACAGGATTTCCCTTACCCATATTGTTACCTTTATTAAAAGGTAAGAAGAATGTTTTATCTCCTTTTAACTCTGTTGTCATATATACTTCGTCAGTATCTACTGCAAAATATACAAATACTCTTTGATTAAATCCAAATAAAGTTTCTTTTGGATTTCTATCCTGTTTGAATTGTTTTATAGCATTATACACATTTTGATTAGTGAATTGGTTTTTAAGTTCCATTACTATAACAGGAAATCCGTTCAAAGATAATACTATATCTAAAGTATTGTTGTGCTTTGAACTATATTTTAATTGTCTTGTTATTTTGAATATATTTTGCTTATAATTTTCGTAAGCTGTTTTGTTAGTAGTTAGATTTGGTTTGTTGTAGAATAATTGGAATTTTCCGTTCATCATTATATCTTCTACACCATTTCTAAGTACACTTATAAGCCCCCTTCTTTTGATGTTTGAGTTAATTAAATCTATAAAGGCTTTTTTGTAATTACTTCCCCTGTTGTATTTGAACTCATCTAGTAATTCTTTTTGAGTAATTTCTAAAAATCTAAATAAATCTTCTACGAATAAGCAATTTTCAAGATCAAATTCTTGTGAATGACCTTGTTCGTATCCAATTGAAACTAAATGATTTTCAATAGACTCTTCTAAATGTTTCTCTTTTGGTAACATTGCTATTCCCCCATTTCTATATTGTTAATCTATATATTATAAAGCTTATATTAATCATTAACTACTTACGTTTTTTACCAGCCACACCAACTTTATAGCCATCATCTCTTAAATATTTTCCTATTATTGCAGGTATACTTCGATAAGCTCTTTTGCTATTTTTCATAATTACTGCATATATAATTCTTGCTTCTTTATTTGCTTTAACATCAAAATATACTAATTCTTTTTTAGGTTCACGTCCATTACGCTTATCGCTCCTTTTCTGCTTATCTGTCCTTTTATCTACATATTCTTTGATCAAAATATTATTTTCATTTAAATTATTTAAGTTTTTTTTTATATCATAATTAACTTTATCATCAAATTCTTTATATTCTTTTTCACGTATTTTTTCCTTTGAATTATTTTCTTTTACATTATTTTCTTTATTTAAATTTTTATGTTTAGATATTATATTATTTGACTTATCTATAATCTTTTGAGATTCACTTATTTTTTGCTTTCTAGCTTTATCTAAAATAGGGTCATATAAATAAGATATTATTAAATCCTTAGAAAGTCTATATCCATCTAAATGCATATCCATAATTTCAGTTTTCCTTATTTCTATTACTGTTTTACCTAAAACTTTCCATTCATCAAAATAATCTGCTGTATTTACAGATTTATAAACTGATATCTCACAATATATTTCTCTATTGTTATCAGTGTAAAGTATTATATCCGGTGTATATTTTTTATTATTTTTTTGACTTGTATTATAAATTGGAATAGCATTTACAATATTAACTCTTTCTTTTTGTATATCTGCTCTTATAGTATTGGTATGTAGATTTTTATATAATTTATATGAACTCTGTATACTTAATTTAAAGCCTTCTTGTGCACTTTTACATACATAATCTTGTATCTCTCTATGTATAAATTCTTCTAATTCATAATAATTCTGTCTTAGTTTCATACTTTTAGAATCTGTTCTAAATATACATTATTTATTTGTCTTTTTATAATGTTTCAAGTGAATTGGTACTATGCTTCATTGTCTTTCAAATGCTGATACTATAAACATTCTTTCTCTGCAATAAGGACATATAAAAGTATTATATGCACTCTCCTTTGTTTTTGATATTACACTATTTCTTACATCAAAAAAATAACACTTCCCCGAAATTTTTTGTATACCATATCTTAAATACCTATTAGTAGCATTTAGTTTTCTATGTTCTACAAGAACTCCAATTTTATCATTTATATCACTATTTATAGGATAAAGTCTCGTATCTTCTTCTATTTTAAATCCATCTTTGTATCTTATATTTAATGTTTTCATATCAATATAATCTCCTACATAAAGCAATGTAAAATATAATTTTATTGATTATATATATTACTAAAATATATAGTTATTTACATACTTAGTTATATCTATTGGTTCTTTATATAAATGAACTCTAGCATCTATACATCTTCTTCCTATAAAATGAGGATATAATTCAAAATCAATTTCTCTATTTTTCTTTTTCTTAGTTTCTAGTACATAGTGTTGTTTTAATTCTTCTTTTGTAAATACCACAGCTTTTTCTATATCTTCATTGCATATTATAGTATAATAATCATAATCTTCTTCTAATTCTTCACTAGAAAAACTTGTCCATAAATATGTATTAGGATCTTCTCCTTCGCTATAATTTTTACTTGTTTTTATCTTTATTTTTTTGTCACCATCTATAGTTCTAAAAACTATTTGATTTGCTTTTGTTTCTACGTTTTCTATTTTTTCTAAGTTATTTTCTATAAATTTTGATAAAACTTGCATTGTTATATTTTTTCTACTTAATTTCATATTTTTCACCTCTGTTCAAATATACTAAGAGTTAGTCTAGTATTTCTATCTTTCCTGTCACTGCTTCACTTATTAAACTTTGTTTAGCTTCTTTTAGTTTATCTATTTGTAATTTAGTTTTATCTATAATAGAATCTATCCCTTTACATTTACTATCTAAATACTGAGCTATATTCCTTTGTTCTAATAAATCTGGTAGTATTACTTTTGTACCCTTTAATATTGATTGAGTTATACTAAAAACTTTAACCCCTGATACCTTTGTGCGTATTTGTATTCTCCAATCATTTGAATCAAATAGATACGACATATATCTATAGTTTACTTGTTCTAAAGTTCTAGCTATTATAGTATGGTATCCAGCAAACACCTTATTATTTTCATTTAAATATGTAAAATTACCACACCCTTCTATATCTTCTGATGTATCACAAAAAACAAAATCTCCGTACTTTAATAATGAAATAGAATTCGATTTTAAATATGATTCATCTACGTACTTTAATTTATGTTTACTAGGCTTAAGCTCAAACCTATATTTTGAGTGTATCTCTCCATAATTTACACACGGTATTCCACTTTCTTTTAAGTCTGCCTTTGTTATTGATAAACCTTTATTTAAAGTAAACATATACTTAAAGTTCTTCACTTCCCAATCCTTAGGTATTTCACCTAACCATTCAATTCCACTATCCTTCATTTCTTCACTACTTCTCTTCACAAGCTTATATCCATCATCAGTCTTAACAACCTTCACCTTACCAGTAACAACCTCACTTATAAGGCTCTTTTTAGCTTCTTCTAACTTTTTTATTAATTCTTCTTTCTTAGATATAATAAATTCAAACTGTGAAGTCTTTTCATCAAGGAAATTAGCTATTTTTTCTTGTTCTTCTAACCTATTTGTTATTACTGGAAGATTTAAAAATACTTCATTTTTTAATGTCCATCTATGTTCGAATGATACCCCCTCTCCCCACGGGAATAAGAAATTATGATGATAATGCATTTGAAAATATCTTTTATAATAATCGTGATTAATATTTACTTTATTTTTACTTCTAAAGGTAGTATATGCCGGACTAATTACACCTTCAATTTCTGCTTTATCAGTATATCCTGATATTAAATCCATTGGATTAAGTATAAAATCATTTTTTTCAATCTTAGTGTATCCTACATATGTTGATGCTAATTGTCCCTCATTATTACTTACATCTCTTATTTTTAATCCTTTTTGAGTTAATGATAATACCGTTGGATTTTCTTCATCAGATTTATCTTTCTTTAATTCAAATAAATGTTTTATTCTTTTTACTTCCCAATCCTTAGGAATCTTACCTATCCACTCAACTCCACTATCTTTCATTTCCTCATCATCTCTATATCTATATCTCATTACCCTAGCACCTTCCTTATCTCCAGTGCTATCTCACTTTCTAAACTTTCAACTTCCTTCATAATATCATCAAAGCTTTTTAACTTTTCATACTTATAAAAATATCTAGTAAAAGGTATCTCATATCCTATATTATCTATACTACTTTCATCTATATAAGCATCTTCAACATGAGGTTTTACCTCTTTTTCAAAATACTCATACACATCTTCTTTAAGTGCTATACTTTCAGTATCTTTTAAACTACTATCACTCTCTATATTCCCTTTAGCATCTTTGCAAACTACTGCGTCTTCATTTCTTACTCCTATAGCATTAACTATAGCTTTAATTAGTCCTGCTGATAAAGCTACATCATATAACTTAGACTTAGATTTTAAATCTTTAATAAACTTATCCCTCTTCATATACTCAAATTCACTATCAAAACTTTCTAAAAGTTTTAATAACTTATCTTGTTTTACTCTTCCTTCTGCTTCTTCCTTAACTTTAACTTCTTCATCTTTTTTCTTAGAAACTGAAAGATTTATAAATTGAGTAGTATTTTTAACATTTTCTATAGCTTCTTCATTTACTCTAAAGCTCAGTTTTAAAGGTCTTTCTATTGTTACTTTTCTATATCCAAAGCCTTCATTGTCAAATATTTTACTATTTTCACTTTCTTCAAATCTTTCATATATTTCTTTTATTTCTTCTATTTGTTCAAGACTTATTTCTTTTCTTTTATTTCCTAAACTTTTTCTCATTAATTGATAATATTCACTAGCATTTACAAGTTGTATCTTACCTTTTCTTTTATCCTCTTTTTTATTAGTAAGTACCCATATATATGTAGCTATTCCTGTGTTATAGAACATATCAGTAGGTAGTGCTATTATACCCTCTAGTAAATCCTTTTCTATTATCCATTTTCTAATGTTAGATTCACCACTTCCTGCATCTCCTGTAAATAATGGTGATCCATTGAATATTATAGCTATTCTACTACCTTCTTCATCATCATACATTTTGCTTATCATATTTTGTAAGAATAGTAACGACCCATCACTTACTCTTGGTGTTCCTGCCCCAAATCTTCCATCAAATCCTAAGTCAGCTTCTTCTTTTACTTTCTTCTCTTCATCTTTCCATGTGACACCAAATGGTGGATTTGATATTAAAAATCTTATCTTTTCTCCACTAAATCTATCTTGCGTAAGAGTATTTCCTAGTCTTATATTATCTGGATTTTGTCCTTTCATTATCATATCTGCCTGACATATTGCAAATGATTCATCTAGTAATTCTTGTCCATATACATTTACTATGGCACTTGGATTTACTTTTTCCACATAGTCTTCAGCTATTGAAAGCATCCCACCAGTACCACAGCAAAAATCTGCTATAGATATTACTTTTCCTTCTTCTGTAAGGAAGTTTTCTTTGCCCATAAATAACATTTCCATACAAAGTCTTATAACTTCTCTTGGAGTATATTGTTCTCCTGCTGCTGAGTTTTCTGTAAATCTTCTTAGCATTTCTTCGTATATGTATCCCATTTCGTTGTTTGATACAGAGTTTATATGTAGGTCTACTTCATACATTTTGCTAAGGACTGCATATAGCTTGTCTTTTTTATCTAATTGAGCTATTTCATCTTTGAATTTAAATTTCCCTATTATTTCTTTTACACTGTTTGAGAATCCATTTAGGTATTCTTCAAAGTTCGATTTTATATTTTCACTATCATCTAACAGTTTTTTCCATGTAAAATCACTCACATTGTAGAACTGTAAGTCTATATTATGGTTTTCTTTTAGATCCACTATTACAAGTTCGTCTTTTTCTTCTTCTGGTAAGAAATCATATTCTTTGTATACTGATTTCACTATTTCTCTATCATAATCATCTAATAGACAATCAAATCTTCTTATTACTATTAGTGGTAACATTACTTTTCTGTAGTCTTCTTCTTTGTATGTACCCCTTAAACTTTCTGCTATATTCCATAAAAAAGCAATATGATTAAAATTATTATCTATACTCACTTATACTATCTCCTTTTAATTAAATTTTAAATTAGTTTATATTATAATTATATCATTTCATGGCACAAAAAAAACATATTGACAAAACTATCAATATGTTTTTCGTGGATTTCAATGGTGGAGACGAGGGGAGTCGAACCCCTGTCCGCAAATCTTTTCCTTGCTGCATCTACATGCTTAGCCAACTTCACTAATATCTCACCTCACATAGCGCCAAGTGGCAGGCTCTATGCTTAGCCAGTCCCAATTAATCTACTTCAGGTCGAGACACCCCTAAAGTAGTTCCCTGCATAATGACGTCCAGTCTTAGTCGGCAGGAGGACTAAGAGGGACGAGCAGCAACTAGGCTGCTATCGCGAAATTATCGTCTGCGTTTATTTTAAAGTTCCCCAGTTTTTACGTGACCCAGAGTAACACGACATGCAGCCTCAAGTTCCAAACCCACGTCGAAACCTTTACGCCCCCTTGAGTAGTTTATAGTCCAGTAGACTTTTCGCAAACTTTATCACCATTTTTATTAAATTTTTAATGTATATATAATATAATACTTTTAAGAATAAAAATCAATGTTATGTTCTAGATAATAAAGAATTTTATTCTAAAAAATACAGTTTTATCTAGTTTAATACTTACCTGTCATTTCTCTTTCTATACGTCTTTGTGCATCTTTCTTAGCCATATCTTGACGTTTATCATATAGTTTTTTACCTTTTGCTAAGGCAATCTCTACTTTAACTTTACCGTTTTTTAGATACAAACTAAGTGGTATAAGTGAATACCCCTTTATAGTAGTTGCTCCAATAAGCTTTCTTATTTCATGCTTATGAAGTAATAATTTTCTAACTCTTAAAGAATCAACATTGAATATATTTCCTTGCTCATATGGACTTATATGAACTTGTTTTAAAAATACTTCGCTATTATCTACAGATGCAAATCCATCACTTAGGTTAACTTTGCCTTGTCTTATTGATTTTACTTCTGTTCCTTTTAATTCAATTCCACATTCATAAGTTTCTTCTATAAAATATTCATGTCTTGCTCTTTTGTTTGTTGCTAATATTTTTTTACCAGCCATATAAATCTCACCTTCTTTGCTAGAAATTTCTCCCATAAATGTTAGAAATTTACTAAATATTTAATGTTGCCAAATTATTTGACTAACTTGTATGATAACATATTTAGGCATTTTAGTCAATATTTCACTGGTATATTAAGTTAGTTAGGCTATATATAATTAAGTAATATAAATGTATGAAAATAGCTAAAAAACTACTTCGAATATACTTAATACTAAACTAACTCTAACCAGTAATACTAATTTATAAATTTCAAAACAAAAATATTACATATTATAAATCTTCTATCTTCTATCTTCTATCTTCTATCTTCTATCTTCTATCTTCTATCTTCTATCTAATTTTAACATGCCCATAAAATATAATACCCACAAATGATAAATAATACTCAAAATATCTATTGAAATAACTATACATCCTTAAATAACTTAACTTAAATCTAAACATTTCAAAAACTTCTTAAAAATATGTAAAAATTTGATGATAAAGTAGCGATTTTTTCAAAAAAAATGTAATATAGAGTTATATCTTATAATATTTTAGAGATAAATTTTATCATAGTGGGGAGAAATTTGTATGGATTTAAGCAAAAAAGTAAAAATTTTAGAAAATGCATCAGATGGAAAAAGCGAATTTGAGATATTAGAATTTGAAAAACTTGAGGGAGCTTCTAGCCCATTAATGGCAATGGGATTATATTTTGCTAGAGAAGCTGGTTTGAAAGCTAGACAAATTAAGATAAAATTAAATAATTCATCAATAAAAACAGAAGCTGGTGCATTATACTATTATAAAGGAAATATATCTTCTGAAACTAAGATTGGTGGTGTTGGAGGTCTTTTTAAAAAAGGAATATCAGGAGCACTTACTAATGAATCAATGATGAAACCTGTATACAAAGGTACTGGAGAAGTTTATTTGGAACCTTCTTTTAGACATTATTTATTTATGAGTCTTGATAATGATTCTATAATTGTTGATAAAGGATTATTCTATTGTTGCTCTGATACAATAGAAGTAAAAGCATTTACACAAAAGAACTTCTCATCTGCTTTACTTGGTGGTGAAGGCTTCTTCCAAATAGAATTAAGTGGTACTGGTGTAATCGTTCTGGAATGTGTTGTACCTCAAAGTGAAATTGTAGAGTATGAATTGAAAAATGGTGAAGAATTAAAGGTAGATGGTAACTTTGCAATAGCAAGAACATCTGGTGTTAATTTTTCTGTTACAAAATCAGATAAATCTTTAATTGGTTCTGCTTTAAATGGTGAAGGTTTCTTAAATACATTTACTGGTAATGGTACAGTTTGGCTAGCTCCAACTCAAGTAATGTATGAAAAACTAAGTTTTGGAGCAATGCCTACTAATGATAATATGAATAATAAAGTTTCTAAGCAAAAATAGTTGTTTTATAAATATTTATTAAATCATTATTGATTTTATAAAGTCACTATAAATTTTATTAGATTATTATTATAAAATCAGAGTGTGGAAATATTT
>OGSS01001013.1_pt1 | contig 21795 bp, 15 predicted proteins | sample 1553591 | NCBI WGS metagenome assembly OGSS01 (sample SAMEA2580061, study PRJEB22360) | human gut metagenome | biome: human gut; feature: human-associated habitat; material: faeces | place: Denmark | collected 2008/2010
TGTCCTCTGGGGATGTATCTTGCTCGGCACGGTCGGTCTGACTGTGATGAGCACCGGCATGGCGATTGCGGTGTTCGCGGCAGCTCTGGTGGCGGCGCTATGCCTGACTGCTGTACTGAACGGTTTTCTCTCGGCATATATGGAAAGCTCGTTCGTGCGTATGTATGAGCATCTGACCGAACCGTCGGTGGAGTTTTATACGGAAGGGTAAGCATCCTGCCGGGCAACCTGCATTCGTGGAGGTTATGCGGTGATAGCATCAGGCAAACGACAGGATATCATTTATGAACGTGTGAAAAGCCTCGGAGATGTATGCTCCGAGGCTTTTCCTATTGTATCGTACCCGCAGATACGCTATAATAAACCTATCTCCGGAAAGAGAGGGAACCCTGATGTTTGAATGGTTTACAGAATTTATGGAATCGCCGCTGGGAAAGCTGATTTCCACGGGAATACTGGCTGTGGCGGTGCTGCTCCTGACACTGGCGGCGGCCGGACTGGTCAATCGGCTGATGAAAAAGCTGGTTGACCGTCACCGGAAAACGAACAGCAGTATTGCGACCGTCTTAGGATTTGTGCGATACATAGCGGTTGCTGCGGTGTACTTTGCGGGCGGCATGGTCATCGTAGGCGCGATTCCGGTGCTGTCGAGTGCGGTGCGTACTCTGCTGGCTACCGGCGGTGTGATTGCGGTGGTTGCCGGTCTTGCTGCACAGGAAGCCCTCGGCAGCGTGGTCAGCGGCATGATGATCCTCGCATTCAAGCCGTTTAAGATGGGCGATGTGGTGCGCTATGTCGATAATGACATCACCGGCACGGTCGAGGAGATCACGCTGCACCATACTGCGGTCCGCACGTTCGAGAACAAGCGCGTCATCATCCCAAACAGCAAGATGAACAGTGCCATCATCGAGAACGCCGACTATGCGGACAGCAAGGTCTGCGTGTTCCTGACAGTGGGGATTACCTACGAAAGCGATCTCAAAAAAGCCAAAGAGCTGCTCGCCCGCGAGGTGCGGAAGCAGCCGGCCTTCCTCGATATTCGCACCGAGCAGCAGAAAAAGGACGGCGTGCCCGATGTGCCGGTCGTTGTGCTTGAGCTGGCGGATTCCGCGGTTGTTCTGCGTGCATCGCTGTGGGCGAAGGATAACGCCACTGCATTCGCGCTCAAGTGCGCCGTGCTCGAGGGCATTAAGCTTACCTATGACGCGGAAGGCATTGATATTGCATATCCGCACATGCAAGTCGTAAAAAGTGAAGAATGAGGAGGCAGAAGTGAGGAGCGGACGATGATTTCCCGTGTTGTCGGGCGGCCGGTGGTCTCCTGCGCAGCGATAAACCGCAACCGAAACTCCTGTCTCCTGCCTGTAAGAAATCGCAAGATATTGTAAGACAACCACCCGCATTCCTTTTATAATATGGTCAAAGAGCAAAGGGAGGAACATAAGATGAAGAAATTACGCGTTGGTGTAATCGGCATTGGCGATATCAGCAATGTTTATCTGAACAATCTGAAGAAGTATGACGCAGTCGAGGTGGTGGCATGTGCCTCACGCGGACTGGAGAAGGCACAGCGAAAGGCGGCAGAGCACGGTATTCCCAAGGCATACGCCTCCGGTATGGAGCTGATCGCTGACCCGGATATTGACATTATTCTCAATCTGACAACGCCGCAGGCACATTATGAGTATAATCTGGCAGCCTTGAAGGCAGGCAAGCATGTCTACACGGAGAAGCCGCTGGCGATGACGTTTGAGCAGGGCAGGGAGCTTGTTTCGCTTGCCAAGGAGAAGGGACTGCTGATTGGCTGTGCGCCGGACACCTTCCTCGGCGGCCGCTTGCAGAACATCCGCGAGCTGATCGACAGCGGCAGACTGGGCCGCATCACGGGCGGCGGCGCGTGGTTTGTCGGTCATGGGCACGAGTTCCATCATCCGGCTCCGGCATTCTTCTATCAGCCGGGTGCGGGTCCGCTGTACGATATGGGGCCGTACTACGTCACCGCGCTGCTCAGCCTGCTCGGCCCGGTAAAGCGCGTCTGCGCAATGGCCACCAAGGCAGGGGAGACGCGAACTGTGCCGTCCGGCCCGAGCAAGGGACAGGTGCTGCCGGTGGACGTGGATACTCATATCAACGCGATTCTCGAGTTTGTGTGCGGGGCACAGGTGACGCTGACCTGCAGTTTTGACGTCTGGGATTCCGAGCTGCCGCGCATGGAGATTTACGGTACCGAGGGCACGGTGCTCATTGATGAAAAGGATCCGATTTCCGGTCCCAACCTGTTCGGCGGCGATACGCTCATGCGCACGCCCGACCAGTATCGCTGGGCGGATGCCGAACGCCGTCCGGAGAACGTAAACGCGCCGTGGCCGGTCGTGCCGAACAGCCATCCGTACAATTCGGTCAGCCACGCCGAGAACCCGCGCGGTATCGGTCTGGTGGATCTCGTCTACGCGCTCGAGGAGGGCCGCAAGCCGCGTGCCTCCGGCGAGATGGCGCTGCATTCGCTTGAGGTGATGGAGTGCATCCTCAAGAGTGCACATGAGCACGTCTTCTGTGAGCCAACAACTACATTTGAGCGGCCGAAGCCGCTTGATTGGCAGTAATTGAAGTAAAAGCCAGAGAAGAATTTTTCATTCTCAATTACACCGCATGCCTACCTGAAAAAGACACCCCGAAGGAGAAACTTCGTAAAGACGTTTCTCCTTTGGTTTTTGTAATCAGCCGGAATGATTGAATGCAGGTAAATCAATCACATAGGAGGATTACACGATGGACAAGTACATTTATGATGAAAAGAATGGACTTTGGTACGAATTGCAGGGTGACTATTATCTGCCCTGTCTGAAGCTGCCGGAGGAAGTCGAGGTGCACATTGGTGTATGGGGACAGCATCATCGCCGGTATCTGAAAGAGCATCGCCAAATTGCCTATACTCGTCTGCTGACAAGCGGCAAGCTGAACAGATACCTTGCCGATATAGATCATCAAGCGGAAGAATTGTTCTCTCAGCTGGTAAGTCAGATGGCAGCAGCCGAGGGCGTCACTGAAACGCTCAAAGCAAGTGACCAGATGGAATGGGTGCGCCGCATGAACAGTATCCAGAACCGCGCCGGAGAAATCGTTGAATCCGAACTGATCTACAACTAAACAGGACCCGGAGTGCAGACTGCCTTTTAGGTCTGTACTCCGGGTTCTGTTTGTATGGAAATATTGCGGTATCGGTCTAACAAGCAACGGATTTGATGGGGCAAATCCAGCTTGACAGGGGAAAATCCCTGTGACCCTTACAGGATTGCCTCCTTCAAACAAAATTAAAACTCCCGGAATATTTCCGGGAGCTTCTACTATTATAAGCAGAAAAAGTTCAGCTGTTTTCGGCAGCATAAAAGTCACCTGATGCCGGACAAGCCGGCAAGCTGAAGATGCGGTCATCCGATCAGGTCTCTATTTTCTCCTCGATGCAGGAAGACAGCTCATCCTTACCGTGGGCCGCAACACAGAACAGTCTGCATTTCTCCCCCTGCACTATCAGGAGATATAACCGCTCCATCCTGTTGGCCCGCATGATTCTGCACGCCATCTGTATGTCCACGTTGGAAGGGACACAAGGACTGCACGGCGGATGACTGTGCACTACGCCGCAGAACCGCAGCGCCGGACCGCTCCAGTGCTTCCGCACAAAGTCCTGTATGGGCAGTCGGCTGGGAATATAGGTGGCATTGCCGACACCTGCATCTGCATCAAAATAGTAGTCCGCAATCCCGCCGTTTTGATCTGCCGCAAGGATGCCGCCGCATTCCGGCTTCTGCCTGCCGATCGTATCCATGATCTCAGTTAAGACCTTTGGTGAGATATACATCCGCATCCTCTCCTTGCATCAGTGAAACAGACAGGGCAGCACCTCGCCTGGATGCTGCCCTGTGCCGGGACGGTATCACCGTCGCTTACTTGTAGTAACCGCAGGCCGTATCCGAACTGCTGGTGTCGCGCTCGTGGTAGTTGCAGAATGCCTTGCCGAAGCCGTACTGCTCATAGTACATACAGCTGCCGCAGGTCAAAGAGAAAAATTCGCATTCCGGCATCTCAAACATAGGTTCGTGCTGCTCTTCGCTCTGATATTCCTTCTTACTGTTCATTCTGTTACCTCCTGACATCATTCCATTCGACAACATACCGATACAGACCGTACTGTATATAAGTAAATATATACCTGTATTGATAAGCTGTCAAGCCGGTAATGCGGCGGAAAAGAAAGCACAAAGCGCTCGCAGGAGGTCTTGCGTGGTGAAGCGGAACGAACGGCCGATTCCTTGTTGCAAGATGGAAATCCATGTGCTATGATGAAGGCAGAAGGAGGATATCCACTTATTGCGGCAAAGATAAAGGAGGCAAATCAGAATGAAAAAGAGGATACTCAGTTGTCTGCTCAGCATCGCCATGTGCCTGACGCTGCTACCACTCGGAATCCAGGCACAGGCTGCCTACTTTGGTGATGTTACATCACACTGGGCACGCTCGTACATTGAAGATGCGGTGGATATGGGTCTGTTTAACGGCACCGCACCAAACCGTTTCGAACCCGAGTCTGCAATGACGCGCGCAATGTTTGTAACCGTCCTTTACCGTATGGATGGCGGCGAGGCGGAACGCAGCGCGAACTTCATCGATGTACCGCGCGGCAGCTGGTACAGCGATGCGGTTGCATGGGCATCGGAGAACAGCATTGTTACCGGTACAAGCGCTATCCGTTTTTCTCCGAACGACAGCGTTACGCGAGAGCAGATGGTAACCATACTGAACCGCTATCTCACCGCATCCGGCGCGGCGCTCGGCAGCGATGGTGAAGCGCCTGCCATCTCGTTCCGCGACAGCAGCAGTATTGCTCCCTATGCACGCGAGGCAGTCGAGAAAATGTAGCGCGCCTCTATCGTCAGTGGCAAGCCGTCCGGTTTCGGTTATCGTTTCGACCCACAGGGCTGCGCCACTCGAGCGGAAGTTGCCTGCATCATGTGTAAGTTCCTCGATCAGCTGAGCTATGATGATATCGACAACGAAGAACCCGATCCGGAAGCGGCCTACGAGCAGATGGACAAGATCACGCAGTCGAGCACGCTGAAAAGCCTGTCAAGCCAGTATGAGAACGCATCCGACTCGCAGAAGAAGAACCTCGCCGAGCAGGCCATCTCCTACTTTGAACAGCAGGAGGAGAACGGCACGATCGACTATTGCGATGTGGATCGGGATAGCGGCGTTATTCAATACTGGATTGACGGTCTGGAAGCCTACTATCTGCTGTACGATCTTGACGAGGTTGCAAACGGTGACGCATCCAGTGTAAATTCTGCGCTGACGGCTTCGGCAAGCACTTATGGGACTGCTATGGTCGGTGCGGCATCCAGTTCCAGTACAATCAGTTCCGGCAAGGCACTTGTGTTGGAATCCTACGAATACACCAATCAAAGCAACATTGCAAAGGATTTCCACACTCGTTCCGACTACTTCAAGGCCTGTGCCGAAGACAATGGTCTGACTACCACAATCAAGAAGGGCGTTACCGTAGCAGACCTCAAGACCGGTCTATCCTCGTACGACGTGCTGTACTTCAATATGCACGGAACGACATACGAGGACGAGCCGATGCTCTGTCTGGAGGAAAAAGCAACACGCGAAAAGTACAAGAGCACTTATGTTTCTGATGTAAACCAAGGCAACATCGGCCGCTATGACGGTCTTTCCTTGACCGGCCCTAAATTCATGGTGCGCGGTACTTTCTTCACTAAATACTACACCGGTTACAACAAGCTGACTGCAAAGTGGGTACACCTCGGCACCTGCTACGGCATGAGCGGCACAAAAGACCTTGCTTATGACCTGAAGGACGCCGGTGCAGGCTGTATTACCGGCTATGACGGTCAAACTTGGATTCTGTATGATGAATGGATTTACTACGGTATTTTCAACTATATGCAGGAAGAAAAGAAAACACTTGGAGACAGTCTGAATCTGGCAATCGCTCTCGCTCGTACGAATACAAGCGATGATAACGTAGGCAACAAGTATGTGCGCGATAACTGCCGTCCGACGCTGATGTACTACGGTGATGCAAATATCAGCTTCCGCACCGAACCGGTCGTTGACACCTCGGCCTACATTCAGATTCAGCTGGAACCCAATCTCGGCACGGTTCGAGGCGGCAGCTATTCTCTGTACCGTGTCAACAGTGACGGTTCGGAAACGCAGGTCATCACAAACAAGTCCTTCACGAACGATTATTTCCTGATTTCCGGTCTGGAGGACGCACAGAACTACCGCGTGAAGATCAGTCCGACCGGCTACGGGCAGGCATCTGTAACGGTTATGGCGGTTCAGCATTCCAAGCCGACGAGCGTCTATGTCAAGCAGCGAGAGATTACGGTTATTCCGACTGACCCGAGCAAACCGACAACGCCCGACATTACCACTTCGCCCGATCTGCCTGATGCAGACAGTGACGGCTGGACGCGTATTTACAACGGAGAACAGCTTACCAAGGCACTGGAAAAGAGCCGCAATATCCTACTGATGGCAGATGTGAAGAATGTTAAGGGTTATTACAGCTATTCCGGTATTCTTGACGGCAACGGACATACCATTACCAATCCTATCGCCTGCTATGACGATGATAACGGCGGATGGATTGAGTATCTGAAAGAGAATGCTGTAATTAAGAATGTTAATTTTGCTTCCGTAAACTTTACCTATGATGCCGGTTTTTATGAAAGAGGCATGATTCGCAAGAACGAAGGAACCATTCAAAATTGTGTTATCCGTTCCGGCAAAATCAAGATGGATATTGCATATTCACGTTTTGATATGGGCGGTGTCGGCTGCAGCGTAGGTTCTTTTGTTGGATTGAATTACGGCACGATTCTCAACTGTGTCAATATGGCCGATATCACAGCAATTCACAAAGAAGGCAGTGTCACCGCATCTGGTATTGCCGCTTCTATGGTATCCGGCAGCAGCATTACACACTGCCTGAATCTTGGTTCCATCTATGTTGAAGCCTGTGGTGACAGCGCTAATGCACAAGCTAATGGTATTGTTTCGGGCACCTATTCCAACTTTACTTGCTCGAACAACGCAAATGCTGGTAAGCTGCAGGCTATAACTACCGGCGATTATTGTAAATCTTTCACATACAATATTGCATTTTCTAATACAGAAGCTAACACTTATCCCACCAACTGCTACGCTACCCAGCGTTACGACGATGACCCTGTACCGGATGAAATCACGGTTGTCTCCCGCGACACCCTACTTTCCATGTGGTCCGATGTTCTGAACTGACGCACGAGCCGAGCCTGCCAACAGGCTGAATATTAAAGAGAACCCAGAGTATAGATTGCCGTTTGCGGCCTGTACTCCGGGTTCGTTTCGTTGTAAATCAGTTCGGAATTGACGATTTTTCCGGCAGTCTCAGGAAGGGTAAATAATATTCACCCTGCAATTCGTACCAAAACCTATTTTCTCGTCATAGATATACTCGTCCATTGTGTAATCCTCCTATGTGATTGATTTACTGCATAAGCCGCCTATATAGCGACACCTGCACGGACTTTCAGCGACATCTTGCCGGAGAAATAGCGACACTTCGCCGGAACGCAGCGACAACCTTTTGAATTCACGATATAATGACTTAACACATGTGCAATCAGCATGTGACAAATCATATATTGGAGGACTAAAATGGTTAATTATCGTGAAATCTTAAGGCTTTCAGCCTTGAAACATGTCCAGCGTGATGTTTGCAGCGCGATTCATTGCTCAGATCACACAGTTCGCGCTGTGCTGAAGGAAGCGGCTAAACACAATATCCACTGGCCCCTTGACAAGGACATTACTAACGCCGAGCTGGAACGAATTCTTTTCCCAGACAAGTACCAGAAAATCAGCACTTACGTTGAACCGGATTATCCGTATATCCACCGTGAGCTCGCAAAGCCCGGCGTTACGCTGACGCTTCTTTTGGAAGAATACTGCCGCAAATGTTATGAAAGCGGCCGCACGCCGTACATGAGCACTCAGTTCGGCGACAAATACCGCAAATGGGCACATATCACCAAGGCAACCATGCGCATTCAGCATAAACCGGGAGATGCAATCCAGGTTGACTGGGCCGGAGATACTGTCCCGGTATATGACTCGGTTACTAGCGCACAGAGTGCGGCTTATCTGTTCGTGGCGGTGCTCCCGTGCAGCTGTTATGTCTATGCAGAGGCCTGCGACGACATGAAAACAGAGAACTGGATGAACTGTCATGTTCATGCGTTCAACTATTTCGGCGGCGCGGCAAGGCTACTCGTCCCGGACAGCTGCAAGACTGCAACAACGTCTAACACCCGTTATGAAACCGTACTGAATCGCAGTTACCAGGAACTTGCCGGGTATTACGGTACCGCAATCGTACCGGCCCGTGTCCGCAAGCCGCAGGACAAAAGCGCTGCGGAAGCGTCTGTTCGTATGGTGGAAACCTGGATTATTGCAGCACTGCGGGATATGAAGTTCTTCTCGTTGCGCGAACTCAACGAAGCTGTTGCTGAAAAGCTCGAAGAACTGAACAACCGGAAATTCAAGCACCACATCGGCACGCGTCCGATGCGTTTTTTCATGGTATGTCTTCCTTTGTATGGTGGTCAGGTTTTGTTCATGCCCGCCTGACCACAGCGGGCAAAGTCCACAGGTTACAGAGAGGTATCATCCTGTGGATACCCACGGGATGAGGGGTGCGCCCCTCATCATAAGTTTTTCACTTCATACTAATCCATAATAATTTTATCCGCATTTTTGCAAAATGTAAATCGTTCTAAAGTATGAGATGGGAAATTTATTACTTTCATCCAAAATGTTTGAGAAAGGGTCACAGGGAAATTCCCTGTCGAGCTGGATTTGAACAATCAAATCCGTTGCTTGTTACGATATCTCCCGCGCAAAAAACTCAATATTGGCACCATCAAAAATAAACCGGAGTGCGCAGCCTGAAATTCGACTGTGTGCTTCGGTTTTTACCACTCGGATTGGCTTTCACAAAAGATTTCTAAAAGTTTTTTATCAGTTTTTGAGGTCAAGGGTTGTAGTTGATTATTGAGAAGCTTCTCCCTTTTTAAACCATCAACCAGCCGAAGAGGAGTGTAACGCAAATGGCAGAAAATCTGATTCGCGAGATTCATACTCAGCTTGACCTCATAACAAACGACCTCGCGGCACTGCCTCAAGAAGATCGCATTGCGTGGTTTCGCAGAACCACCTACGTCCAGCCGCTGCATTTTCTCAAAGAGATCAACGGCACGACATACACAGTAAGAGCATTCTTTGATGATGAGGCAAAGGAGAACATCGTCGAAAAAGTACAGCGGATTATTTTGAGCAAAGACAGCGCAGAAATGTGGAATCAGCGTATTAAAGCGTTGAAGTTTGCAGCCGAATATGATAGACTATGCTTACCTACAGGTTCAATCATATCCGGCTGGGAAAGGAGTATCATGACAAAGCAACCGGATAAAATCACAGCCCTGTACTGCCGCCTGTCCCGCGATGATGAGCAGGACGGTATGTCAGGAAGTATCAAAAATCAGCAGGCCATCCTCGAAAAATATGCACAGGAGAACGGCTCCAAGAACACTCGCGTGTTCATTGACGATGGCTGGTCGGGCACGACCTTTGCACGACCTGCGTTTACAGAAATCATGGAACTGGCAGAAAAGGGACTTATCGGCACCTTAATCGTGAAAGATCATTCTCGTTTGGGGCGAAATCGGCTTATCGTAGGACAGCTTTTGGAAGAAGGGTTCGACAATCTCGGCGTTCGCTATATTGCCATCATGGATAATATTGACACAGCCAAGGGTATCAGTCAGATTGTTCCGATGCAGGATCTGTTCAACGAGTGGCACGCGCAGAATACCAGTCAAAAAGTGCGGAATGTGTTCAAAAGCAAGGGAATGTCCGGCGCACCGCTGACCACTAATCCGCCTTTCGGCTACCTCAAAGACCCGGAGGACAAAAACAGCTGGATTGTGGACGAAGACGCCGCGAAAATCGTTCGGCAAATCTTTGCCTGGTGCGTAGACGGATTGGGTCCCACGCAAATCGCAAAACGCTTAAAAGCAGCCAAAGTATCGACGCCGACCGAGCACTGGCTCAGCATCGGCAGAAATTGCAGCAAACCGCCCGCTGTACCATACAACTGGTGTTCGGCTACCGTGGCGGATATTCTCAGCAAGCAGGAATACTGCGGTGATACGGTCAATTTCCGTAGCACCAGAAAGTCCTTCAAGAACAAAAAGAAAATCGAGCGCCCACCTGAGGATTGGAAGATTTTTAAGGATACGCATCCAGCCATTATCGATCGAGCGGTCTTCGACTTAGTGCAGGAGCTTCGCAAGCACCGCCGCAGGCCGACGAAAAGCGGTATTGTCAGCCCGTTTTCGGGATTGCTGTACTGTGCTGATTGTGGAGAAAAGCTGTATTACAGTTTTTCCAACAACAGCAAACGTGAGCAGGCATACTTCTTCTGTTCTTCATACCGCAAGAATTCTGATATTTGTTCTGCACATTACATCCGTGAAAAAGTTGTGGAACAGCTTGTTTTAGAAAGTATGCAGCGTATTATGCTGAATGTGCAGGTATTCGAGAAAGAATTTGCCCGCAAACAGATGGCCTGCTACACAGAGGATAAGAAAAAGCAGCTCGCGGCAAAACGTCGGGAACTGGAAAAAGCGCACAAGCGCATTGCTGAGATGGACACTCTGATTCAGAAAATTTACGAGGATAACGCCAGCGGAAAACTGTCTGATGAGCGCTATATGACCTTGTCCACGTCCTATGAAGCAGAACAGCAAATGTTAAAAGCTGCCGTTCCGGAGATGCAGGCATATCTGGAAACCGAAACGGATAAGACAGTGAATTTGCAGCAGTTTATCCGAAAAGTTAAGAAAATCACCGAGCTGAAGGTGTTGACACCGGAACTGATTCACGAGTTTGTGGAAAAGATCGTAGTTTACACGCCGAAATATCTTGACGGCAAGCGTATCCAGATTGTAGACATTCATTACAGCGGCGTCGGGATTCTCGACGAACTGACACCGGAAGAAATGGAAGAATCGTTCCAGAAATCTATTGCGGAACGTAAGAAAACAGAAACGGCGTAACCCATAAGGCTACACCGTTTCGGAAAATGTTAAATTGAGTTGCAAAAGCCGCCTTGGGGCATCTTCCTTATGGAGGGTGCCCCGAGGGGTGTCTTTTTTATTCCGCAAGTCCCATCGTGCCGTTGCCTTCGGTGGTGATGCAGGTCAGATCATCGCGGACATACAGCACGACATCAGGTTGATAATCAGCGATATAATCAAGAATATTCTCGCCGTCATAGTGGCGGTAATCCAAGCTGCGCATTTCGTCGCACGAGGTATACAGGATGCCCTCCAAGGGGTTGGTGAACGAATCGCCGACGACGAGCACACGCGGCAGGCTGGGACGGTTTGTCTTGATAATGGTTTCGCCAATGTCGCCGCCCATGTAGTAATCGTACACGTTGTTGAAATTTTCGTTGACTACCGTGCTCTCAACCGGCTTGCCGTTATCTTCTAGCGTAAAGGGCACAGGCGTGCCAAGCGTAAAGCGGTACAGCTTGTCATCTGTGGGGTACTCGCCGAGCAGCTTGCGGGAACGGGAGCCGAGAAACTGCCGTTCGATTGGCTCGATGGTCACATCGGTGGTGACAGGCGCGTCTATGCCGAGCGCCAGCAGGTGCTCCATGGTGCGCAGATAGGTCTCATACACGCCGTAAAAATTGTAGTGATGATCGGTTTTGCTGTAATATTTCTCCGGATCGGTGCAGAGATATTTAGCCATGTTCAGGCAGTCAATGCCGCGCACATCCAGTCTAGCGAGGAAGTCCGTGCGCATGGAATCATCCATATAGGTGCCGGACGTGAGGTACGACGGATATTTGTACCGCAAAGCACTGCTCTGCTCGGGAATGGACAAATAGACGAACTTTGCACCGACAGTCTCACACGCCGCGCTCACCTGCGAGAGCGCATCCAGTACGGTCTGCATATTTTCATGGTCATAATCGGTGCGCGGCTTGCCGTGATAGGGCAGCAGCGTATCGCCTGCGATAACCGTGTTGCTGACGACCGGATTGTGCAGCGCAAGCTCCTTGCGGACGTTCAGCCGCAGCAGCGGAACACGGCAGGCAAAGTGGTCGCTGATATAGGTCTCTACATCGGAGAAAAACGTGCCGTCCAGCACGGTCTCGACGCTTGGCACCGGAAAGACCGCCAGCCTGCGGTTTTCGTAAAACGAGCCTTTTTCCTTCGGGCTGAATACACTGGCAGCCGAAAAAGCGGCCAGCGTACCGCAGAACAGCACGGTTTTGACAATATGCTTCGCGTTTTTCATGGTCTCAGCCTCCTCAGAAACGGAAGTAGATAAACGGGTTATAGCTGCTGGCGAGCAGGCGCATCAGACACAGCGTGAACAAGACAGCCAGCACCGGAAACTCCAGTACACGCCATATACGGGTGGACTTGAGACGCGGGAACACCGGCGCGGACAGTACAACACCGAACAGCAGGTACGGCCAGAACCGCAGCAGATATTCGATTACGAACCGATTGAGCGGCACCGTCGAAGTGAACATACTGCCGAGGTACTGCACCGCCAGTCCCATCGAATCGCTGCGGAAGAACACCCAGCCGATGACGATGAAAAACAGCGCGTAGAGGTGCTGCAGCACGGACGGCAGGCGCGTAATCCATCCGGCGAGGAATTTCTTTTCCAGAATGAGCAGCACGCCAAAGTACAGACCCCACGCCATAAATGTCCAGTTAGCACCGTGCCAGAAGCCGGTCAGCGTCCATACGGCGAGCAGATTGAAAATGTGCCGTGCGGGCGAGCACCGGTTGCCGCCCAGCGGAATGTACACATAGTCGCGGAACCAGGTGGACAACGAGATATGCCAGCGGCGCCAGAACTCGGTGACCGACTTGCTGATGTACGGATAGTTGAAGTTTTCGAGAAACTCGAAGCCGAACATTTTGCCGAGACCGATCGCCATATCCGAGTAGCCGGAGAAATCGAAGTAAATCTGCAGCGTGTAACCAATCGCGCCCATCCACGCACCGGCGGCAGACAGCTCGTTCGGTGCATATTTGAATACGCCGTCCGCAATCTGCGCGAACACATTGGACAGCAGTACCTTTTTGCTGAGACCGAACAGAAAGCGGCTGATACCCTCGGAGAACTGTGCAAACGAGTGCTTGCGCACGGCAAGCTGCACGTTGACATCGTGGTAGCGTACGATCGGTCCTGCAATCAGCTGCGGGAACATGGAGACGTACAGCGCCAGCGAAAACAGATCGTGCTGCGGCGGAACCTCTCGGCGGTATACGTCAATGACGTAGCTGAGCGCCTGAAACGTGTAAAACGAAATGCCGATCGGCATGACGATACCCGGCACTGGAATACCCAGTCCGAACAGGCTGTCCGCTGAACTGATGAAGAAATTCAGATACTTGAATACACCCAACAGGCTCAGATTGGCGATAACACACAAAATGAGCAGCGGTTTTCTGTATGTACTGCGCATGGACAGACCGAACAGGTAGTTCATCAGTATCGAAAATATCAATATGCCGATCAGCCTGGGTTCTCCGTAAAAATAGAAGAACAGGCTGAACAGAAGCAGCACCGCGTTCCGCACGCGGATAAAGTTCTGCGGCACGATATAATAGCAGAACAGCGCTGCCGGTAAAAAGAAAAACAGAAAAATCAAACTGCTGAAAACCATGTAGCAAACATCCCTGTATGATAAAATTGCTGTCAGAAAGGCAAAGCAACCGACAAAAAGCACCTTTAGTTTACCATGCTCTGCGCAGATTTGCAATCATGCGCCAGATAGCTGCATCGTTTCTGAATTGTCGTTTACTTTTTCCAAGAACCATGCTATATTAAGGATAGGCTATTGGCTGTTTCAATCAAAAGGAGGAAGACAATATGAAAAAGATGAGAATCGCACTGGCATCCATGCTGGTTGCTGCCGGTATTACGGCAACAGCCGGTGCTGCGAACTTCACAAACTGTGCGGACCGCCTGAAGGACGTGGGACTGTTCCAGGGCACTAATCAGGGTTACCAGCTTGACAAGGCACCCACCCGTGCCGAGGCTTCGGCAATGCTGGTCCGTCTGCTGGGCAAGGAGGCTGAGGCGGAGAAGCTGACCTACACCGCGCCGTTTACCGATCTGAAGGGCTGGGAAAAGCCGTATGTGCAGTACCTGTACGATAACGGCCTTGCCAACGGCATGAGTGCGACTGCCTATAACCCGACCGGCAAGTGCTCTGCACAGATGTATACCACATTCCTGCTGCGCGCACTCGGCTACTCGGATGCCAAGGGCGATTTTACCTATGCCAAAGCACTGGATTTCGGTGAGCAGGTTGGTCTGGTTGACGATATCAACTGCAGCACCAAGAATTTCCTGCGTGACAACGTAGTTGCAATGAGCCTGACTGCGCTTGATACCGATGTCAAGGGCAGTGACAGCATTCTGCTCGATAAGCTGGTTGCAGACGGTGCGGTTGACAAGACCAAGGCTGCTTCTCTGGGCGCATTTTTCGCAGACGCGGACGCATTCAACACCGCTGCGGAGAACACCTCGGCGGAGTCCAAGATGGCTATGGATATGAACATCAAGGCAAGCGTTAAACTCGGCACCACCAAGCTGCTCGATATGTCCATGCCGATGACGATTAAGACCGATATGAACCTCAAGGAGCTGGACAAGTCCGTGATGGCATTCGGCGGCAAGCTGAACATGACGATCGACCCGTCTTTGGCGAACGGCGGCGATACCAGTATGTCGCAGGATGTTAACTATTACTTCACCAATGGCACTTACTACATGGATATGGGTGCACAGGGCAAGTACAAAATGGCGATGTCCTTTGATGATGTGCTGAACGGCATGGAGATTTCTGCTATGAACAGCTCTGTTCCGGTCAGTGCGATCGAGAGCATTACCAAGGGCAGCGGCAGTATGACCGTTAAGTACAACATGAACAGTGTCTTCAGTTCCGACCTGTTTGATGAGCTGCTCGGCGGCATGCTGGACGGTGTTTCCATCAAAACCCGCGATATGAATGTTACCGCGAAGGCAGTCAATGGCATGCTTACCGATACCGCGATTTCCGGTACGGTTGATATTACGGCAGAGGGCGAGACCATCAGCGCAACCCTGAACGCAGTCGCTAAGGTAACCGCTACCGGCGATGCGGTTAAGATTACGCTGCCGACCGATCTGGACAGCTATGTCGATCTGCCGACCGAGATTAACTGACGGCTTGACAATTCCGCACCTTTTATGATAAACTTATCTCACTAAAATTTGTGTGGATTTTTACAGCATCTCAAGATGTTCTTTTTCGCCGCACGACCGGGATTCCGGCCGTGCGGTTTTTTCTTTGCACAAAAGGGAGGAACCGAACGTGAACCAACGCTTTATGCGGGAAAAACCGATACTGCCGCTGCTGCTCTCAATGGCGCTGCCGATGGTGGTTTCCATGCTGGTGAACTCGCTGTATAACATCATCGACAGCCTGTTTGTTGCAAAAATAGGAGAGGACGCGATAACAGCACTGTCGCTGGTCTATCCGGTGCAGAATTTGATAAACGCGCTCGCTATCGGCTTCGGCGTGGGCATTAACGCAGTGATTTCGTATCATCTCGGTGCCGGTGAGATTGATAAGGCAGACGCGGCGGCGACGCGCGGTATTGCGTGCTCGATTGTCCACGGCGTGGTGAGCATGATCGTGTGCATCACCGTTATGCCGCGTTTCCTGCGGCTGTTCACGGATTCCGAGCAGGTAGCGGAGATGGGTACGCAGTATGCGTCCATCGCGTTCGCGTTCTCGGTGATTATCATGGTCGGCCTCGCATTCGAGAAGATTTATCAGGCGATGGGTCGCATGCAGGTGACCATGACAGCGCTGCTGTTCGGCTGTGTGACAAATATCGTGCTGGATCCGCTGCTCATCTTCGGTATCGGGCCGTTCCCGCAGCTCGGCATGCGCGGCGCGGCACTCGCCACCGGCATCGGCCAGCTGGTAACGCTGGCGTTCTATCTGGTGATATATCGGCTGCGGCCGGTGTCCGTGCATATCACACGCAAGGGGCTGCACGGTACTCGAGGCATTACGGCACGGTTGTATGCGGTCGGCATTCCGGCGGCACTCAATCTGGCGCTGCCGTCATTGCTCATCTCGTGTCTGAATGCGCTGCTGGCTGAGCTCAGTCAGGCGTATGTGGTCGTGCTCGGCATCTATTACAAATTGCAGACTTTCCTGTATCTGCCTGCAAGCGGCATTATTCAGGGTATGCGTCCGGTGATCGGTTACAACTACGGCGCGGGTGAGCGGGAACGCGTCAGCCGTATTTTTCAGGTAGCGCTTGCGCTGTGCGCGTGCATTATGATGATCGGCACGGTGCTGTGTCTGGCGTTCGCGTCTCCGCTGATGGCACTTTTCACCGAAAATATCCGGACGGTAGTCATCGGTGCACATGCGCTGCGCATTATCTGTGTGGGATTTCTTGTTTCAGCGGTTTCGGTTACGGCGTCAGGCGCACTGGAAGGACTCGGAAAGGGTACGGCGTCACTCGTGATTTCGCTGTGCCGGTATACCGTGGTCATTCTGCCGATCGCGGTCGTGCTGTGTAGGATTATGGGCGCGAATGGCGTCTGGCATGCGTTCTGGATGACGGAGTTTATCTCGGCAGGAGTTGCATTGGTCGCTTGGAAGCGAGTGTAACTGCGCTGACGCCGCGGGGGGGGCCGCCCCCGCCCGCGCCGGTGTTGTGCAAGAGGGCAGACACCTACGGTTTCTACCCTCTTAACTCCCGTTTCCCTTTGTTTCCGAGTCTGGCGCAGACCAGAGATCGGTGACCGCTGCGAAATAGGGGAACGGCAGTCGGGTTACCACAGCGTTTGTTTCGCAACATATTCGCAGTTCACAGATACATTACTGCTACACAATGCCTAATCCGTAGGTGCCGTGCGGTATAACGTGTTAAAGAATTGCACAACACGGGTATCCTCCAGGGGACCCTCTCTTGCCCTGCGGGCAATTCACCTTGTGTTGCGCCTGCGGAGCCTTTCCGGTCTGTGTAGCAGTAATGTATCTGACCCTGCGAACAGGTTTCGAAAGACACGGTAGTAAAAATCCTCTGCCGTTCCCAATTTCGAAGCGGTCACATGTAGGCAATCTGCGCCGGGCTATCAAACAAGGGAAAGGTAGGAGTTCAAAGAGGAATGGCACTCATTTCATCCGCGCACGGCGCGGGAAAAAGGTTTAGCAGCCTACGGGCAAACCGTAGGTGTCCCTTCCTCTTTGCCCCTGCGGCGGGGGCCGCACTCTCCCGCGCTCCGCAGAGCGCAACTCCCCGCTGAGGTTCAGCGAAAAACTTTCCGCCCGTCAGGGGCGAACACGCTTACGCAGTTCGAGCACTCCGGTCAGTCGGTGCCGAAAAAGAAGCTGCCCGGATAGGGCGAACCCACCTGCACAGTTCGGCCCCGGTCAATCGGTGCAGGGAAACAACAGCTTTCCTATTGACACAGTAGGCATTCCCCGCTATACTTATAACTAAGCGAAAACTGCACGAAAGGGAGAAAAAACTTGCTCAATCAATTTTCGAGAACCGAGCTGCTGCTTGGCAAGCAGGGCATGGAGCGCCTGTACAACGCGCGTGTTGCGGTATTCGGCATCGGCGGTGTAGGCGGCTACACGGTAGAGGCGCTGGCGCGTTCGGGTGTCGGCACACTTGACCTCATCGACGATGATAAGGTGTGCCTGACCAACATCAATCGCCAGATCATCGCTACCCGCAGGACGGTCGGTCAGTACAAAGTAGAGGCCGCTGCCGAGCGTATTCACGATATCAATCCGGACTGCAAGGTCAACGTTTACAAAACTTTTTACACGCCTGAGACCGCTTCTCAGTTCGATTTCACCCAGTATGACTACGTTGTGGATGAGATCGACACCGTAACCGGCAAGCTCGAGCTGATCGAGCAGGCAACCAAGGCCGGTACGCGCATCATCAGCTGCATGGGTGCGGGCAACAAGATTCACGCTGACAAGCTGGAGGTGACGGATATTTATAAGACCTCCGGCTGTCCGCTCGCGCGTGTTATGCGCTACGAGCTGCGCAAGCGCCGCATCCGCAAGCTCAAGGTTGTTTACTCCAAAGAGCCTGCCATGACGCCAATCGACGATATGGCGATCAGCTGCCGCCAGAACTGCATCTGCCCACCGGGCACCGCGCGCAAGTGCACCCAGCGCAGGCAGGTTCCGGGCAGCACTGCGTTTGTGCCTGCTGTTGCGGGTCTTATCATTGCAGGCGAAGTTGTTAAGGACCTGACCGGCGTGGAGAATAAAGGATAACACAGGCAAAAACCGTCATCTCAAATGCAGAGATGACGGTTTTTTTACTCTTTGACAGTATTTGCAGCCAATGCCGCGTCAAACTCCGGCCAGCACCGCTTGAGGATAGCCGGTTTGCCCTCGGCGTTGATAAAGCAGTGGCGGCTGTCGCCGGTACAGCGTAGCGTGCCGGTTGCCTTGTCGTAGACATCATAGTGCAGCGTCATGCGCACGCCGTTGTACTGCGTGATAGATGCTTCGATTCGCACGGTTTCGCCGAATTTCGACATGGTTTTGTACTGGCAGGAGACCTCCAGCACCGGACCGCTGTAACCGGCCTCTTCAATGCGATCGTAGCCAAAGCCGAGCTGCTCGAGCAGGTCCACGCGCGCCTCCTCGAACCAGCGGATGTAGTTCGAGTGGTGGACGATGCCCATGCCGTCGGTTTCGTAGTATTGGACTTTGTGGTCGTAGTGAACCATCTAAAAACCTTCTTTCAATTAGAAATCAGTTCTGCTAATTAGTAATGAGTAATGAGGAATTAGTAATTAAAGGTGCTGCCGCACCAGTGCTTATCTTCTTAACTGGCGCGGCAGCGCTCTTAATTACTAACTACTAATCACTAATTAAGTATAATTGCATCCGTGAACAGTGAAAGCGCCCTCTCCGAGGGCGCTTTCTGCACAGGCTTTACTTAAAGTATTTCACGCCGTTTGCAAACAGCGGCTGATACTTTTCGCCGTAGATATTCTTGCCGACGAACGGGCTGTAACGCTCGGTGTGGCCCATCTTGCCGAGGACACGACCGTCCGGAGAGGTGATGCCCTCGATGGCGCACATGGAGCCGTTCGGGTTCCACGCGATGTCCATGGACGGATCACCGTTCAGATCGGTGTACTGGAACGCTACCTGACCGTTCTTAATCAGGTCGTCAATGACGTTCTGCGGCGCTACGAAGCGACCCTCACCGTGCGAGAACGCGATGGAATGCAGGTCACCGACGTTGCAGGAGGACAGCCACGGGCTCTTCACAGAGGCTACGCGGGTGGTGGCGTAGCGGCTCTGGTGGCGGCCGATGAGGTTGAAGGTCAGCGTCGGGTCGTCGCCGGTCATCTCGTCACGGATTTCGCCGTAGGGAACCAGACCCAGCTTAATGAGCGCCTGGAAGCCGTTGCAGATGCCGAGCATCAGGCCGTCGCGCTTGTTCAGCAGCTCGTGGATGCTATCCTTGATGCCTGCATCGCGCAGGAAGGACGCAATGAACTTACCGGAACCGTCCGGCTCGTCACCACCGGAGAAGCCGCCCGGCAGGATAACCATCTGCGCCTTGCGGATAGAGTTCTCGAGCTGCTCTGCGCTCTCACGGAGGGCATCCGCGGAGAAGTTGCGGACAACGACAATCTCAGCCGCGCCGCCTGCATTCTCGACCGCACGGGCGGTGTCGTACTCGCAGTTGGTGCCGGGGAATACCGGAATAACGGCCAACGGCTTTGCGCTCTTGACTGCCGGAGCGGATACATTGCGCTCGGTGAAGGAAACCTTGGTCAGATGCTCGTCAGAAGCAGCCGCCTTGGTCGGGAACACGCTCTCGAGCTTGCCCTCGAAGGCATTCGTCAGCTCGTCGAGCGTTACGGACTCGCCGGCAACCGTGATCTTCTCATCGTCGGTGGTATAGCCGACCAGCCAGTAAGCCGGGAGTTCGGATGCGGCTTCGATCAGGATGCCGCCGAAGTTCTTGAGGTACAGCGCGTCAGCCGGGAAGGAATCGTCCATCTTAAAGCCGATCTTGTTGCCGAGCGCCATCTTGCACACACCCTCGGCAATACCGCCGACGGACAGCGCCCATGCGGACACCGCCTTGCCGGACGCAATCAGGTTTGCAACCTCGTTCCACATGAACTTGAGCGTGGTGTAATCCGGCGTGCCGTCCTGATTGTACGGTGCATCGAAGAAGTAAACCGGATGACCTGCCGCCTTGAACTCAGGAGAGATGAGGCGGGAAGCGTCCTGCGGTGCGATTGCGAAGGAAACCAGCGTGGGAGGTACGTCCATATCGTCGAACGAGCCGGACATGGAGTCCTTGCCGCCGATGGCTGCCAGACACAGGTTCTCCTGTGCGGTGTATGCGCCCAGCAGCGCGGAGAGCGGCTTGCCGAAGCGCTTCGGGTCCTTGCCGAGACGCTCAAAGTACTCCTGGAAGGTGAGGTAAGCGGTCTCAAAGTCACAGCCCGCTGCGACCAGCTTTGCCACGGATTCGATTACCGCGGAAGAAGCGCCGAGATACGGATTCTGCTCGGTGAAATACGGGTCAAAGCCGAACGCCATAACGGAGGCGGTCTCGCACTGACCGTTCAGGGCCGGCATGGTAGCCGCCATAACCTGCGTCGGGGGCAGCTGATACTTGCCGCCGAACGGCATGAATACCGAGCTTGCGCCGATGGAGCCGTCGAAACGCTCAACCAGACCGCGCTCGAGGCAGATGCCGAGGGTGGAGGCGTGGTTCAGCAGCTTTTCCTTCTCGGAATTGCCTGCCGGAGCGCAGGAGATGGACGGAGTCGGCAGTGCGCCAACCTCTGCGTCAACGTGCTTAGAGCAGCCGTTGGTGTTGAGGAAATCGCGGGAAACATCGACAATCTTGACGCCGTTCCAGGTCATGCACAGGCGGTTCTTGTCGGTAACGGTTGCGACAACAACAGCCTCGATATTCTCCTTGGCAGCTGCGGCAATAAAGGCGTCTACGTCCTTTGCACGGACAACGACAGCCATGCGCTCCTGCGACTCGGAGATAGCCAGCTCGGTGCCGTCCAGACCGTCGTACTTCTTCGGTACGGCGTTCAGGTCGATGTCCAGACCGTCAGCCAGCTCGCCGATGGCAACGGATACACCGCCCGCACCGAAGTCGTTGCAGCGGCGAATCATGCGGGTGACATTGCCGTCGCGGAACAGACGCTGAATCTTGCGCTCTTCCGGCGGATTGCCCTTCTGGACTTCCGCGCCGCAGGTTTCGAGCGATTCCTCGGTGTGCTTCTTGGAGGAGCCGGTTGCACCGCCGCAGCCGTCGCGGCCGGTCTTGCCGCCGAGCAGGATGACGATGTCGCCCGGCTCGGGTACCTCGCGGATGACGTTCTCCAGCGGAGCTGCACCGACAACCGCGCCAATCTCCATGCGCTTTGCGACATAGCCCGGGTGATAAATCTCGTGTACGAGGCCGGTAGCAAGGCCAATCTGGTTGCCATAGGAGGAGTAGCCCGCAGCAGCGGTCTGACACAGCTTGCGCTGCGGCAGCTTGTGTTCGAGGGTCTCAGTAAGCGGTACGGTCGGGTCACCCGCAC
>OGSS01001018.1_pt1 | contig 21689 bp, 20 predicted proteins | sample 1553591 | NCBI WGS metagenome assembly OGSS01 (sample SAMEA2580061, study PRJEB22360) | human gut metagenome | biome: human gut; feature: human-associated habitat; material: faeces | place: Denmark | collected 2008/2010
TAAAGAGATCCGTAATCTTCGTCAATCTGATATCCGCCGGAACACGATCACCTGCGGAGAATAAAACAAGATCCCCGACCACTAATTCTTCGGTGGGAATCTCCATTAACTCCCCATCGCGCCTCACCGTGACGCTTTCATGAATCAGTCGATCAAGCTGAGCTGCGGCGCTCTTTGCCCGCAGCTCCTGAATCAGACGAATTACACCACTAATTAGAATCATGGAAAAGATGATAATAGCGGTAGTAGCGTTTCTTGCAAAATTGGATACTACAAAAACATCTGTAATGAGAGAAACAATACCCAGAACAAAAAGAATCACATGAAACGGGTTAATAAATGCCCGTCGCAATCGTTGCATCATCGTATCATTTTTTCGCTCATTGAAGCTGTTCTTTCCATACTTCTCCCGCATCGACTCAATTTGCTCAATGGTCAGACCATCCGGAGATGTGCCAATGTCTCGATAGATTTCTAATGGATCACAGTAAGCGTATTTTTTGATACGACTGTCAAATAGCGTTGCTTTTGACACGAAACAGTCCCTCCTTTATAAGTACAAGTAAGAACATTTTAACATAGTGTTATGAAAATGCTATGTTTATATTCTTGCTTTTTTCTTGCAATTTACTTTGATACGGCATTTTTCAGCTCTATCAAATTTATCTCGTCAGGGTGAGTCAAAGTCTTATCAACCATACTCGTAGGTTTTGCCGTAAGAAATCTTGCAATCGCCATATGTTACTGTTGTCCACCATAAAGATTGTTTGGCATATTTTTAAGTTTACGTTCCAAACCTAGTACTACAGCGAACTCCCTGAGTGACGTGCTCCCCCTTTTTTGGTATACTCAACTACCATCAGCTAAAGCCGGTGGGTTGATTCGGTCTAAAAACCGCCATTAGGCAACCGAAAGTCGCAATGGGGCTAAAGCCCTTTCTTTTAGACTAAAGTCCACTAAAGTTCTACTGAGGTAGTCATTCTTCCCCTATCGAAAAATTGTCGTACCCATCTTCTCTTCCCAGCTTTTCTATATTCTTCTATCATTCTTTGTTTGACTTCTCCTACTGTGCCACAAAAATATCTTCTCCCCCACATATACTGTCCCCAATATCTCTTTCTTAATTGTGGGAACTCCTCTTATAATATCCTTTATTTTTCCCTTTCAGATTCTGCATAATCTCACTTGGTGACAAATTTGTTGGGCATAACAATAGCATATAGACATGATCCGGCTGAATACTTCCCTGTAATATTTTTATCCCTTGGCTGTCTGCCTTAACAGTTCTCGCAGCATAAAGGCTGCATCTCCTTTTAATGCTTCGTATCTGTATTTCGTTATCCACGCAAAGTGATATTTTATATCATATACTGCATGACTTCCGTTTCTATAATTCGCCAGTTCTACGCATCTCCCCGTACGTTAATTATATTACTGCCTCTACTTGAAGGAATTACTGATGAAACTCTACCGCCTAAAAGCGATGGTTTTTACCTTAGGCTTGGAAAAATAAAACTTTGCAGATGTCAATGTATCTGACAAGGTTTCAGGACAATAACAAGTTTTGCAGATATATGGAGATTGCATTGAAAGGTTGCATCTGCCATTGTAATGAATGTTGTGTTCTGGTCTATGAAATCCAGATCAGATGCAAAAGAACCGAAAACAAATAGGAACTACTTTCTCAGAAGCGAGGCATATGAAATTGAAAATTCTTGTCATGGTTTATTTGTGTTGTCCCAGGGACATAATAAAATCAGGAAATTATATGAGGGTTTTAGATATGTATTACGCAAGTGGTAACTATGAGGCTTTTGCCCGGCCCCGCAAGCCCGAAGGAGTTGAATCCAAATCTGCCTATATCATTGGAACCGGCCTGGCGGCATTGACAGCCGCATGTTATCTGGTTCGGGACGGCTAGATGAGCGGTGACCGCATTCATGTGTTTGAAAAGGATTCGATACCGGGTGGAGCGTGTGACGGTTATGAATACCCTGGCCTGGGCTATGTCATGCAGGGTGATCGGGAGATGGACAACCACGTTGAAGTGATGTGGGATCTTTTCCGGTCGATTCCGTCCATCTAAACAGATGGCGGAAGTGTATTGGATGAGTATTATTGGCTGAACAAAAAAGATCTCAACTATGCCCTCATGCGGGCCACAGCGAATTGAGGCTAGGATGCCCATACGGACGGCAAGTTCGGCCTGTCCGACAAGGGAGCCTTAGAGATCATTCACCTGTTTTTTGCCTCGGATGAAAAACTGTATGACAAGCGCATCACCAACTTTTTTGGGCAAGGAGGTTCTGGACTCCAACTTCTGGCGGATGGTCATACGGAATTCGTTGATTTAACGGAAAACGATCTGGTCTTTATCACCAACGGCGGCTGCGTGGAAAATTCCAGTCTGAGTTCTCAAAATCCCCCTGCATCGTTCCATACGGAAATTAAGCCAAGCGGCGGCTAGGATATGTGGCGGAAGATAGCGGCGCAAGCCCCGCTTTCGGCGTCCTAATAAATTCTGTTCTAATCCGAAGCAGAGCAACTGGATGAGCGGCATCGTCACCGGCAAGGACTCTAACTGGCTGATGAGTTGTACGTTCAACCGCCAGTCCCAGTTCCGCAATCAGCCAAAGGGACAGCTGGTGGGATGGATCTACGGCCTTTTCAGCGACAAGCCCGGCAATTTTGTAAAAAAGAAAAGGTCGGATTGCACCGGTAAGGGGCCGTATATTACCGCAGTATGTAAGACAACGGATTTTCTCAATGCAGTAGATATAATAGTGATATCATCGCATACCAACTCCTTGTCCACTTTCGCGAAAGATATATTTTTTATATCCTCGTAGCACTGTTATCGAAAATATAGAAAAGATGGGTTATTGTGGCAATCCTACCCTTGGTGGTATCATGTATGCCTGCCCTTTCTATGGGAACTTCATGTTTGACCAAAGTTGAGCAATTGAAAAATCATCCTTTATGGAGATGCAATAATGTCATTTGACTATAAAAAAGAGTATAAATAGTTTTATATGCCGCAAAACAAATCATCTATCGTAACGGTTCCGAAATAAACTACATCGCCGTGCGGTACAAAGGTAATACCAACGATGAAACGGTGAGTATGTATCATCTCTCAGGTTGCTGTGTGGTATTGTATTTACTATCAAAATGAGCTATAATGCGAGCATAAAATTGATAGATATTTTGATTATGTTGCCCCCATGAAGGATTTTGTTGGCAGAACGGCTTTACCGGAATTGACTATGCAAAGGGTAATTTTGAATTTATTTTTTGTCATTTGTTTGCCTGATTTCGTAACAAAGGTGGATTTTGATTGGGCGATTGAAGAAAAAGCCAAGAAGAAAAAACAAGATTTTACAAAGGTTAAGTTTTTTACCTATGATAAGGGTGAGTGTGTGTAGTGTATGCACCTCGGTTCTTATGATGATGAATCCGAAACCATTTCCGCTATGATTGAATATGCCGAGAAACAGGATTAAACTATTGACATTACGGATACTCTATCACCAAGAGATTTATTTGTGCAATCCTCGCAAGATGGCAACCAGGAACCTAAAAACCGTGGTGTGCTATCCGATAAAAAGAGTTTAATAACTTCCAATTCGGTGAGGCAAACAAGTCGGGATTTGAGGGGAATAGGCATATGCTGATGAAATATCGTATAACGCAATGAAGGAGAAAGAATTATGTGTACAGCAGCAACTTATAAAACCAGAGATTTCTATTTTGGACGGACACTTGATTATGAAATTTCCTATGGTGAGACTGTTACAGTCACACCAAGAAATTTCAAGTTGATGTTTCGAAGTATGGGAACAATGGATCATCATTTTGCTTTTATGGGAATGGCTCATATAACAGAGAATTATCCACTGTATTATGATGCTGTAAACGAAAAGGGTCTGTGTATTGCCGGGCTAAATTTTGTGGGAAATGCTCATTACCGTGAAAAAGAAAAAGGTAAGGACAACATTGCCCAATGGGAATTTATTCCTTGGATCATGGGTCAGTGTGCAACTGTGAATGACGCGAGAGAACTGCTTGACAGGATCAACTTCTTGGCCGAACCGTTTAGTCCACATTTTCCTATGGCACAGCTCCATTGGATCATTTCGGATAAAAACAGCTCCATTACGGTAGAAAGTGTGAAGGACGGTATATTTGTTTATGATAATCCCGTAGGTGTTCTCACAAATAATCCGCCTTTTCCGTTTCAAATGTTCAATTTGAACAACTATATGAGATTGTCCATCGACACCCCTAAAAATTGCTTTTCCGAACAGATTAGGCTAAATGCATACAGTAGGGGCATGGGCGCTATCGGGCTCCCCGGAGACTTATCATCTATGTCAAGATTTGTACGTGTGGCTTTTACAAAAATGAATTCACTGTCCGAGAATGACGAAAAATCAAGCGTAAGCCAATTTTTCCATATATTAGGCTCCGTTGAGCAGCAAAGAGGATGTTGCCGTTTGGCGGACGGGAAATATGAAATTTCCATTTACACTTCTTGCTGTAATGCTGACAGGGGTATTTACTACTATAAGACTTATGATAATTACAGTATTGTTGGTGTAGATATGAATCGGGAGGATCTCAACGGTGAAGCACTCATCAGTTATAAACTAATGACGGACAAAGCGTTGGAAATTCAAAATTGACAGATTCCAGTTTGTTGGGAAAAGAGCAAAGCCAGTCAACGGTCAAGCTGAACGGCGCATTGGCATTGACGTTACGAGCCTGATGTTTTCGTTGCAGTTGTTCCCAGTATTCCAGTACCTTTGCTTTTGTAATTTCCTCGCCTTACAATAATTGAAGAAAGCCAAGCCCACAAACAAGCGGTAGGCAAAAGTTAAGCGCCACTTTCTTTTCAATCCTTCGTTCTGATTTGATTCCATAAAATCAGAACATGAGAATCAGCAATTATCTGAGAATCATGCGACTCAGACAGATATGGGCGGAAGGAACATTTGCTATTCTAAAACAAGAACACAAACTGAATAAGATACACAAAAGGGGTCTCCAAAAATCGCTGGAAGAATGCCTCCTATTGGCAACAGCATTAAACCTTAAAAGACTGATAAAAACGGTATAAGTAACCTGGATTGTCAGTCTTTCTATTTTGTTCCGTGAGGAGAAGGTATGCAAAAATACTTCGTGAAATGAATTTCTATTGCCCAGGCAATTTTAAAAGATGAACTCATTGTCATTTTAAATGAAGATACTTCCAGTGTTGACCCTATAGAATTAAGATAATTATAAAACAAAAGGAGAGGGCAACAATAATCCAATAGTATCGCCGCCCTCTCCTTTTGTTTTATTAAATTTTTCATCCACATTGTTGATTCATGTTTTTTAGCAAATCTGATTTCTCCGCAATCTGCTTAAGACATTTCATTTCCTTGTTTGATAGCCTACTATGCCCCTATTTAGCCTGTCTTTAGCTCTAATAAAATGTTTCTTCACATAGGACGATTATCTGAAAACTTCGAACACTTAGAATACCGCTATATACCAAACGATACAGCCAGCCGTCTAATCAATTTATGATTGAACAGCTGGCTGATACAATATTATTTATAGAGACACGGAGCCACTTCCGCTGAATCCATATTGGTGCTGTCATACCACAGTGCACCAGTATCAACATCCTCTACCGGTTCTCCTTTGGCTGCCTTGGCTGCCAGGGTAACCGCCTGATATCCAATCTGTACCGGATTCTGCGTAATGGAACCTGCTAAGACACCACTCTTGATAGCATCAAGCTGAATGGCGCCTGAGTCGAATCCAACGCCGATTACCTTATCTTTACCCAGTACCTGAAGACTTTCATTGGCCGTCACCAGGTTCTTGGCTGTAAATTCGTTGGACGCATAAATGGCAATCAGATCATTTTTATTCAGCAGGGTATTGGCCACAGTCACACAAGCCGCGTCATCCACAGTTGCCGGAATGCCTACATCGATAATCACCTTTGCTTCGTCAACTGCCTTATTATACTTATCATGGCCTACTACCATGCATTTATCTTCGCCAACCAAGGTACGCATTCTGTCTATGAAACCGCCCGTCCGTTCTCCAATGGACTGGGATGTCGCATCTTGGGAGACAACGCCGATTCTGACCTCTTCTGCCGGAGCTGTGACCTTATCCTTAATCATTTCATACAATTTCTCCGCGGCCAGACCGCCCGCTGCATAGTTATCCGTAGCGGCATTGGCCACAATGGAGCCTGCAGGGGCATCCGGCACACCGGAATCAAACCCTACAATCGGAATATTTGCTGCCTGAGCATTGGAAATTGCATCCAGGGACGCCTGTGTATCCAAAGCCGCCAGGCAGATGGCGCTTGGAGCCTTGTTGACCGCATTATTTAACTGCTCAATTTGCTCAGCGACTGCACTCTCACTGGCTGGCCCTACAAAATTGGTGGACTTAAGCCCCAAATCCTCTGCGGCCTGCTCTGATCCCATCTTTACCGCTTTCCAAAAATCATGCTGGAAGCCTTTTGCCACAATCTCAACCGTGACATCGCTGTAGTCCACAGCCCCATCTGCCTTGGCTGCCTCCGTATCCCCTGCTGTTGTGTCTTTTACCTCTGTCTCCGGAGCGGCCGCTGCTGCAGCTGTCGTGGCAGGCGCGCTGGCTCCGCTGGAGCAGCCCATTACCATTGTGGAAACCATTGCTGCGCAGATGACTGTACTTAATAATCTTATCTTCATAAATAAACCTCCCTTTATTATCCCGCTTTGCGGGTTATTAGTGCGTATCAATTCTTCCCCTGTTTCCTTCTATTCAAAACATCTACAAATACGGCTATGATCAACACAAATCCGGTAATCAGCAGCTGATAATGTGGCTGTACTCCCACAAAGGGAAGGCCTGTCTTCAAAACGGACATAATAAAAACACCGATTAAAGTCCCCGATATGGAACCCACGCCACCTGCCAGGGATGTTCCGCCGATTACAACTCCGGCGATTGCATCCAGTTCAAATCCATTTCCGGTTCCAGGCATGAGTGTGGAGTATACCGCTGCATAAGACACACCTGCCAGCCCGGCAAACAGACCGCTTATGACATAAGCCAAAGTCTCCCACTTTACCACATTTACACCGGAAAGCCGGGTCGCCTCCTTATTACTCCCAAGAGACAGTATATAGCGTCCCGGACGCGCCTTGTTGAGAAGGATTGCCATCAGGATTGCAAGTATAATCAGCAGTATGAATCCCGTGGGGATACCTGCCTGCGGAAGCCCTGCCCCTTTTAATTTAAAAATACCTCTGAATGAGCCGCCCGGCGCCGAAGCCTGCGGAAAGGTCACGGTTGCCGTATTTGTCACAATCGAACCCAGGCCTCTGGTAATCATCATAGTTCCCAGTGTGGCAATAAAGGCCGGAAGCCTCATGACAGATACCATAAGTCCATTGGCAAGTCCGAACAGGCCTCCCATCAATATGGCCAGGATAACGCACAGCGGCATAGGCAGTCCCAGTTTTGTATACAGCGTTCCTGAAATCAAGGAACAGCAGATACAGACCGTACCAATGGATAAGTCGATTCCTCCGGTGATGATTACAAATGTTACACCTATGGCCATAAAACCAATATAATAGGACGAATCAAAAATGCTGACCAGTGTGCTGTATTTTGCAAAATTGTCCCCGAAAATCCAGAAGAACATGAATAATACAATCAGCGCAATGACTGCCACCAATTTCTGAGTACCGATGGCTTTGAACAATCCATTCGGCTCCTTTTTTACCTGATTCCCATTATTTGACATGTCTTTAACCTCCCATTTAATCTCTCAGTGTAGCGGCATGCATGATTTTTTCCTGGGTAGCTTCTTCTATGCTGATTTCTCCTGTTTTACGGCCCTCACACATAATCAGGATACGGTCACTCATTCGCAGCACTTCCGTCAGTTCAGAGGATATCATGATAATGGACTTCCCCTGCTTTACAAGATTATTCATCAATGTATAAATCTCGCTTTTTGCTCCTACATCGATTCCCCTTGTGGGTTCGTCAAATATCAGGATGTCGCAGTTCCTGGTAAGCCATTTTGCAATGACCACTTTCTGTTGGTTACCTCCCGACAGGTTGCGCACCTGCTGTTCCACGGATGGTGTCTTGGTCTTTAATGCCTCCACATATTGTTCCGCGGTTTCTTTTTCCGCTTTCTTATCAATAAACAGGCCTTTGCAGAATGCTTTCAGGGAAGCCATTGTCGTATTCTCGGCTACCGTTTTCTCAATGATCACACCATAGCGCTTGCGGTCCTCCGACAGATATCCAATCCCGGCGTCAACCGCGTCCTGTGGGTTCTTGATATCCACCCGTTTTCCATTCACATAAATATCACCGCTGTCTCTCCTGTCAGCACCAAAGATAGCCCTGGCTGTCTCCGTCCTTCCGGCTCCCATGAGTCCTGAAAAACCCAGGATTTCTCCTTTGCGAAGTTCAAAGCTTACATCTTTTACTGTTTTCCCAACATTCAGGTGTTCAACCTTCAGCACCACCGGGGCAGACGGCTTTACATTGCTGAAACTCTTAGGCTCCTCATACACCGTGCGTCCCACCATCATCTGGATGATGTCGTCTTTCGTGGAATCCTTGGTTGTCAGCGTACCCACATATTCCCCGTCCCTCATAACCGTTACCCTGTCAGTAATCTGGTTAATCTCATCCATGCGGTGGGAAATGTATACAATTCCGATATCCTTGGCCCTCAGATCACGTATGATTTTGAACAGCTCGCTGATTTCTGAATCTGTCAGCGCGGCAGTCGGTTCATCAAATACGATTATCTTGGCATCTGTTGAGATTGCCTTGGCTATCTCACACATCTGCTGGCGCCCGACCGTCAGCCTCCCCATTGTTTCCCTTGGGTCAATCCTGATATTCAGTAATCCGAACAGCTTTTCTGCCTCTTCCACCATCCTGCGGTCATTAATCAGCTTTCCGTTCATTTTTTCTTTGCCGATAAAGATATTCTGGGCCACCGTTAAGTGGTTCATCATGTTTAATTCCTGATGCACAATCACAATGCCGGCGTCCTGCGCTTCCCTGGGACTTTTAAACTCCACCTGGCGCCCCTCATACACAATAGTACCGCTGTCTTTGCTGTAGATTCCCGTCAATATCTTCATGAGGGTGGATTTTCCGGCACCATTCTCACCCATCAGTGCATGGACCTCGCCCTTTTTAAGTTCCAGACAGGCATTTTTTAACGCATGTACCCCGACAAAGGACTTATCAATGTCTTTCATGGTCAGAATTACTTCTCCCACATCATCACCTTCCATTTCTTTACTAATTGCACTGTTTTGGCGGAACCCATTTACAGGCCCTGGTCGGTAACTACCCCTTTTTGCAGCATGATATTGGCATAAAGCGCTTTCTCGCTAGTGGCGATAATTGCATAAGCTTTCTTTGCCTCCTCGTAGAACGCGAACCGCTCTATATGGCCAATGGCACTTCTGCCCCTGCTGTCACACGCTTCCACCAATGTCATGTATTGATCCCAGATGGGTGTTTCAACCGTATCCCCGTCCGTTACCGACATCAGGCAGACAGGGTGTTCTACGTAGGTGTCCAGTGGAAAAAGCGAGAGGATTGCTTCCAGTATCTCCGGCACGCCGTGGCCTTCCATATGTATGACATGGGCATCCCTGCCCATGGACTCTGCCGGGAAATTCCCATCGGCAATCACAATCCGGTCGCTGTGACCCATTTCACATAATATCTTTAACAGTTCAGGAGATAATATATGGGGTATTCCTCTTAGCATCTGTTTTCCCCCTGTTTACTGTATTTTTTATAACCGGGGTGCCTGCCAGTTACCCCATATCCTTTCCTCATTGAGATAAGGCGGTCAATATTTTCCCTGGATATTTCCTGTGCACCTCCCAGCATTCTGGCGTTAAGGCTGATTTTTGCAAAGAGTTCCAGTGTTTCCATGCGGTAATAAGCGGTAATCACATCAGCCCCCACGGTCAAAGCTCCATGATTCTGAAGGAGCATTGCGTCATGTTCCCCCAGATAAGGCGCTATGTTATCCGGTACTTCGTAAGTGGAGGGGGTTCCGTAAGGCGTTACCGGAATCGAACCCAGAGCAATTACCGTCTCAATCATAGAGTACTCGTCCAACGGCACATTGGCTACCGCGTATCCGGTGGCTACAGGCGGGTGGGCGTGAAGCACGGAATTTACATCCTCACGCTCTTTATAGCAGCGGAGATGCATCTTAATCTCTGAAGAGGGCCTGTATCCGGGAAGGCCTTCCAACACCTCGCCTTTCCCATCGATACGAACCAGTTTTTCCGGTGTGATGAAACTTTTGCTCATTCCGGTGGGAGTGGCAAGAAAGGTTCCGTCATCCAGCCTGGCGGACACGTTGCCGTCATTGGCTGCCCCCCAGCCAAGCTGCCACATCTTATGGCACACATCGCAAATCTGTTCCCTTAGTTCCATATAGCTTAATTCCATAATACCTCCTATTTTCCAGGTTGCCCCGGTCTTTGGTCATTCCAGCATTTTTTTATATTGTCCGTATACCTGCTCCCATTGATCTGTATCTTTCGGCTCATAGATACTTACCTTGGCTGAAGCCCCTACGACACTTCTCACCTGATCCAGATCCCTAAGTTCTCCTGTCGCAAGCAGCTGCATAGCCGCGTTACCCAGTACGGTAGCCTCCACCGGTCCGGCAATCACCGGACAATGACACGCATTGGCCGTCATCTGGCAGAGAAGTCCGCTCTGTGTTCCACCACCCACCATATGGATAGCCGGGTACTCTCTTCCGGTACACATCTTAATTTCTTCCAATGTCATGCGGTACTTAAGTGCCAAGCTCTCATCAATGCATCTCACAAGCTCCGCCTCATTCTCTGGTACCTTCTGCCCGCTTTTACGGCAGTAACTCCGGATTCTTTCAGGAATATTTCCAGCCGGAACAAACTCTGGTGCATCCGGGTCAATCAGGGCTTTAAACGGCTTTGCATCTGCCGCCATTTGCTCCAGATGTCCGAAACTGTATTCCTTTCCCTCACGAATCCACTGTCTCCTGCTTTCCTGGATCAGCCACAACCCGATAATATTCTTGAGGAAGGAAATCTTTCCCTGGCACCCGCCTTCATTTGTGATATTCAGCCGTTCTGACACCCCGTTGATAACAGGTTCGTCCAGTTCTGTGCCAAACAGCGACCATGTTCCGCAGCTGATGAAGATGAAATCCTTATCCCTGGCAGGAACAGCCGCAAGGGCACTCTGCGTATCGTGTCCTGCCACAGCAATCACTTCCATAGGCTCAATTCCCAGCTCCTGGCAAATCCCGGTTTTTATGAAACCAAGTCTCGTTCCACATGGAACGATACCGCCCAGAATCCGTTCTGGGATACCTAGGCTCTCCAACACTTCCTTTGACCACATTTTAGTACGGGCATCCAGCATCTGCGTGGTGGACGCGATGGAGTACTCACTGACCTGCGCCCCACATAGATAATAATTAAATAAGTCCGGCATCAACAGAAGTCTGGAAGTTCCCTCCAGAAGCCCGGGCCGCTTTTCCAGCAGAGCCAAAAGCTGGAATACCGTGTTAATCTCCATAAATTGGCTGCCCGTAATCTGATAAAAGCGGTCCTTATCCATCTTTCCAAAACTCTTTTCAAGCATCCCTGCGGTCCGCGCATCCCGGTAGTGTACCGGGTTTTCTAAAAGATTTCCCTCCTTGTCAATCAGGCCGAAATCCACGCCCCAGGTATCCACGCCGATGCTGTCAATCTTTCCATACTTCTTTGCTTTCATCAGTCCCTGCTTCACTTCATAAAACAGCCGCAGGAAATCCCAGTACATGGTTCCGTTTAATATAACCGGATCATTGGGGAAACGATGGATTTCCTGTATAGATATCCGGTTCCCATCAAAGTTTCCCAGCATTACCCTTCCACTGGAAGCGCCGAAATCCACTGCCAGTACATTTTTATGACTCATAGACACACCGCCTTACTTATATAAAGGCCCATAAGCCGCACAGGCACGGAAATCCTGTCCCTCTTTGTCCATTCCAAATGCGTTCCAGGCTGCAGGACGGAATATTTTTTCCTCAGGCACATTGTGCATGCTGACAGGAATCCTTAAGATTGAGCAGAGTGTAATAAGGTCCGCCCCAATATGTCCATAGCTGATTGCACCGTGGTTAGCTCCCCAGTTATTCATCACGTCATACGCGGAGGCAAATGCTCCCCGGCCTGTCACCCTGGGCGCAAACCAGGTGCACGGCCATGTGTAGTCCGTTCTCTTCCATAAGATGTCAGTTACATCGTCCGGCAGTTTCACGGTCCAGCCTTCTGCAATCTGCAGCATAGGCCCCAGTCCCTTTACCAGGTTTAAGCGGATCATCGTACATGGCATCTGGGCTTCTGTAACATATCTGGAAGAATAGCCGCCGCCTCTGAAATACCCAAAATCAGCCTCATTCCATGTGGTTGCTTCCAACATTGCCTTCTGATCGTCCGCCGTCACCTCATACCATGGCTTCATGACCGGCTGTCCGTCTTCATCCAGGGCTTTACCCGTGGCATCCAAACAGGCCGCTCCGGAATTGATCAGATGGAGGAAACCGCCTGCTTCCTTTGCGACCCCTTCCAAATCATATCCGGACGCTTTCTTAACAGCCTCCGGGCTCCAGTACGTACGCACATCCGCGAAAATCTGTGCCCTGTTGGTGAGCAGCTTCATGAACAACATTCCCAGCCCATTTAATGTGTCATTCTCAGTAGCCAGTATGTACGGCTCCCTTGCGCCGTTCCAGTCAAAGGAGGAATTCAGCATGGACTCAGCGAAGTCACCATTGGGATAAAAATCTGTCCACTGTCTCTGTCCCTGGAAGCCTGCGGCGATGGCATTGTGCCCGATCCGCTCTTCCTCCCGTCCCTTCGGCAGATTGGGATTCCCATTCATCAAATCCTTGATGATGCACATCATCTTAACTACAAATTCCCAATCTCTATCCTTCTGTTCCCGGGTCTTCTGAACTTCGGGAGGGTTCTTGTCAAAGCCTTCCTTACAGTTTGCTTTTGTCCATGCAAGGGCCTTTTCAAACTCTTTTTTATCGTATATTTCCTCACTCATACGGCGGATCAGTTCCACTTCGTCTACGGATTCCACCCGCATCCCGAGATATTCCTCAATAAATGCCGGGTCTATGATGGAACCTCCAATTCCCATGCAGATAGAACCTATCTGGAGATATGACTTTCCCCTCATGGTAGCGGCAGCCACTGCGGCGCGTCCAAAACGGAGAAGTTTTTCTTTTACATCCTCAGGTATACTTGTATCATCAGCATCCTGGACATCATGTCCATAGATACCAAAAGCCGGAAGCCCCTTCTGCGCATGGGTAGCCAGTACAGAGGCGAGATATACGGCACCGGGTCTCTCCGTTCCGTTAAATCCCCACACGCCCTTGATTGTATGCGGAGCCATGTCCATGGTCTCTGCACCGTAACACCAGCATGGGGTCACAGTCAGGGTAATATCCACTCCGGCTCTGCGGAATTTATCCGCGCAGGCCGCGCTTTCCCCTGCCCGTCCAATGGTGGAATCCGCAATCACTACGTTTACCGGTTCTCCATTGCTGTAAAAAAGATTTTCCCTAAACAGGGCCGCCGCGCTTTTGGCCATGTTCATGGTTTGTTCTTCCAGAGATTCCCTTACTTTCATATATCCCTGTCTTCCGTCTATTGTGGGTCTAATGCCAATAACCGGATAAGACCCAACCAATCTGCTTGCTGCCATAGTGTTTTCCTCCTTTTTAATTTTAGATTGTTATTATTTTAATTTCTTTGCGCTCTTTTTGTATAATTGCATTATACTATTGATATTCCTCTATTTGCTGTGATATAATGGCAAAAAATATAATAATATTCATTTTTTTAGGCATTTTATCCATCTATTTACTTTACCGTTCTGTATTTATAGTTATTTTTACATTTTCAGGAGGGCGCAGTATGCACTATTTGGACTATAATGAAAAAAAGCAACACGGGACTCTGGATTTTCCTATCGAATATTACCATGTAAATGAGCACCATCCCCGTTATAACATGCCATTCCACTGTCATAAAGAGTTGGAAATCATCCGGATTTTGGAGGGAATCCTCTATTTAAAGTTAGATGATGAAGAATTTGAAGCTAAAGCTGGGGATATTATTTTTATTAATGAGGGGGTTATTCATGGCGGTTTGCCTCATAATTGTATTTATGAATGTATTGTGTTCGATATCCAGCGTCTCCTCATGCACACAGATACCTGTCGGTTTTATATCCGCCTTATTACAAAGCATCAGATTATCGTACAGAATCATTTTACAAAAAACAGCCATTCCTTGCATCGAATCATCAACCATCTTTTCATATCCATGCAGCATAGCGAGCCTGGAAGCGAACTGATAACCATGGGCACTTTATTTGAACTCTTCGGAATCATCTACCAGAAAAAGCTTTATCAGGATAAGGTTGATGATGCAAAATCTTCCAGAAAAATGATGCAGCTCAAACCTGTGTTGGAATACATAGACAGTAATTACGGGCAGACCATTACACTGAATGAATTGTCCAGAATTGCCGGGATGTCTCCCAAGTATTTCTGCAGCTATTTTCATTCTATCATTCACAGAACCCCCATTGATTACTTGAACTACTATCGTATTGAGCGCGCCTGCAGCGAATTAAGTACCTCTGATTTAACCTTGACAGAAGTAGCCTATAGATGTGGTTTTAGCGATGTATGCTATTTTATCAAAACATTTAAACGGTATAAAGGAATTACACCACACCGATATTGCATGAATATTGGATAGCCCCCAAATTGTCCGAAAACTTCTTTTTAAACATAAGTTAAGCCTCTTTTTCTCCTTGTGTCATTGCACGCATAATAAACACATATTTTAAAAGAAAAGAGGCTTCTGTTCCCAACATTAACTCCATCATTTTTCCAAATCCCAAAAAAAGGGGATGGATTCTTTCTATATTGTATTCCAGACAAAAGAACGCAACCTCCCCTGTTACCTTCCTCAGTCCTCTTAAGAGGAAGTATGTGGCTCCCATTAATCTTTTTATCGTTCCAAACAGATACTCCGACAAAACACATCTTTTGATACATCTATTCTATACTGGGCTTCAAGAATAACTTTACTACCTTTACCTTTCTATAACCGACTTTTGGTTCCTGGCTAGCCTTCTTACATTCCTGCTCCTCTGCCTTCTACACTCACTACACGGCTTTTCCAGCTTACCCTTTGGAAAAACAATTTCTTTCCATTCGTCATTTCCCTTATAACTTTTGTTCCTGTTCTTACAGTGTTTGCACACACTTTTGTTAGCATATCGGATATTCCCATTTTTCTTAATACATTTCTGCCTTAACATCTCTCCCGATGGGCAGTAGACCAGGTTCCTTTCCATATCCATACCCCCACTCCCTACACGATTACCATATCTTCTACAGTTCCATATATGGAGCTTGGTTTTTCAATATTTTCCAGATTTTCCTCTACTTTCCGGTGCATTTGAAACGACTTCTTTATAATTTTCCAGAACCTGTCCTGTATGAAGTCTTTTTTATTTCTTCCCCCCTTAGGCTGGCTGTATCTGCTTTCAGTTCATAATAAAGAATCCGCAGAACATACCCATCTTTCCATTATATGGGGGTAATCACATTTTCCAGGCAACAGATTAGGCCTTCCTTCCTCCTGTTCATAGCCCTTGTCCGCTGTCATTTCAAGGATTCTTTCCGGCTTTTCTTTCAGGATCTCTTCCATGGTTGGACCCAGAAGCCCATGAGTGGTTACCTAGTTCGCCATTTTAAAATACCGGATCAGATGGTTTTCTAAGTCTACTGCTTTTGGGAGATTATATGACACCGCAAAGCCATTTTTCATGAATCTTTCATCTGCATTCGTCACGGATATCTGAGATTCACCCGTTTCCTCCATAATTTTCTGGTAGATTTCTTCTAATTCCTCCTTCTCATCCATTTCTTTCAGAATCCACAGATACTAACCCGTATGTCTGTTCAGCCATTTAATTCGGTCATCCAGCTTATTTTTTATATCAAACAAACACGAGACGCGGTTATAAAACCTCCCAGGAAAGCGAACCGCCATAGGGGCTGTAAATTAAGTCCAAAATGAGGTAGCCGCTATGACTGAGAAGGCAAAAAATGAAAGCGCTATTAATTTCACCTGTACATGCTGTATACAGGCAGTAATATAACAACCGTAAACAATAGTAACACTTATTACATTACAAGAATACTATGCGTAGATACTACAAAAATGCGAGCTGCAGAGATCATCTTCCGGCTACCTCGTCCCGCATTTTTGTATTAACCAATAAATCTATTAGCCTTCCCCACTTCATCGAATCATACTCTGTTGCAGAGCGTTTTTGTCCATTTAAATCTCCATTCCGCCGCCCTTCAGTTGGCGCACAAATAATAATGAAAGTGATTCACACCTCCAAGTTTTCGTGTTACAATAGACTTGATTATAAAGGAATCCCGGCATCAGTATCAGATGCACCCACCCGTTTGTTTATTGATGTGCAGGTGCGCCTCTCTACTTAGGTGGGAATACTCTTTAATGCGGTTCATTATGTGAGCCTATTTTTTGGCTCAATTTGCTTTCTTTCACACTACTCCTCTTGTAGTCTCTCTATTACTCTGATATTTTATCCATTCCGTTTTGAGCGGATATTCCTACAACCAAAAGTGTAAACATAACTGGAAATACAATCGGCACTCCTATATTTACAACTGCCTGGGCCGCATAGCAGCTAACGGCATATACAATTGACATAACTGAAGTCTCCCTTTTTGAAGCCTTTATTATTTCGATTATAGAAGACACTAATAAAAAAAGATAGGAAAACAGCCCGACTATCCCAATAGTGATTAGATATTGCAAATACTCATTATGTGCACTATCAAATATTTCATAATAACGCTCAATCATTTCTCTATAATAGCTTTGTGTAACAATTCCAAATGTATCGGGACCGGAGCCAAACAGCTTTCGGAGAGGTGAGTATTTCATGTAACATTCAATACCAATCCTCCAGATGTATCCCCTATGTGTTCCCCATTCATCATTAATCAATAAATAATCCTTTAATATCCCATACTGTTGTCCATTCCCCATTCGTGTCGCATCGAACGTCATATATACAAGTACAGCTATCGCCAGGATTAACACCGTTCCCCAAATTCGTCTGCATATACATATTTCGCACACGTCTTTGTACTTCTTCCGCACAAATCTCTCTAATATATATATGAAAGCGGTGCATCCCCACAGTGTTGCCATTACGAAAATAAGCCAATCACCCCCGACTATCAAGCGGAATAAACCACCTATCGGCAACACATGCGATGCATACCTTTTATCAATCACGCCAATTGCCATAAATTCTGTACTGATCATAGATATTAAAAGCATATATTGTCTTAATCCATACATATCACGAAACGCGTATAATGGAAGAAAAAGCACTATGACTCCTATTGTCAAATATGCATTATCACTATTCCCCGTAACCAGTGCAAATAATGATAGAATAACTGTAAATATATACCATGATTTTCTGGCCGTATTTCTCTCTCTTACAAATAATGTAGTACTCATTCCAAATATAAGCGCTACATAAGAAGCGTATGTATTGATATTACCAACTGTGGAGATAAAAGAAGTGTACTGGCTTGTATGAATATCTTTTTTTAACCCAAATGGATCGAGGAGGAAATATTGCATAATTCCAATTGAACAAACAACCATTCCTGTGACAAGAAAAGCCTCCAGATACCATCTCTTAAATTTCAAACAGTGGCCAAGCGTAAAGAAACTGATGCCTAATATCAAATACAAAAAAGTCCCAATAAAACGGCCCTCTGTCCCCCAAAATGCCTCGAAACGGTAGTCAGACAAAACACAAGATAACACCACCGAAAACAAGAAACTAATCATCGCCCAATCAGATTTTCTGAGCTTTGGTGTTATTACAATCGTTCCTTTATTTAGCCAAAGAACGATAAGAGTCAATAACAGCATGACTGCCGCCATGCAAATAACCGTGCTACAATAAAAATAATATTTTGTATCTAATATATCAAAATAGTAATCATGAAATACCAGAGGTAGTATCGAAATAATGATTACTGTAGTTATACAGGCAATCACCTCATTTGCCAGTTTCCATCGTTTCATTAAATTCTTCATCTACACACCCTCCTAGTATTCGGGCTCTAACTCGCACTTTCTACACGTTTCATAGTCCCAATTCATTCACCTAAACCAGGGATGCAGCTGCATTACAGAGTAGCCCCGCGATATACCATGAACTTCTTTTATATTTCCTCTGTCTACCACACCTGTCATTATGTATGCCAATATATCATGCCACCTTCACCTTATAATTCTACAGTAGCCCTCTCTCTTTCTTCTCTTATCCCGTATAATGTTCAGTGATGTAGTCTTCCGCAAAATCTACATGTAAATACAATCTTACTTGTGAAAGTATCTCTTCCCACCCCCTCTATCGTTGCCAGATTCTTTCCACAATATTGGCACTTAATATCCATTCCATCTCCTTTTAATTACGTTACAAATTCTACGGTCTTACGAAGGCTTCCGACATATCTTACTATACCATGCCATAGATGCAATATTTAAAGTCACTGCTGTGACTCTAAATATTGCTCTATTATTTGACCAATGAATCTACTGAAAAATTAAAATTCGTTTCGTTTTTACCAGCTCACGCAAAGTAACTTGTTACCGATATGCACTGCGTTCCGCTTCTCCACTTACAATAATCTATGACATGGTATGCTACCAACACCTATCCTTGATTTCCCTGAATTACCTCCCTCTTCAATATGGAACCCGCGCGGAATACGGGAACCCTACGCGGTTTAATCTCGACTACTTCTCCGGTTCTTGGATTTCTTCTCTGACGTCCTTTCCGTTCTGCAACCGCAAAAGTTCCACCCCACATCAAGCACACATCCCCTGTTTTTAATTTCTCAGAGATAGAATCAATGATTCCATTTAGTGCATTCTCACTTTGACAGATGGCCAAGCCTGATTTCTCAGAAATTTTTTCAACCAGTTCTCCCTATTCATTTTGCTGCTCCTTTTTCACTATTTTTTGTTATCATATCATCCATTTTTTCTTTCGCTAAGCTTTTTAGCTGTTCCCTGCCAGGCACAAATAATGCATGTGGGTATAGTTTATCTGAAAATTCCATGCCCCTATCCATTTGAAACAGGATTTTCACTTCTGCATTAAACGCAAATGCCATTTCTGCCATTTCCAAATAAACGAAACCAGGCAGATGGTCTGTCACAATTATGATGTCAAATCCTCCAGGAATGAATGACATCACTCGCAGAAGAGTTTCACGATTTTTTGCCAACATCATGCTAATCTTGTAATCTGATTCAGCGTCAAGACAAATCAAAAAATCTCTGAATTCCCACAAAACATCATTCCTGCTTCCAAGCACCCCTATATTAATTTCTGCCTCTCCTGTAGATTTCCACCGCATAAACCATACCTCTTATGTAAAGATTTTCAATCACTGCATGCACTCCTTCCTGACCGGTTAGTCTTCCAACCTACACACCTCTGTTTTTGCAACATATTCTTTTGGCTTGGAGCCGTCACTTCTGATTACCACTCCATAAGAAGCCGGATTATAACATTTGATTATTTTAGTCTTTATGATCGTTTGAGGTGTCTGGCTCTTGCACAGATGCATCTGAAGCAGGCTTATATTGTATCGTACAAGTCAGACCGAATGCCTTATTTGCCAATTTAGATGCTATGGGAATTCTTGCATCTGAGTCTTTTGATACTTTCCCTATTGCGATAAGTCCAATGATTAACAAAAGAAAAGAGAGAATGCCGCTGATAAGACCAACGATTCCAGAGAAAGCAATTCCTAAGATAGGTATAGCATATAGCCCTGAAAAAATATTCGTTACGCATGATATGATACATTCCACAAGAGCAAGAAAAAATGCCTGCATGACCTGTTTTGTAAGCCATTCATCCTTTTGAATCACAATAACAAAACCAAGCAACATACCGCATAATAAAGTTTGTCCTAAAATTGCTAATACAAATGCCAACACTGCATAAAAAGAAATACAAATATTAAATCTGTCTTTTCTCATTAAAAATCCCCTTCCTTGCTCAAAGCGATATATTTTGACGAATAATCCATAGTTCTGTATCCTATTTATGAAAACCAAACAATACAGTCCCATCCTATTTTTACATATGACTATAAATAGCCATTATTCATCATGGTGTCTCTACTGTTTCCTGTTCTTTTCTGGTATTCCCATTAGAACCTCCGTTCTTATTCTTTTCATTTCGCATATACTCATATTCACGCAACATTCTCATCAGCTCTAATGCGCTGCGGAATGAAACGCCGTTTCCGCCGCTGCATTTTCCTTTTATACGGCCCTGCATACTGGAAAACTGACGCTGATGAATTTCAATAATCAATGTTTCACACGCGCTTATACCTAAAGCCATAAAGCTAGCCATATTTTGAATCTTTGTCCAGTATTTCATTGGAATATGCTCTTTGTCTAGTTCCCGCTTCTCATATGCTCTTTTCATATAAGCGTTCAAAAACCTTGGTTCTGTTGTCGCCATAGGCCGTTGAAATTTCGCGCATAATGTATCTATTTTCAGTCCCAAATCTAGTATGCCGGTAAATGCCACGGGTTCCTTTAAATAAAAATTTACAATGTCCCCACTTAATTCCCCCTGTTTATTTTTAATACAAATAAGAAATATACCCATACGGTCCGTGTTTACCAGTGTATAAAAATCGCTTTCTTCCATATCGATCACCTCATCCCTCATCATATTCCTTTCATCGGTCATAGCTTCATATGCTTCATCGCATAACAGCGTAGGATAATTCTGCCCCGTAATGCCATCACAGCACTACAGGGCAGAATTGAATATCACTTAAGGTGTTTCCCGAGTCCAGGCTCCGTTTTCATCAACCTGGTATCCATCTGGTGTCATCTCATTTATGTACAGAGACCCCAATGGACGGCCATTCTGATTCGTATATTCCCATCGTTTCGATCCCTCATTAAACGTCCAGGTCTTCTGCTGGCTATCAGCGGTCAGATAATACCATATTCCGTCAATCTTCTGCCAACCCATCAGCATAACTCCGGTAAACGGACTCAAATAATACCATCTGCCATCGTCATCATCATAGTGCCATCCCTTTGTCATTCGGCCAAACCAGCCATCGTGTACATTGGACAGAAAATACCAGTTATCTGTATCCTGGTCCAAAAACCAGCCACTGTCCATAATACCCTCACGGTCAAAATGATAGGTGGCAATCTGGCTGCTTCCATTATGTGTGTATCGTATATTGGCCCAGCTGTCTTTGATACGTGTTCCACTGTTCAATACAAAGGCCCACTTATGGTTAGTCTGATCAACATTATTCCATATGCCCTCGGTGCCATCTAAATACGTACGGTAACTGTTTTCTGCGCCATCACTGCCCGGTCCATGTCCTCCGCCGGAAAAACCTTTTGAACCGCCTGAGC
>OGSS01001019.1_pt1 | contig 21686 bp, 17 predicted proteins | sample 1553591 | NCBI WGS metagenome assembly OGSS01 (sample SAMEA2580061, study PRJEB22360) | human gut metagenome | biome: human gut; feature: human-associated habitat; material: faeces | place: Denmark | collected 2008/2010
ATCTTGGGGCCATACAGGCATTTTCCCAATATCAGCCGGTATTTTATCCGGTTGAGCTGACAGAGGAAGGGATGGATATAGAACAGTTACAAGATGCTCTGAAACATGATGTCAAATTTATATATGCCATTCCGGACTTCCAGAACCCCACAGGACTCAGCTATTGTGCTGAAAACAGAGCGTGTATCCGCGAGGTTCTGAGGGAGCGGGAAATCGTTTTGGTGGAGGACGACCCTTATGGGGAACTGCGCTTTGACGAGGGCGGCCGTATTCCTTATATCGGGGCAGGCCAGCTGCCGGGCAGCATTCTGCTGGGGACATTTTCAAAGACAGTGACCCCGGGCATGCGAACCGGCTTTATGATTTGCGCTGACACGGAACTTCTGAAACATATTTCGGTGGCAAAAGAAGCCAGTGATTTACATACAAATATCTTCTCCCAATACCTGATATGGGACTATCTGATGCACAACGACTATGACGCCCATATCGACCAAATCAGGCAGCTGTATAAGGAGCAGGCACAGGCTATGACAGAGGCGATGGACCGGTATTTTCCGGAGACAGTCAGGTACACCCGTCCCCGCGGAGGCATGTTCTTATGGGTGACACTGCCGGAAGGGGTCAGCGCCTTATCGCTGTTTCCCAAAGCCCTGGAGAAAAAGGTTGCGTTTGTTCCCGGTGATCCGTTTTACATCAATATGACTGATACCAACACCATGCGCCTTAACTTTACAAACGCGGACTGCAGCATGATTGATGAGGGGATCCGCAGGCTGGGAGAGCTTCTGCGGGAAATATAAAGCAAAAACATCCGGCTTATCATTTCATAGGGAAGGGACTATAAGGAAGGATCTGTAGGAAAGGATCTATAGGGAAGGGACTGTCCCCGCCAGGGGAATCCGTACCGTGAACACGCTTCCCTGTCCTTTCACGGATTCCGCGTGAATGCTCCCGCCCAGTTCTTCCACTGTGATACGGGCAATGTAGAGCCCCAATCCGCTGCTTTCTGAGGCATCGGGCCGTCCTGAATAAAAACGTTCAAAGATATGGGGAAGATGCTCAGGCTCAATCCCCATACCTGTATCGCTTACCCGTATCGTCACGCCGTCCTGATCCAGGCAGGGGGAAATGGTGATAACGCCGTCCTCCGGCGTGAATGATATGGCATTGTAAATCAGGTTCTCAAAAAGCAGCAGCAGCTTTCTCTTCTGCGCCAGGATAAATGCCTGGTCTTCCAGTTTTTCCACCCGCAGTTCTATACCGGATATGCAGGCCTCAGGTTCATTATCGTGACTGACCTGGGACAGCAAGCCGTTTATTTCTATTAATTCCCTTGGCTCCGTAATCTTATCAAAAGCATTTAAGTCTCCCAGCACGTACATGCGTCTGCATAGTTCTTCATTTTCACTGCTGATTTTATCCAGATATTCCTTCAAATCATCATCCAGATACAAATTTCCCCTGAGAATCAAATCCGTAAATCCGTGAATGGCCACCACGGGCGCCTTCAGGTTGTGGGCCAGGTCCGAGAAAAATGCCTTGCGTTCATCCAGCACCGCATGGAGCTCCCTGGTGCGCTTCTGTACCTGGTCCTCCAGGTGCTCGGTGAGGGCCTGGTTCTGCTTCAGGACCCGGCTTATGTGCCGGACCGTGAGAATCCAGAAAACGATGACCAGGATAAAGCCGCTGTATTCCGTCTGCCATCCCGTATAAACAGGCTCGAACTGGTTATTGTCCAGAAGATTGGACACCATGGCGGCCCCCATGGTTAAACATCCGGCCAGCACCAGGCCCGCGCTGTCCCGGTTCATCCACAGGCCGTATACCGCACATTCCAGCAGATAGAGCCAGATAAGAAGCTTGTATCCGTCCAGGAAGGCGCCGTAAAGATTCACCAGGCGGGGGGAGGCAGGTATGAGGAAGAGGACGGACAGGCCGCATACGGCACAGGCCGCAGCCGCAGCCGGGCGGAGGAATCTCCTGTACCACAGTTTTCCGCTGAAACCGGCTTCCACGGAGGAAAGTACCATGACCTCATACAGCATAGCCATCCAGGAGACATCCTCCACGGCATACCAGAGCCTTCCGGACAGGCCCAGCTGGTGAATGAACGGATAAGCGCAGTGGATGGAAAAGAACAGGCATAATAAGCCGAAATGCAGCAGGCGCCTGTCCCTGTCCCGTATTCTCCAGGCAGCGGCCGCGTAAAGGCACAGGGCCAGGGGAAAGATACACAGTATGCCGTAGAACATATGGCGCAGAAATAACATCCTGTGGACAGCCTCAGGGGTGCCAAGGGCAGGGGGATAGGTCAGACCGCTGTAATAGTGGCTGCGGTTGTCTGTGTTTAACAAAATTTCGGCGGTGCCGTCCATGTAAAAGGCTGCAAAGGGGCTGCCCTGTTCCACCGGCTGTCCGTTTATCCAAAGTTGATAATCCGTAAACAGCTCCGGCACTTCCAGGGTCAGAAGCCTTGGTTCTCCGTCATATCGCAGCAGCAGGCGGTAGGTGGCCCTGCCAAAGGGCGAATGGCCGGAGGAGAGGAAGGAAAAGTTGGAATACTGTCCGATGAATATGAAGGACATGGATTGGTCCGGAACAGAACCAACGGTATCAGGTGTCAGCAGCTGGTCCGGATAGAATTCCCATCCGTCAATGAGAAACAGGGGCCTGCTGCCTGTCAGGTCACGGGCGGAGAATGCAAAGACACCCTGACTTCCATAGGGAGGCCCGTTTGTGTATTTGTTATCTTTCTGATACAGGAACTGGAACAGAATAAGGACAGCCAGAAGCAGGGCTGCCGCTGCCGTTAAATTGAGCCATTTTGAATTCCTGTACTGCGTCATGGCTTTTCACCGCCTCTCACGATTACTCTCAGCTGTTTTCCGGCAGGAAACGGTACCCCTGCTTCCACACGGTTCCGATGAAGCTGTGTCCCGGGCAGGCAGCTTCCATTTTATGCCGCATACGGGCCACATGCACCTTGACGGTCTGGGTGTTGTCCAAATCAGGCAGTTTCCAGATTTCACGGTAAATGGAGTCCGGGGAAAAGACATGGCCCGGAGAACGGGCCAGCAGCAGTAATATGTCGAACTCATAGGCGGTCAGCGGAACACAGACATTCCCTATGGACGCCTGGCGGGTGCCGGCGTCAATGGTTAAAGGCGGGAATTCCAGCCGTTCACCCTTAAGGGAACGGTTGGAACACTGGCTGATTCTGGTCCGGATCCGCATCTCCAGCTCCTTAAGGTCCCAGGGCTTGGTGAGAAAATCATCTCCGCCCAGGGAAAAGCCCTGATATAAATATTCTTTTTCTGTCAGGCTGGTGAGGAAAATGACAGGTGCTGTCATCTGGGTTTTAAAGCGGCGGCAGAGCAGGAACCCATCAAAGCCCGGCATCATAATATCCAGCACCACGCAGTCTACCGGATACTTTTTCACATGGTCCAGGGCCTGGTCCGCTGTCTGGGCCACGGATACAGAAAAGCCCCTGGATTCAAAGTAATTACGGTTTATATTTAACACATTGGAATCATCGTCCACAAACAAAAGATACGGCATGGTCCCTTCCTCCCGTCAGATGCCTGTTATTCGAGCTGTACTCAATAACAGTATACCATATATTCCGGGAGCGGTCCGGGAAAAAGGTTACATTTTGGTTAAGAGTGGCCGGGATTCCACATGAACTGGAATCTTTCTGATAAAATCGGCATTAGAATCTGTCTGGTTTTGTGCAGAGAGTGACGGAATAGGGACATAATATGCCATTTATACAAAAAAATCCGTCATTTATCCCATAATCAGGTATACAGACCATATTATGGTAAAATACATCGTTAAGATACAAAAAGAGGATGGATGATCATGCTTCGTATTGCAATATGTGACGACCTGAAATCAGAAAGGGATATGGTAAAGGGTTTCCTGCGCTCCTTTTTTGCGGCCGTACCCTACGAGTATACATTGGCAGAATACAGCCGCGGCGAAACTATGGTGGATGATTACGATGACGGTTCCGTTGATTTTGATCTTATTTTTATGGATATTTTCATGGACGGCATGCTGGGAATGGAGGCTGCCCGCTGTCTGCGGCGGTACGCGCCCCATGTGTCCATTGTGTTCCTGACAACTACTCCGGCATATGCCCTGGAGAGCTATGATGTGTATGCCTACGGATACCTTGTCAAACCCTTGGACGGGGAGAAGACGGCAGCCCTGCTCAGACGTTTTTTGCAGGAGGAATACGAGGGAAACCAGAAAACACTTCTGCTCAAAAAGGGATGCAGGGGCCGCAGGATTGCCTACCGGGAGATTGAATACATAGAGAGCCGCAGGAATGTGCTTCTGGTATTTCTGGAAAACGGAGAGGAGTACCGGGTATACGCAAAACTGGACGATGTGGAAAAGGAGCTGAAGGGACACGGATTCCTGCGGTGCCACCAAAGCTTTATTGTGAATATGAACCGGGTGAGAGTAGCGGAGGAGGATTTCCTGATGATGTCCGGGGCCCATATTCCTATACGGCAGCGGGGCAGCCGCGCAATCCGGGACGCGTATTTCGGATATCTGCTGGAACGGGCTGAGCTGACCCGTATTTAGTACAGGAGGAAGATTTGTTATGTCTGCAGATAAGAGACAGTTGGAACAGTATTATGCCTTCCTGGCAGGCCATATAGATGAGGTGCGCAGGATGCAGCATGACATCCTGCACCATCTGCGGGTGATGAGCGGATACGCCCAGGCCGGGGACTATGACCGTCTGAAGGAGTACCTGGATGCCCTTGTTGAACAGATGCCGGACATGGACGGGTTGTATTACTGCGGGGACCATGCGGCCAATATTCTTTTAAAATATTACGGGGAACAGGCCAGAAACGGAGGGATCAGGTTCAATTGCGATGCCCAGATTCCTCCTGACCTGCCCTGTACTCCCGTGGATTTGGGCACGGTGCTGGGCAATGCCATGCAGAACGCCGTGGAGGCATGCCAACGCCAGGGCCGTGGAGCCGGACGGTATATCTCGCTGCTGGCCCGCCTGGTAGGGCATAACCTGATTATGGAAATCAGAAACAGCTATGACGGAAGGGTAAAATGGGATGGGGACCGGCTGGTTACCCTAAAGGAGGAAAACGGACACGGACTGGGACTTGACAGTATCCGGCATGTGGCGGAGCGCTACCACGGCTACTGTGCGGTCAGCCACACCGATGATGAATTCACGGTCAAGGTGGTACTGGCCCTGGAATGGAAGGAAGCCACACCGTGTTAAAGGCAGGGGTGGGCAGTCCGGTGTCAATTATCCCGGAAAAACCGTTTTTTGTCCTGCATCCCTCATTCCTTTTAAAGGCTGTGATATGTTTGTTCCGTGGTCAGATGATGCTGTTTCACATTTGGCTGCAAATCATGTTTATGAAAGAGGAGTGTGCGGCCATGTCGGAAAAGAAAATCCGGGGAGCGGTGATTGGCGTGACAGATGACGGCTACCCGATTGTGACAGAGGATTACAGCTGTCCGTATTTTACCGGGACCAGCCGGAGCATGCCTGCTGTGCGGGAGTGCTGGTACTGCAGGTATGCCGACTTCCGTAAATCCACAAAGCTCCATATACGCAGCAGTATCTGCCGCTGTATGGAAAACAGAGTGGATACCAGGTTCGGTTTTATGAAAAATGAAGAATGACAGGGAGGAAATGATAATGACAATCACAACCACAAAAAATAACGGCTGCCTGACTCTGGAGCTGGAGGGACGTCTGGACACCACAACAGCACCGGAGCTGGAGACTGTGATTAAAAACGGATTAGAGGGTGTGGACAGACTGGTGCTTGATATGGAAGGCCTGGCATACCTGTCTTCCGCCGGCCTGCGGGTGATTCTGGCGGCCCAGAAGCAGATGAACAGGCAGGGAACCATGACGGTACGCAATGTGTGCGGGACAATCATGGAAGTATTTGAGGTCACAGGATTTACGGATATCCTGACCATTGAATGAGAGAAAAGGGAGTGGAAAAAGGGAAATGAAAAACAGGGACCGCTTTACAGGCAGAATATTCCGGCGCATGTGGGGACCCGCCATCATTTCCTCCGCAGGATGGGCGCTCAGTGATATTGCGGACGCGGTTGTGGTGGGCCAGAGAATGGGAGCCGTGGGTCTGGCTGCCATCGCGCTGATTCTTCCGGTTTACATGATTAACTGCATGTTTGCCCATGGGCTGGGGCTGGGAGGTTCTGTCAGGTACTCCAGGCTTTTGGGGGAGGGAAAGCCCGGGGAGGCAGTGGACAGCTTTAACCAGGTGGTGACAGGGGCTCTGGCATTTAGTATCCTCACAGGAATACTGGGAAATGTTTTCATGACGCCGTTTCTGGCTGTCCTGGGCACTGTGCCGGATGACGGACCGCTCTTTGAAGCCACCAGAAGCTACCTGGCGGTGCTGGTTTCAGCCACACCTCTTTTTTATATGTCTAATATTCTCAATTACTATCTGCGTAATGATGACAATGAGAAGATAGCCGGTCTTGGTTCGGTTGCAGGCAACCTTACTGATATCGGCTTCAATATCCTGTTTGTGCTGATACTGGGATACGGCACAGCGGGAGCAGCCTTGTCCACCATGATTGGCCAGGCAGTTGCCATCCTGTGCTATCTGCCAGGTATCCTGGGAGGAAGGCATATACTAAAATTCCGGCCTGTCCGTCCTGCGCCGGGGGCTGCAGCCAGGGCCTTTAAAGACGGATGTTCCAGTTCCGTCCAGTATCTGTACCAGCTTATTTTCCTGCTGCTGTGCAATAACATCCTAATCCGTGCCGGGAATGAGGCGTCTGTAGCTGTTTTTGACATGCTGCAGAATGCCTCCTATCTGATTCTCTATCTTTACGAGGGAACCACCAGGGCTATGCAGCCCATGGTGAGCACCTATTGCGGAGAGCACCGCGGGGAGGGAATGAGGAATGTGCGCAGATACGCCTTTCGGTATGGATGCAGCGCGGGATGCCTGGCAGCTCTTTTGATTTTCCTGTTTCCTCAATTCATATGCACCCTGTTCGGGCTGCGTGAGGCAGCGGCTACCGCCATGGGGGCAGGAGCCCTCAGGCTTTACTGCGCAGGTACGGTGTTTGCCGGTATATCCATTCTTTTGGCCGGATATTTCCAGTCCTGCAATCAGGAGCGGGAGAGCCTTATCATTTCGTCGCTGCGGGGCGCCATCGTGCTGATACCCGGCGTATTGTTCTTCTCATTCCTGAGAATGGACCTGTTCTGGTGGATGTTTCCGGCTGTTGAGGTACTTTCACTGGGATTGTGGATAATACGGTTTATAGCGGGCCGGGGCAGGACGGAGGAATTTGACGGTTCCAGGGTTTACACCTGCACGGTCAACCAGGGAAACCAGGATATGACCCTGGTCACAGGGGAGGCCGGGGCATTTTGTGAAAAATGGGAGGCCAGTCCCAGACAGACGTATTACGTGACCATGACCATCGAAGAATTATGTGTTGTAATTCTGCGGGACGGAGGCGGGGATGACGTATGCATCGAGATTACACTGGTGGCCGGGCAGCAGGGGGAATTTGTCCTCCATATCCGGGACACTGCAAGATATTTTGACCCCTTTGCCCTGGAGACGGGCCGTGTCAGCCAGGAAGGCGGTTTTGATATGGATGCCATGGGAGTGAGGGTTATCAAGAGTAAGGCAAAGGAGTTCTTTTACCGGCGTTACGGCGGTTTTAATTCTCTGGTGGTGAAAATATAGGTCTTCGGGCCGGTGAAACATACAAAAGACAGAATACCGGGGGAATAACCGATGAAAAAGTTTGTGGGAGTCAATCTGTTTTTCATAGTGATTTTGTCATTCACAATTCATGCTATGACGGTGTTTGGGCTGGACGGGGCGGATGTGAATGGCCAATATGGGAAAATGGTGACCGGGATCCGTGTTCCGGAGACAATTTGCTCTATAGCAAAAGGAGAATTACAAAATAAAAGAGAGAAACCTGCGGGAAACAAAGGAGGTCCACAAAACAGGTGGGGAATACAGCTTGATGAGATAGAGCTGGACATGATTGCAAGAATCACCATGCTGGAGGCAGGCGCGGAACCGGACAGGGGACAGCAGGCTGTAGTGGAGGTAATTCTGAACCGGATGTATTCCGACCAGTTTCCTGATACGGTTTATGAGGTGCTCAGCCAGAAAGACAATGGGTGCAGTCAGTTCGTCACATGGAAGAACAGGAATATGGACGCTGCGAAACCTTCGGAGCGTGTGAAACGGAATGTAAAAGCAGTGTTGGATGGGGAAACACAGATTCTGCCTTTTAAGACCATGTATTTTTCCCTGGAAAAGGAAAATGGACATATACAGTGCGTGATTGGAAACCATGTATTCTGTAATCAGACTTAAATGATAGGGAGAGCCGCGATGCGTATTTACAACAGAAAGAAACGAGCTATTAGTTTGGTAATGGCCATTATGGTAATGAGCAGCAGCATTCAGATAACAGGCCTGGCAGAGGGTGAAAAAGAGGAAGGAAAGAAAATAATTATTTCCGAGTTCCAGGAACTGCCGGAGGAACTCTCCTCCATGAAGGTGCCTGAGGGAACCAGCCAGGAGGAATTTGAAAAGCTGTTTCCCGATACTTTGATGGTAAAGACATACCGGGATGATGCTGAGGAACAAAAACCGGAACAGCCAACGTCAGCCGTACCGGATGGGGTCCAGAAACCGTCAGAGGGGGAGATGCCCGAGGAGAACCTGAACCCGTCGGAGGGAGAGAAGCCGGGAGAGAACCAGGGGCCGTCAGAAGGTGAGACACCGGAAGGAGACCAGAGTCCGTCGGAAGGAGAAAAGCCGGAAGGGAACCAGAGTTCGTCAGAAGGAGCGGTGCCGGAAGGCAACCAGGATACATCACATGGCGCATCAGCAGATAGTGGCAGCTCTGATGATTCCGGGGCTTCCATATCTACATCTACCGGCAATGCTGATGGCTATGACAGTACAGATAATAATGATTTTGGAGATTCTGTTGTGATTATGGGCCGGATGGTACCATGGGCAAGTCTGCCGGAGAATGCGGATACAGGTGCGGATGTTACTGAGAATGGCGGTAAAACGGGAAGTATTGAAGCACATACAGAGACCGCAGCGGAAGAGGTAAATGTAAAAGACGGGAATACAGAGGCCGGGAATACAGGGGGAGGAAATACAGCGGCCGGGAATACAGAGAACAGCAACACAGAAGAAACGGATAACCAGTGGACTGAGATAACGGTGAAGGCGTGGGAACCGGATGAGGGAGAATACGCTTACTCCCCCGAGGATGAAGCAGGAACCACCTATTGCTACATACCCGTTATAAGCAACCGTTATGATATGGATACAGAGCTGCCAATGATTTTTATAGAAATTACAGATGCTGTGATTATATACCCTACTTCCGCCATGGAATCTGTTTATGAGAAAATTCATGCGCTTCCGTCAGTGGAGGAAATAGTGGAGTTGGTTGAGCGGATAAGTGTGGCCACGGCATCCCAGATTCCCGATATCCAAGGAATAGTGGAGCAGGAGAAAGAAGCAAAGAAGGCATATGATGCGCTCAGCCAGGATGAGAAGGATGAATTTGATTCGGAGCTGTACCGGAAGCTGATGGACCTGGACACATTTTTCAGCAATATGAAACTGGTGAATACAATAGAGGAACAAGTTATTAACATCAGGGTTGATGGCGGTATGGAACTGACTGGAACGGGACTGGAAGACGCTTTGAAGGATCAGACTTCTGACAATATTCATTCCCTGGAGATTCTGGGAGGTACTTTTTCGGAAAGTGATTGGCATTATCTGCGGAATATGGTATCACTCCAGACATTTATTATGAGTGATTCAGTAGAAAAAGAAAAGATAGCAGATATGCCGGACGTTTCGTCTGGTTCCATCTTTCCGAAGACCATTTGTTCTGTGGAATTGGGTCAGGCAGCACGTATAGGTCAAAATGCATTTAACGCATGTGGACAGTTACATGAATTAACCGTGCCGGAGAGTGTAACCTCTATTGGGAGCAATGCACTGGGGACCGGCAGCAGGCTGGTGGTTTCTCTGCCCCGGAATACAGGGGTTCCTGAGGGGATTGCAAATAGTATCACAGGATCCGGTTCTGTTATTATCAGAACGGATCAATTGGAACTGGGCAGAGCGTTGTATGATGTATGCAAGAGTGAGTATCCCCGTATCAAAGTCACATTTTCTTCAGACCTGAGCCATGAGCTGGAACCTGTGGAGACAGAGAATGGTGTTCTATCATTCCGGCTTTCTGCATCAGCAGACAATTACGATGTACATGGAATAAAAGATGGTAAGAATGTACAAACCACCTACAGTAACAACGGATATTACCTGGGGGTCTGCGCAGGTAAGGAACCTACAAAATTTTCGGACTGCACGTCCATTAAAAATTTGGAACGTGAACCGGTTTTTGTTGAGCTGAAATCAGGAGAGATATTGGCAGCAGGGATTTCCGCTGATTTTGTGAGCGACGGAAAATATCTGAAGGTGACTCATACCCTGGTAAATGTATCAGATAAGACTATGGAACGGGTATGTATTGGGGTAAATGCAGATATTCAGATTGGAAGCAATGACGCAGCATCTATTTACAGAACCGGAACGGGATTTAGGATGGAGGATCCAGGCAGTCAGCAGCAGTTTTCACTGGCATGTAAAAAGGCGCCGGGGGCGGATGATATATCTACCATGTGGTTTGGATACTATAGCGACAGACAGAGTAATCAATTTAACGATACCAGTGCAGACGATCTAATCGGAAGTGACAGCGGCCTGGCCTTCTCATGGAAAGATATGGAGCTCTCCCCGGGCGAACGTATTACGCGTTCTGTTCTTTTCTCAGTTGGGGAAATTGCGGACCCGCCTGTACTTTCAAAAGACCCGTTCAGCTTTATGATGGAGGCAGAAGGAAAAAAGAGCATTAAGGTAGATGCCAGGGTTACGGATAAAGCAGGGCGGACTGATTCCATTTACTATACCATTAAAAAGGACGGGCAGCCCCAGCAGGAGGAGAGGAATCTGGCCAGTGTACTGGCTGACGGCAGCGAGAAGACCAACACAGGGGAGATTGGGGAAGCCGAGTTCCCGGATGACGGTACCTACATTGTTAATGTATGGATTATGAATGACGCGGGCGCTATCAGCGAGGCTGTAACAAGAGAAATAGTCGTTGAAAACGGACAGATTACAGCGGGTATCGACGGTGCTGCGCCGATAGTGGATGTAACGGTTACCCTGTCAGCGCCTTCTGACCTGGTCTATTCAGGGGAGGAAAAGGCAGCTTCTGCTGTTTCTGCTGGGGCGGACCTGACGGAAGAAGATTACACCGTAAATTATACCCGGACCACAGACAGCGGGCAGTCCGTACCGGTCGGCCATGCGCCTGTCAGCGCAGGCTCTTATACTGCCGTATTCGCGCTTACGGAGAGCGGTGCGCAAAAATATGAGCTGACGGAGGATTCTGTCACTGCCATATCTTATATCATCAAACCTAAGCCGGTTTCCATAACAGTATCAGGGCGCAAAGTATATCAGTCGGATCCCATTGGCGACAGCGGCTTTATAGTTACATGGCCGGGAGATGAAGGCCTTACAGATGCTGTAAAAGCGTCCATCAGGTCAGCGCTTATTGTTTCCAGCGAGGGCAATGCAAAGGAGGCCCCGGCGGGAAGCTATGATATAAGAATCACGCAGACTCAGGTCAATGGAGATGCGGACAATTACCAGGTAATGCCGGAAGTCATAACAGGCGGCTTTTTAGTGGAATCAGTACGCAATCCCGTACTCAGCCTGTCAGCGCCCAAGGATATCACCCCAAACAGCGCCATGCTGGAGGGCATCATCTTACTGGGCAATGTACCGTTAAAAGAGGTGACGGTGAGCTATAAAAAGGCCGGAACAGAAGATGGATACCAGATTGTAAACCATGAGCTGAGCCAGGATTCGGACATGGAAACAGTCTCTGTAAAAGCAGCACTGGCAGGACTGGATCCGGAGACGGATTATCAGGTGAAGATGCAGATATCATATGAGGAAAACGGTGGGGGAGGAATAAAAACCCATGAACAATTAGTACGTTTCAGGACTGCCGCCTTAAACGGTCCCCTGGGTGAAATAAGCGGTACTGTGACGGACAACAGCGGTATGGCGGATACATTGATTTATGTAACGCTGGAGCGGGGCAATACGGTCCAGGCCGGGGCAGGTCCCCTTCAGTCACCGGGACAATTCAAATTTGAGGGACTGCCTGACGGATTCTACAATCTGGTAGCTAATAACGGATACTACCGCGTTACGCAGATTGTGGAGATAAAAAGCGGGAACAGTGTGGCCGGTATACAGATGAGCATAGGAAAGACACAAAGCATAATTGAGATTGCCACTGAGGATACTCCGGAAGTTGTGGCCGGCGGATTAAATGAGTTGTTTCACAGTGAATTGTATACACAAGCTGACGCAGATGTAGTCAGGGACGGCGGTACTGTGGAATTCAAGCTCCGGGTCGAGAATAAACCCATAAATGAAGTGGCCCAGGATGCAGAACGCATTGCCCAGGAGATGGCTCCCGGCGGGCAGGTGGGCATGTATCTGGATTTGCAGGTGTTAAAGACCGTAAAAAATGCCGCCGGAGTGACGGCAGGGGATCATGAGACGCCTGTACCGGACCTGAAAGGCAAAAAACTCACGATTGTGATTCCGCTCCCTGAGGAAATAAGAAACAGGGCGCCCTACTTTGTATATAAGGTCCATGGGGGAACAGTATCTGCTGTGGACAATACGTATCAGGAGGAACATCAGACACTGACCATAAGAGCGGATGAATTTTCAACCTACGCAATCGCTTATACCCAGGAAACAGAGGAAACAGCAGGAGCGGTACAGGCTGAACATGACTCAGGTACTGTCAGGGAAGGAAGATGGATGCAGAATGACACCGGATGGTGGTACGCCTACAGCAACGGCACATGGCCAAGCGCCGGCTGGGCATATCTGTATTACAATGGCCGTTACGACTGGTACTATTTCGATCCTAAGGGTTATATGAAGGACGGATGGATTGAGATTGGCGGAAAATGGTATTATCTGCACAAGCTGTATGACGGCAGGCGGGGATATATGTACACGGGTCTGCGGCAGATTGACGGGAAAATCTATTTCTTAGGCAGCGACGGTGTTATGTTCTCCGGCGGATGGAAGAATGTGAACGGACACTGGCGGTATTTTAACGCTGACGGTTCCATGGCAGTGAATGCCGTGGTTGGCGGCTGCAAGGTAAATCAGGACGGTATTATTATAAATTAAGAAGGATATATAAGAAGGATATTATTAAGAAGGATAAAAAAGGAAGGTTAAAGTGAAAATAGTATATTTTGGGTCAGATGTGTTTTTGGACGTTTTTGAATACCTGCATCTGAACCATGAAATTCTGGCGTTATATACATACCACATGGAGGAGGACTATTTTAATGAGCATAATATAGTCCAGCTTGCCCACATGTCAGGCCTACCTGTCTGTTATGGACAGATCACAGAAGATGAGATGCTCTCCTATATGGAAAAGGAGGGCTGTGAATTGTTTTTTGTGGCGGAATACAGCCACAAAATTCCTGTGCCGGATGACAGCCGGTTTTACGGCGTCAACATTCACAGCTCCTTGCTTCCTGAGGGGCGCAGCTACTATCCCGTCGAGTGTGCCATGGAGCGCGGGCTGGGGAGAAGCGGCGTGACCATGCATAAGATTGCAAAGTCCCTGGACCGGGGGGACATCCTGGCCCAAAGGAAGTATGACATACAGCCGGGTAATGACAGCGTGGATATTTATTTAAAGAGCGGACGCCAGGCCCTTTCCATGGTAAAAGAGCTGATGGAGGATTTTGACAGGGTATGGTCAAATGCCAGGCCCCAGAAGGAGAAGCTTCCCTACTGGAACCGTCCCAAGAAGGAGGCGCTGGCCCTGAATCACAGCATGACGGTGGAGGAAGCCCGGGGGGTGTACCGGTGCTTCAATAAGATGACAACGGTGTGCATAGACGGACGTTCCTGCTATGTGGATGGATTTGCGGCAGGAAGCGTGCTTCTGGGGCAGGATGACAGCCATAATCTGTTTGTCCGTGAAAACAGGGTGCTGTACGGCGTGGCTGACGGGCATCTGCGTCTGGACCTGGTGCCGGTGTGGGAGGAATAGGCGTGATGAGAAGCAGAAAAAAAGGAAAGCTGCAGCTTAAGTTCCTTATAGGACTGATTGCAATGACCGTGGTCCTGATGATAACCCTGTGCCTTGTCATCACACGGCAGTACCGCCGCAGCATGGAATCATATTACACCAAGATGGCCTTTGACCAGGCTAAGATAGCTGCGGAGTATATTGACGGAGACACCATTAAGGACTATACGCTGACACGAAAGACAGACAGCTACTACGACCAGGTAAGCCGTTATCTCCTGTATATGAAGGAGACCATAGGCATCAAGTATTTTTACGTGGTCATCCCCTGCGAGGACCATATGTACTATATATGGGATGTGGGAAAGACGGGGGAGGAGGGAGTATGCAGCCTGGGGGATGTGGACGACTATTATCAGGGCGGCAGGGAAATCATGCGGGGCGCTTATCTGCATCCGGATGGTGAGGACACCATTCTCATAACAGATAATGAGGAGTACGGCTATCTGGCTTCCGCCTATGTGGCTATTCGGGATTCTTCAGGCCGGCCAGTGGCCCTGTCCTGCGTGGATATTTCCATGGACATGATTAACAGGCAGATAGGGAGCTTCGCAGCCGCGGTGGTGCTGGTCATCCTGGCAGTCCTCCTTGTCTTTATCGTGGGATATTTTTTCTTTATCCGACAGTCGGTCTTAAGGCCCTTAAACCGCCTGAGTCAGGCGGCGAGGACCATTGTCAGCGAACAGATGGATGACCTCTCTAATTTCCATGTGGACGTAAAGACCGGGGATGAGATAGAGGAGCTGGGGGAAGCCTTCAGCCACATGGCCCATGAGCTATACAGTTATATTGAGAATCTGTCAGCTGTGACAGCGGAAAAGGAACGCATCGGGGCGGAACTGGACGTGGCCACCCATATCCAGGCCAGCATGCTGCCGGGCATTTTCCCGGCCTTCCCAAACCAGTCGGAATTTGACATCTATGCAACCATGCAGCCGGCCAAGGAGGTGGGGGGAGACTTTTATGATTTCTTTCTGGTGGACCAGGGACATCTGGCAGTGGTGATCGCGGACGTGTCGGGCAAAGGTGTGCCGGCTGCCCTGTTTATGGTCATCGCAAAGACGCTGATCAAGGACCACACCCAGGCAGGCGCCACCCCGGCTGAGGTATTTGGCGAGGTAAATGCCCAGCTCTGCGAGAGCAACGAGGAAGGGCTGTTTGTCACCGCATGGATGGGGGTTCTGGAAATTGCCACCGGGCACATGGTCTATGTCAATGCGGGCCATAACCCGCCGCTGGTGCGTCAGGCAGGAGGCAGCTTCGGATACATGAAGCTGAGGCCGGGATTCGTGCTGGCCGGAATGGAGGGAATCCGGTATAAGTCAGGTGAAATTGACCTGTCTCCTGGCAGTACGCTGTATCTCTATACAGACGGCGTCACCGAGGCCGCCAACAGGGAGAATGAACTCTACGGTGAAGAACGGCTTTTATCTGTGCTTGCCGCTCATGAGGACGCTGCGCCGGAAGAACTTCTTCCTGCTGTAAAGGCGGATATAGACGCTTTTGCAGGGGACGCGCCCCAGTTTGACGATATAACCATGCTTGCGTTAAAGCTGTCAGAAAAGTTAAAGCTGTCAGAAAAAAGGGGACAGCCAGCAGAGGAGGGAGTGCTATGATAGAGTTGACGGTACCGGCCGCATTGGAGGAACTGGAGCATGTACAGGAATTTGTGGAACAGGCGCTGGAGGAACAGGGGATTTCCATGAAGATTCAGATGCAGATTTCCATTGCAGTGGAGGAAATCTATGTCAATATTGCCCGGTATGCATACCACCCCGAAATCGGGCAGGCCACGGTGCGGTGTGCGGTGGGAGGAAATCCCCTGCAGGTAACCATTCAGTTTTTAGACAGCGGCAAGCCATTTGATCCCCTGGCCAAGCCGGATGCAGACACCACCCTATCCGCTGAGGAACGGGATATCGGCGGACTGGGAATCCTCATGGTGAAGAAGTCCATGGATGATGTTGTTTATGAATACAGGGACGGCTGTAATATATTGACATTGATGAAACGTCTTTGACCCATTGGGCAAAGGAAGAAGGGTCATGAGAGAGGAAGTTAAAATATGAAGATAAATATCAGGAAATGTCTGCTTGCCTGCATGGCATCCATGACGCTCATATCGTTTACTGCCTACGGGTCGGAACAGTCAGACCAGGATCAGATTCTAAGGGAAATAGCGGAACGCATTGCCGCCTCCGGGGATATACTGGACAAAATACAGGAAGGCGCTCCGTGGGAGGATGTGCAGAAGCTGGTGGAGGATTTAAAGCCGATGGACGTGGGCGGTCCGGGGCTTGATTCAGAGGAAGGAGAAAGCCGGGGCGCGTCCATGACCGGGGCCATGGTAGGGGCAGGCGGCACGGACTCTGGGGGAGGCAGTTCTTCCAATATAAATCTTGAGCTGGCCAGGCTACAGATACAGCTGGCCAACAGCACCAAAGATACCATGACGCCCTATATGAATGAGATAAACCGCATTCAGGAGGATCAGAACAGGGCAGGCAGCTTTTTATCCCAGGCACGGCAGATACAAAAAAGCGCAGAGAGCTCCAGAAAAAGCATTGCCATGCCGGATACGATGAAGTTCTACATGGATACCAATAAGATATCGTACCCCAAGTCAAACCAGGGCCTTCTGTATTCGTCGGACCAGTGGAAGTCTGTTATACGGGGCCTGGAGGATTATATAGAAAAAACCGGCGCACAGGTTCAGTCCCTTATGGTAAAGATGCAGGAGCTTATGGGAGAGTATAACAGTTACAGCCAGGGAGCCTCCTCATCCCTTCAGGGCGGGTATAAGCCCCTCCAGGGCATTACCAGGGGACAGAGCCTTTTTTCCCAGCATGGAGGAGCTGTGAATACAGCGCCCATTGCCACCAGTATGATAATCGGCGTGTTCATCGGAATGGCTGTTATGTGGGGAATTCTCAAAAAGAAAGGTCCGGGATCCGGGAAGGAGGCCCATTCGTGACCGGCCTGAAGCTGGCAGCCGCCCCGGTGTGCGTACTCTACGGGGGATGGGAGTGTATCCGCAGAAAGCAGCCCCTCTTTTTTAAGCTCCTTCTCTACGCCATAGCCAGTTATCTGCTGGGAACCCTGTTCACAGCCGGCTATGTATTGGTCTATGGCCATGAACCGGAGGGATTTCATGTGGGAATATTGGGTTACATGGGAACCTATTTCTTCCTGCTGTCCTCCTACTATGGCGCTATCAACCGGCTGGCGGACGGCGGCGAGGCCAGATACCGGCTGGCTGCTGCCTCCGGTCCCCTTCTGGTGCTGGTGCTGCTTGCCCACTCGGTGCGGACCCTGGGGGACGGGGCCTGCCTGACCTATGCCCTCCTATGCCTGCCCATTGCCCCGACCCTGTATTTTTCCATCAAGCACCTGATATTGCCGGATGTGGATTTGGGAATCATCCGGGTGATGCGCCCTTACAATGCCTGCGTCATCGTATTCTGCATGGTGCAGGTCCTTTTACAGGCCCCTGCATGTTCTGGTTTGGATATCCGGGCAGCCGGGTCTGTCCTGTCGTCGGTGCTTCTTATGACGCTGCTGCCAATGGCCGAAAGGGGGGTGCGCAAATGGTTTATATAATATTTCTCTGCCTGACCATCCCCATGCTTCTGATGCTTCCGCTGCTGGAGAACAGGTCGCGCTGCATAGTGGGTTTTATGCTTTTGGGGACCGTCACAGCCCTGTCCGCCTATGAAATCAATACCATCGTGTATCCCATGACAGGACTGAGCGCCAGAAGCTTTTCCGAGCTGGTTCCGCCCATGACGGAGGAATTGCTCAAGGCAATGCCGGTGCTTTTGTACGCGGTTTTACTAGATGACCGGAGAAACAGGGTGCTCCCGATTGCCATGGCGGTGGGCGTGGGCTTTGCCATTCTGGAAAATTCCATAATCTTAATTGACAACGTGGGATCGGTAACCGTACTGTGGGCCACGGCAAGAGGCTTCTCCGCCAGCCTGATGCACGGACTGTGCACCGTGGTGGCGGGAACCGGAATCACATACGTTAAAAAACAAAAAAAGCTGTTCTACACCGGAACCTTCGGGCTTCTGTCCATTTCCATCACCATGCATGCCCTGTTCAACCTGTTGATTCAGTCAGATTATGATTATATCGGTATGGCTATGCCATTGGTACTCTATGGGCTGATTTACTGGCTGTATAAGGGGCAGAGGGTCCGTCTTCCATTTTAGGGGCCCCGGAGTACAAGACCTGGTGAATCAGGATGGCCGGGTGCAGGTGGAATTTACCGGGAGCACGGAAGCATTCCTGACGAGCCAACATCCGTCCTGGATCCTGCCATGGCGGGTGAGGTGCTTTCCGTCATACGCGCCCTGGCAGGGGAAGGGCTCACCATGCTGATTGTTACCCATGAGATGAAATTTGTCCGGGATGTTTCCTCCCGCATCTTTTATATGGACCAGGGAGAACTATATGAGGACGGTCCTCCGGAACAGATTTTCGGCCATCCAAAAAAGGAGCGTACCAGGGCCTTTGTCAAAGGGCTCGAAGTCTTTGAACAGGAGATTACATCCCGGCGTTTTGACTATATCGAAATCAATACGGCCATTGAGGAATTTGGACGCAGGCAGATTCTTTCCCAGAGGCATATCAACAATATTGAACTTATCTTTGAGGAACTGTGTGTCCAGACACTGCTGGGGCGTATGGGGGATGAGATACGTTTGGGCTTTGCGGTTGAGGTGTCTGAGGCGGATGAATCCTGCCTGGTGACAGTGACCTATGGAGGCAATGCATTTAACCCGTTTATGGACTGTGCCGATTCACTGTCCATGGTGCTGCTCTCCAGGATGGTGCGCCAGTACAGCCATCGTTTCCAGAATGGAAACAATCAGATGAACCTGCATCTGTAAGAGAATGCATTACAGATATCATATAATTCCCACCAAGACAGCCTGATATTCCATGCCTTTTCCATTTCAGAATCACATTGCCTGGAATATGCCGGGATGATAAAATGGAAACAGACAGGGCGAACTGGTGGGATTTATATTGCAAAGGGGAAGCTGGAGTGAAAACAAAAGACATGAAAAGAAAAACATGGATTGCGGTTCTGGTCTTACTATGTTTCATCGCCGTATCAGACGTGAACACAGGCATACTGTCAGGTAAACCGTCCTTCTGTCTGGCGGGACCCATTGCCATTGCGAGAATCGCAGGCAAGGAGGATTTCCTGAATTGGTATCAATCAGACAGTGCCAATGGAGGATTCGCCGTTCTTACCGCGGATCTGGTGATAGACGGTAAGGTGGAGCTGAGGATGGAACAGGGGAACGCAGGCCGGAGAAGGGAATTAAACACCAGGGATTTTACCATCCGTATCGCTAATAAAGGGCGGTTGACAGTGGACAACCCGGACCTTTATTTTATGGGAAACAAGGAAATCATGACCGTGGAGAGCGGAGGCAGACTGTCTCTGTCTCAGGGCGGGACATATGAAAGCCTGTATTCCGATCACATCCTGGTCCAAGCGGGAGGAAAATACGAGATTTCCTCCCGTTTTCATCTGGCGGGAGGAATCAGGGATGAAAATAGAGAGCCGGAAACCTCAGATCCGCCCGGCGAAAGCTGGGGAGAGGACGTGCCTGCGGCAAGGCCGCTGCTGCCAAATCCCGACAGCACTGTTCCCACTGTGGCCTGCGCGGAGGGAGAACCGCCGAAAAAGGAGGAGTATCCTGCTTATGACCTTGTGCTTTATCAGGCGGACAATGGGAAATATGAGTGGGCAGAACTACCGGTGCAGTGGGACTTGTCCTCCGTGGATTTTAACCGGGCGGGTGTGTATAGGGTATGGGGAAATTATTCCAAGGAGGCTCTGACAGACCGGAACCTGTGCAACCCAAGCGATCTGCGGGCATCCCTGGACGTGGCGGTGCAGAGCAGAACGTCAATGAAAATAGAAGCGGCAGACATTCTGTCAGCAGACGCGGACGGCTATGCAGTGATGCGGATACGGATTGCGGGAATTCCTGATAATGCAGTGGGACTGTATCTTTATTACAGTTTTGACCAGGTCAGCTATGAGATGGCAGCATGGACAGGGAAAGATGGGGAATATACGAACTACCTGGAACAAAATGCTGCTTCCGGCCAGGCCTATGATTATATTATTTTTAAATACAACATAGGAAACCGGGCCATGTGGTTTAAAACCCAGCTAAAGGTAAGAGATGGGGATGCGGTGCGCACTGTGACTTCCGATCCGGTAAAATGCCAGGTCAGTCTGGTGCCGGAAGCCACAAAGCCGTCGTCTGACAGCGACGGAAGTTCCGGGGGCAACAGAGGCGGAGGCGGACAGGGAACATCCGGAAGGGGCGGTGTGGTTTCCGGGAATGCCTCAGGAGGACCTGGAGCCGGCGGGGTAAACGGCGGCGGGGTAGATAGCGCCGGCGGAGGAGAGATGGCAGGAGACCAGGCTGGTATGGGAGAGGGCAGTCCGGGAGGAGCCGGGGTGTGGGGAGGCGGTTTTGGCATTCCTGCCACAGGGCAGCCGGACAGCATCCGGCCGGATACTGACAGGCCGGATACGGCCCGGGTAACGCAAGGGGATGCGTCTGCATCAGACCATCCTGAGGATGGACTTTTTGGGGAACGAAACAGACTGGGCAGAGACGCATATGGAAGGCGGGGGATGCCTGGAGATGAAAACGGAGACAATACGGAAGAGGCCGGTGATGCGCTCCAGGCTAATGCCGGAAAGGTTGAAACAGGACCAGGGGGAGACGGACAGGAAGGGGGAGAAGGGGACGGTTCTTCTGCTTCCGGCGGCCGGCATGGACGCGTAAAGCGGTTCGTGTATGTTTTTGCAGGCTCTGCCGGAATTCTTCTGAGCGCTAATCTGGGAGTGGGGCTGCTGAAAGGGCGCAGAGGAGAGAGTGGGGTGAAGCGTTTAGTGAGGAAATGGAGGCGGAAAGGGTAGCTGGCCGCTGTGTCCGGGTACTCCGCGGCATAGAGTGTCCAAAATTCTACACCGGGAGGCCCGTGTTCCAAGGATTCCAAAAAATGGGACAGTTGGCATAATTACGGACTGCAGGGACACGCCCTGCACCCCAGCGCCTTCCCTGTGGGCGTGGCCGCACATCCGCCCAGCGCTGTTTCGCGCAGGTCAGGGGACAGCTGTCTTCCCACACGGTACATGGCCGCGAGCATTTCATCAAAAGGAATCAGCTGGCGGATGCCGCTCAGGGCCAGCTCCGCAGCGGTCAGCGCAACAGCGGCGCCAGCGGCGTTCCTGCCCTGACAGGGGCATTCCACCAGACCTCCCAGGGGATCGCACACCAGGCCCAGCAGGTTCATGAGAACCGACGAGGCGGCATTGAGACACTGTTTTGCAGTTCCTCCCATGAGCTCCACGGCAGCCGAGG
>OGSS01001020.1_pt1 | contig 21665 bp, 15 predicted proteins | sample 1553591 | NCBI WGS metagenome assembly OGSS01 (sample SAMEA2580061, study PRJEB22360) | human gut metagenome | biome: human gut; feature: human-associated habitat; material: faeces | place: Denmark | collected 2008/2010
CATGAGGGTCCGCCTGCCGTGAAGCTCGGCAAGCCCGTCGACGGCCACGCGCCGCTCTGCACGGGCGCGGATCTCGAAGCCTATGCCCGAGCAGGCATCCGCACGGACCATGAATGCACGACGACTGCGGAGCTCAGGGAACGCATCTCGCTTGGCATGTACGTCTCGATCAGGGAAGGCTCGCTCGCGAAAAACCTTCTGCCCTTGATCGGGAACCTCACTGCCGACCTCTCGCGGCGCTGCAGCTTCTGCACCGACGACAGGCACCTCGCCGACACGCTTGAGCGCGGGCACATCAACGGCATGCTGGCGATGGCCGTTGAGGCGGGCATCCATCCCGTTGACGCCGTGAGGATGGCGACTCTCAATACCGCCGAATGCTATGGCCTTCAGCACCGCGGCGTGATTGCGCCCGGACGCAGAGCCGACCTGCTGCTTCTCGACAACCTTGATGACTTCAGTCCGCTCGCCGTCTGGACGAAGGGCAGGCTCGTCGCGCGCAATGGAAGCCTTGTCATCGGTGCGCCAAAGCAGAAGCCCGGATTTCTCGCGGACACGGTGAGGATTGCGCCCGTGACGGCCGAATCCTTCGACTTCAAAGCCCCGTCCGAGAAAGCCAGGATGATCGGCCTTCTGCCTCACAGCCTCATCACGGAGGAGAAGATTGCTGCGGTGAAGACACTTCGCGACGGTACGGTGAGGCTCTCCGACAATCCGGGATGCGTGAAGCTTGCGGTCGTCGAACGCCACAGGCGCACAGGCCACATCGGCACGTGTCTTCTTGATCCTGCCTACGGACTCAGAGGCGGCGCAATCGCCATGTCAGTTTCCACGACTCCCACAACATCGTTGTAGCTGGTGACGACGAAGAGGACATGGCGCTTGCCGTGCAAAAGATTGAGGAAATGCAGGGCGGCATCGTCATGGTCTCGAAGGGCAAGGTGCTCGATGCGCTGCCGCTTCCCGTCGCGGGCCTCATGAGCGACAGAACGCCCGAAGAGACGGCGGCGGCCATCAGGCGGCTCACGAAGCTCGCCCACGGGCACTACGGCATTTCGCAGGACAGCAACGCCTTCATGACCCTCTCGTTCCTTGCGCTCCCCGTGATTCCGTACCTCAAGCTCACGACGAAGGGACTTTTCGACGTCACCCGATTTGATTTCGTGCCAAACGACGCGGCGCTTGAAGACAATCGCGGACGCGTGGGAGACCGGATTTCATCCCGACCCGCCGCATTTTTTTGCCTGCCGTCATGCATTTCCGGCGATACGAGCGTTTTCTTCGAATTTTTTGGCTTTCCCTCGTGTACACTTGAGCTCATTCGTTATTTAAGCAAGATCAGGAACATGTCCAACGTCTTCATCACCGGCGCTTCAAGCGGCATCGGCGCGGCACTTGCCCGCCAGTATGCGCAGCGAGGCGACGTCCTCGGGCTCGTCGCCCGCAATCCCGAAAAGCTGCAGGCCCTCATCGACACGCTTCCCGGCGACAAGTCTCGCTACCACGCGATTCCCGCCGACGTGACGAAAAAGGATGAAATCATTGCGGCCGCACAGAAGTTCGAGGCCCTTTCCGGGGGCGCTGACATCGTGATCGCCAACGCGGGCATTTCCATCGGCTGCAAGACCGAGTTCTACGAGGACCTTGAGGTGATGGAAGCCATCTACAGGACGAACGTCTTCGCGATGGCCTACACCTTCCACGGCTTCATCGAGCCGATGACGAAGCGCGGCCGCGGCAAGCTCGTGGGCATCGCCTCGGTCTCCGGCATTCGAGGCCTTCCCGGCAGCGAAGCCTACGGCGCATCCAAGTCCGCCGTCATCACCTACAACGAAAGCCTTCGCGTCGGCCTCAGGAAGACGGGCATCAAGGTCCAGACGATCAGTCCGGGCTTTGTGAGGACGCCGCTCACGAGCGCCAATCCCTACAAGATGCCCTTCGTGCTCACGCCCGACGAATTCGCCGAGCGCGCCGTCAAGACCATCGACAGCGACGCCTCCTACCGCACGATTCCCTGGCAGATGGGCCTTCTCGCGAAGGCCATGCGCATTGCGCCCAACTGCCTCTGGGACAAGATCGTCGCCAACCGCAAGCAGAAGCCCCGCCTCGCCGACAAGCAGAAGGCCGAAGCCGAGGCCGCGCAGAGGAAATGAGCGCGTCAGAACACGTGACCCGACCGGCTCGACCCTGATTGAGCCGGTCCATTACAAAGAAATAGACCAGCGACCTTCCGGCGACGCGACGTCGTCGGCAGGTTCATGCGCGACATGAATCCGCGCAGCGCGTGCCGGCGCACGCCGCCCCTCATGGAGATTCACATGACCACCTACAAGCCCACCGGTGAGAAGCCTGACGAATTCAACCTTTATCTTCAGGAACGCATGGCCGCGCTCGGTCTCGATCCGAAGACCATCGCGGAAAACACGGGCATTGCGCTCCCCACGGTTCTTACCCATCTGAACCTCCCCGGCAAGCCCATCAAGCCCCAGAGCATCCAGAAGTTCGCAGCCGAGCTCAACGTTCCTTATGCGGTGCTTCGCGACCTCTACACGCGCGTGCGCTGCCAGGGCAAGGTTCGCACGAAGTACGTCATCGGCATGATGCCCAAGGGCGAGACCGCCCTGCTCGCCATGATGATCAAAAACACCCTGACCTACAGGTCCATTCCGATGACCGATTTCTCGGAGATGACGGGCATTCCTCTTGATCAGCTCATGTATCCCCCGAGAAAGCCCTCCGACGCCTTTGTCGCAGCCCTTGCACAGGGTTTTGACGTCGGCGAAGACGCCATCCGTGAACATGCCACCAGTCTCGTGGGCACGAAGGACAGGACGCCCATCGTGCTCTCCGAGCTCCAGAAGCGGGGACTTTGCTTCAGAGACTGGATCGCCATGACAAACTGCTCCGTCGAGAACGCCTACAGGCTCCTTGTCGGCAGATTTCCGCTCGATCCCGACCTCAAGATCACGGCTGCTCTGGCCCTTCGCATCGATCCCGAAGAATTCATCTTCAGATACGACACCTCGAAGAGCACCACTGCCTCCGAAGCCAAGCGTGCGAAGCGCTTCTGCGAGCTTGTCATTACCATGATGGAGCACAAGAAGCTCACGAAGTCCGAGTTCATTCACAAGAGCGGCGTGCACTCCTTCACGGCCGACACCATGCTGGCCGGCGAGACGACCTCGCTCCTCTACAGAACGCTGGAAAAGACCTCGGCGGCCCTGGAGATCCCCATCGAAACGATCATCGATCATATTTCGGGACTCAAGCCCGCCATTTGACGTCTCCTCGACGTCATCCTTCAGCGGTGATGACCGGGTCGCGGGAGACGAATCCTTCAGGGCTAGGTCCGGCGGCAACCCTTGGTGTGGAAATATCCGGTGGAACCCTTTTCAAAGATCGTGCCGTCCGGATACGGTATTTTTCCCTCATAGCACATGCTGCGCATTTCAGGCGAAATCGAAATCGAGAAGCGAATTTTCATCATCTGTTGACGCGTGAGCTCGACACCCGCCTTCCTGGGTGCGTCGGCCGACACCCCGGCCGAGATCCTGACGCACGGCCCGCCGTTAATGACGGCCGTACGCTGAAAGGCTCCGCACTTCTCCAGCATGGCCAGAACAAGGAACGCCGTCTGTTCGGTGGTGATCAGGCGCGCCAGCGCCTCGAGACCGCCCTCGGCCTGAAGGACGCGGGCGGCGTTTTCAAGGTGTTCGGGATTCCTGCAGAGTGGCGCAACCTGATGGATGGTTCGGTTGAGTGAAAGCCATTGCTCGTCGACGACAGGTTTCCTGAGGGTCATGTTTTTTATGTATGGTGTCATTTCTGTAGCTTGTGTTATTGCGAAGAAATGTCGAAACGCCTGAGCGGTTGCGACGCGAACATCGTGCCATGCAGATCAAAAGTTTTCAACCCGAGCAAATGACGGAAATGTCGTCTCAAGGCGCATCCAAGGCGGTTTTCGCCTTTTGAAATCAATTTATCAGGGTGAAGATCTCTGCCGCTTCAATAGAACGTGATCGCCGTCAACGCCTGAAAGACAGAGGCCTTAAGGCGATGTTCACTTCCGGATTTCATCAGGAGCATCGACGAGACTTCGATTTGTTGATTCAGATCAAGTTTTCCTGAAATCACCCTCGAGATCAAGGATCAAGCTAAAAAAATGGACCGCCTGCAGGCAGTCCTCTTGAGCTCTTGAGTGTCGAATGGAGCGCAAAATGCACGGTCGTCAGCGCATCATGCCATCGCAGGCCGTGCAGAGCTCTTCAATGTAGTCGATGCGGGAAAGCGCATGAGACCAGCAGACGGGAATGCCGTTGTCGCCGTCTTGGCCGTAGATGATGCCGGCAAGGCCGCCGGTAACTGCACCGATCGTGTCGGCGTCACCGCCCAGATTGACGGCCTTGAGGACGGCATCGACGTAGTTGTCGGAGTTGATGAGGCACCAGAGGGACGCCATGAAGACGTCGGAGACGAAGCCGGAGTTCGGCACGGAGACGCGCGAGAGGTGCGGCATGAGCTGCAGCTTCGGGAGGTAGTAGTCCGGAATCTCGACGAAGTGGTTCTCAATGAGCGTTTCAAGCGCCTCGGCGGGCTTGTGCCCCTGAAGGAGCTCGTCGACGTAGCACGAGTAGAGACGGCAGATGACGATGCTGATCTGGTGGCTGTGCGTGAGCGAACCAGCCGCATCGACGATCTCGAGGCGGTCGGGGCTGTTGAGAAGCGCATAGGGAAGCATGCGCATGAGTGCGCCTGCGCCGTTGTCGAGAATGTCGCCACCGCCGCAGATGTCGGCGGGCGTGCCGCTGCGATGGCGCGAGACGGCCCTGGCCGTCGTGCGGCCCCAGCCGTAGGCCTTGCCGTCGGGGGTGTAGGCCCCCTCGTGCAGCCAGCGGTCGAACTTCATCATCACGTCCTCGGCATCGTAGCCCTGCCTTTCACGAAGGCTGTCGAGCTCGGCCAGAATCATGGCCGTATCGTCCGACCAGAAACCGACGGGCTTTTCATGCCAGCCAAGGGGGTGCATGTTCTCGCAGACGTAGGTGTCCCTTTCCTTCCCTTCATAGGGCACGCCAAGAGCGTCGCCGACTGCTGCGCCGACAACGGCCTGCAAAAGATGCGACATCGAGAATTTCCTCCAATCCCGGAACGACCATCGTCCTAGGGTTTTCATTTGCTTCACGATTGTAGCCCATTCGCGTTAACCCTGAAGGGGACCGGTTCTCAATTCCCCTGACCTTTTCCCTGCAAAGCGGCCGCCCTGGCCCGCCCTCTTCCGAAATTTTACGTTTTTCTACCGATCGCCATCCCATGAATGGGTTACGGCTCAGCCGCTCCGCTCCCCCTCACCGAAGGGGCCCGAGCGGCTCACCCGCTCTGTTTTGACACCTTTGTACGGCAGTCGATCGGCTCGAAACGACTGCAGGAGTAAAACCGCTTCCTCTGAAAACCCAAATTCGAGGGTTTTCCCCAGCGGGGCTGAAGCTTAATGAATGTCCCGTATGGCGAAAGGTTTTTGCCGAAGCGTACATTTGCTCTCGCCGGCAAACGAAAAACCCCGCCAACCGTCTCGAACCAACCGAACGTCGGCGGTTTTCTCAAAAAAATCAGATGAAAATCATATGAAAATCAATTTCCATCAACTAGTATCCGCCGTGGGATCAAAGAAAGACAAGATCGCCGCAGGCCTTCTTGTTGTGTACGCCCAAGCAGCTTCCGCGGGGGACGTGCAGGCCTTCGACAAACTGTACACCCAGCTCACGGGCTGGGCCCAGGGCTCCCTGGGGAAGTCCATCGCCATCATCTTCCTGCTTGTCGGCCTCGCTGTCGGGCTCGCCAAGGGGAGTCTCTATGCTGCAGTTGTATCCATCGCCTGCGGCTTGACCTTGATGATCGCACCCTCCGTCATTGACAGCATCTTTACTGTCTGATGGCGGCACCCGAGGGCGTTCGCGTCCCGACCGGCCTTGACGATCCGCCTCGATTTCTCTTTTTCGATGCGGACCTCGTCGCCGTGGTCCTCACCGTGACCTATCTCGGTGCGGTGCTGGACCACATTGGGGCCGGCGTCTTTCTGGGCGCGCTGTCGGCCTACGGCTGGCACAAGGTCTCGGGCCTTCACGGCCGCGGCTACGGCGCAGCGCTCGCCTACTGGCACCTCGGCGCGTCTTCCTTCGGGCGGACGCCCCCGAGCTCGGCCAGACACTTCGTGCGCCGAAGCCCGTCCGCCGACGGTCAGGTCCGAACGTCAATCACTTCCCCCCATTCCCCAGGGCCGCAGCCGTACGTCCGCGCATGCGCAGCCGCCTCGGGGATCCTTCTCATGCTCTACACATCCATCGTCGCCGAACGCATCGGCTTGAGACGAAGCTTTGCCGTCATCATGGCGATGAGCTTTGCGCTCAACTTCATCCTCGCCCTCGCGCTTCTCCTGCAGCAGCCCGAGACGCGCACCATCGTCGTTCCGCCCACGCTCGCCGCCGAGCGCGAGGTCTGGACCTTCGACGAGGCGGGTCCCGGAGCGCCGTACCTCGAGCGCTGGGCCCTCTCCGTCCTCTCCCATGCGGCAAGCGTCACGCCCGAAACCGTCGACTCCTCCCGCCGCGTCGTCCTTCAGCACGTTGACCCGGGCTTCTACGGAAAGCTCGAGGAGGCCCTCATCGTTGAGGCCGACCGCATCAAGAAGGACCACTCCTCCACGATCTTCTATCCCGACCGCGCCCGCGTGAACACGTCCGACCTCTCCGTCGAGGTCGAAGGCGTCCAGAAGACGCTCGTCGGCAGCACCGTCACGAGCTCGAGAAAGAAGACCTGGCGACTGACGTTCCGCTACGACGCAGGACGCCTCTTCCTCACGTCCCTCACCGACCAGCCGTCGTCTGGGTCCTGACAAAACCTTCCCTCACGGAGCCCTCATGATCGTCACTCGCTCTGACATTGAGTCCTTCAAGCGATTCGTCCCGAAGCTCGCGCTCGCAGGCGCAGCCGTCCTGATCCTCTCGGCCTTCGCCCCGTCGTCCGACGCCGCCGTCTTCACGGCCCGTGAAGGCGACGCACCCCTTGAATTCACGCTGCCCGCGCACGAGACCACCATGGTCGCCATTCCGGCCGACCCCATTGCCTCGGCCGTCTACGACCGTCACCTGATCGACGTTCAGACGGATGCCGCGAGCGGCATGCTCTACGTCCTCCCGAAGATGGAGGGCTCGGCCATGGTCTACGTCACCTGCAGGTCGGGCGAGACTGCGCCCCTGCATCTCACCTTCACCGCGGATGCGGAGCCCCGCACCATCATCCTCGAAAAGAGCGTGCGCAGGGCCGAACAGGCGAATGCGCCCGTTCGCGTGCCCGCTGCGCCCCTTCGCGCCGAAGGCTTCCCCGCCGAGATGAAACGCCTCGTGACGCTCGTCCTCAGGGGCGAAGAGACCGATGAAGTCTCCCGCACCGCCATGACCGAGCCCGCTCAGGGTGCGGCCGCCGCCATGAAGAGGCTCACCGCTTCGCGTGCGCATCGAAGGCATCTGGCGCTCCCGCCATGCCGAGGCGGTTGAACTCACCGTCAAAAACGGAACGGTCTTTCCCGTTGAGATCAATCCCGAGCTTCTCTCGGGCTCGGTCTGGGCTGCTGCCGCAACCGAAACCTCTCTTGAGCCGGGCGACAGCTGCAGGCTCGTCCTCGTGGAGAACGCCCGTGAATGAGATCAGAACGAACGATTGCGCATGCACCGTGCGCAACGCTGACGCCGGCCATCTTCCCGGAGTGTCGTCATGCAGCTGAAGGACATTTTCTCCGCGTCTTCTGACGGCGTCTCCCAGCCCTCGAACAGCAGTCTCAGGTTCAAGCAGAAGGCGCTCGCCGCCACGATCCTCGCCACTCTGGCGATCATCGCCTTCATTGCTGTCGAGGCATCCGACACCAAGCCCGCCCGCAAGGCTCCGACCGAAGCGGCCATGATCACGCTGCGCCCCGACGGCACGGACAAGGACGTGCTCATCGCCCGCTATGACGCAAACTTCCTTGCGCTCAGCCGCAGGATCGAGGAAGTGCAGCGCGAGGCCGCCGCAACCGAGACGCGACTGCGCGCGATCATCGCCGACCAGAAGTCCCGGCTCGAGACGCAGACAAGCGAAGTCAAGGACTTCAAGGCGATCGCAGGACGCGCGGGCCTTACGCCCCGTCCGGGCGAAACGCCCGAGGAGACCGAGGCCCGCATCAAGAGCCTGCTCAAGGCAAACGACGATGCGGCCTACATCTCGAAGCTCTCCTCCCAGTTCGGCTCGAAGACTCCCGGAAAGGTCTTTCATACCGATCCCGCCAGGAACACGAACGAACCCGCCTCTTCAATCGTCCCCGCGCTTCCCGACATCTCGGGCGGCGTGAAGGTTCCGGATGAAGCGCATGCGGCGGCCCGACAGGCGGTCTCGGGTCCGAGGCTCGCGATGGTGACGCTGCCGCCTCCCGCCCCACCGACGTCGCCCGCACCCCGTGTGGGGCCCTCGCCCACGCTCAACCCCGACACGCCTCTGCAGGTGAACAGGGCCGCGGGCACGACCGTCGAGGACTACCTGCCTGCAGGCTCCTTCGTGCGGGGCAGGTTGCTGACGGGGGTCTATGCCTCCACGGGCGCAGGTGCTGCGAGCCAGCCGCTTCCGATGGTGATCCGGCTTGAGGGCACGGCCGTGCTGCCCAATGCCTGGCGCAGTCAGGTGACGGCCTGCCACGTGACCGCCTCGGCCACGGGCGACCTCTCTTCCGAGCGTGCCTTCGTGAGGCTCGACAGGCTCTCCTGCGTCGGCAAGAAGGGAGAAGCACTCGACGTGCGAGTCTCCGGCTACGCCGTGGGCGAGGACGGCAAGGTGGGCGTGAGAGGAAAGCTCGTGACCCGATCGGGGCAGGCCATTGCCTCTGCGCTCTCCGTCGGCCTGCTCTCGGGTCTGGGCGAATCGATCACCCGCTCTTCCGAGGAGGTGACGACGTCGATCACGGGCACGCAGAGCAAGCGATACAAGAACGCCTGGATGTCCGGCATGGGCGAAGGCCTCTCCGACTCCATGGACCGCATCACCGACTACTACCTGAGACTCGCCGACCGCATCTTCCCCGTGCTTGAGGTGGATGCCGGCCGCTCCGTCGACCTCGTCTTCTCGCAGGGCGTGCTGCTCGCCGATCCCTCGAAGCGATAACGACAAACACAACACAGGAATCCAGCCATGATTCGAAACGAGACCGCACGCCTTCTGCGCCGCACGGCCCCTGCACTTGCCACACTTCCCCTTGCCCTCGCCCTCTCGGGCTGCGGGACCCTCACGGGCCTCAACGCCGAGAACGACTTCAGCTGCCCGATGACGCCGGGGGTCTCCTGTCGTTCGCTCTCCGACACCTACGAGGACAGCGTCCGCGGCCGCACGCCCGACAGGATCGAACGCGACAAGGCAATCGAGGCCGCCTCGAAGGGCCTTCCAAAAATTGAAGGCACGAACGGAAAGGCCGCCGACGAAACGCCTGCGGGTCCCGCCGTCCAGACGGTGAAGGCCGATGCGGCTCAGGCTTCCGTAGCCGCACCCGCCGTACGAGCGCCTGAGCGCCGCTCTTCGCCCAAGCGCCTCCCCGAGGTGATCGTGACCATCTGGATCGCGCCCTGGACGGACGACGAAGGCGACTTTCATGAGGGCGAGATGATCCACGCCCGCGCCTTTGACGCCCGTTGGGCCGCAGCCCGGCGGCGAGCCGAAAGCGCCGACAGGGGCTCCGCCGTCGTGCGCCTTCCCTTCGAGCGCCGTCGTTCGGCGTTGAAGCACGCTCAGACTTCGGTCCCGAGAGTTCGTGCATCAGAGTCAGACGTCGCCTCTTCGCTCGGTGACGGTAGCCGCCGCTTCATCGAAGCCCCGAAGGCGGCCCTCAAGGGCACGCCCTATGACCCCGACGTCCTCGCGGAAAAGATGAAGGCTCCTGAGGAGAACCCGTGATGACCTCCTCAAAGAATCCCGTCAGGGAATTCATCGAAATCCTTCGGCGGATCAGAACAGGACACGAGAACCTGAAGGTCTCCTCCGGGATTCCCGGCTTCATTCCGGGTACGGGCGAGCGCGTCGACGCGTTCTCCACGGCGCTCCCCTGGGAGTCCGCCACGCCAGACGGCCTCTTCACGCTGAAGGGCGACAAGCCCGAAAACCCCGAGGGACTCGGCTTTGCGATCGAGATCTTTCCGCAGACGGGCGTCACGTCCGAGATGGAGAAGACACTCATCGGCCTCGCGGCTCCGCTTGAAGCCGGATCCGTCCTCTCGATCACGGCCTTCGCGTCGTCGGCCGTAAGGGGCATTGCAGAGCTGATGGTTCCCGAAGCACGTGTGCCCGACGGGTTTCCGCCGCTGAGCCCGGAAGCCGAAGGGATCATCGACACGGCCACGAACTGGGCCGCCGAAAACCTCGTGAAGGGTGCGGTCGAGCAGCTCACGCCCCAGGCCCCCGTGTATCCGAGGCACTGGCGAGTCTGGCTCACGGTTGTCGTTCCGACGACGAAGCCCGACGACGAGGAGGTCCGTGAAAAGGTCCTCACCGCGCGCAGGGCCATTTCCGCCGTGCTCGAGCAGGCGGGGCTCTTCATGGGCGTGTGGGATGCGGACGTGCTCGTCGGCACGGCTTCCGAGATCCTCAACCCGCAGCTCATGCGCTCGGGCGACTTCGTGCGTCCGTCCGCGAACCCGTTCGAGCCTCCGTCCGTTCAGGTGATGAAGGCCGACACGGAGGTGACGGTAGAGAAGCACCGCATCCGATTCGAGACGCTTGACAGGAAGTCCGCGGTTCATGCCGTGGGGCTTGGGGTCGAACACTACGGCGGGCACATCTCGCTCGCCCTCACAAGCCAGATGCTCGGCGAGCTCGGTCGTGGCGGCCATCAGATTCCGTGCCCCTTCCTCTTCACGAGCATCATCGCGGTTCTTGACTCCGCCTCCGAGCGCGTCAAGGCCGAGGGCCACCGCATGCGTGCGCTGCAGATGTCGCACACGCCCGTCTCGCAGATCAGTCCCTGGTATCCCGAAAAGGCGCGCCAGTGGACGATTGCCGTCAACAGCTTCCAGACCGAAGGGGGCATCGCGCGCGTGGCGCACCAGTACCTGCTCCTTGCACCTGCGGGACTTGAGGCCGAGGCCGTTCACGCCGCCCAGTCCATTGCACGCAAGGCGGGCATGGACGTGAGGCGCACGACCTGCCTTCATGCGCAGGCCCTGATGGGAGCCCTTCCGATGTGTGCGGGTCCGCTTCTCGTCGAGGACATGAAGAGGAGCTTCCGCATACAGCGCAGGACTCTTGCGACCGGCATCTGCGGCTCGCCCGTGATGACCGAGTGGCAGGGAACGCCGATTCGCGACGACCGTGACCGCAGGACTCCGCTTCTCACGCTCGTGGGCCGTCGAGGCCAGATCATGCACGTGGATCCCTTTGCGAACGCGAGCGGGAACTATTCGGTGACAATCGTGGGCAAGCCCGGTTCGGGCAAGTCCGTCGTGATGAACCAGCTGGCCTTCAGCTGCCTCGCGCAGGGCGGGCTCGTCTGGATCATCGACGTGGGACGGTCCTATGAAAAGACCTGCGCGGTGCTCGACGGGGCCTTTCTCGTCTTCGACAAGGAGCACGTCTGGGATCTCAATCCCTTTGCGATCCTCGAGGCCCTTGCGGGCGACGACCGCTCCGAAGGGATCGAATCGGTGGTGTCGATTCTGGGCGAACTCGTCTCGCCCGGCCGTCCTCTCCCCGACCTCGAGAGGAGCGTGCTCATTCAGCTCACGGCCTCGGCCGCTCAGATGGCGGCGATGCAGGGAAGGCTTGCGACCCTTGCCGACCTCGATGCGCTTCTTGCCGAACGCGCCGTTCACGACAGGCGACTTGACGACCTGCGCATGCAGCTCGAGCCCTACCTCAATGGTCCGCTCGCGCGCTGGTTCGACGGCTCGGGCCGTCCGATCGACTTCAGCAGTCGCCTTACGGTGCTCGAGCTCGAGGGCCTCTCCGCTCACCCCGCGCTTCGTCAGGCGGTTCTTATGACGCTGATGCTCTGGATCGAAAAGACGATGTCTCTCGACCGTCGCACCGTGAAGCTCGTCCTCATCGACGAAGCCTGGGACCTGATGGGTTCGGGCCACAGCGGGAAGTTCATCGCCTCGGGCTTTCGTCGTGCGCGAAAGCACAAGGGCGGGTTCGTGGTTGCCACGCAGTCGCTTGCAGACTTCTTCAAGAGCGAGACGGCCGAGGCCGCCTGAAGCTGCGCCGACACGCGCATCTATCTGAGGCAGGACGCCGAATGTCTTTCGAGCCTTGAGGCGAAGGGGCAGCTCGCGACCGACCCGTGGTTCAGGGCGGCGTTGCCGTCACTCACGACCGTTCGCGGAGCGTGGTCCGAAATGATCGTGAAGGTGGGCGATGCGCCGCCCGCGATCGGACGCCTCGTGCTTGACCGCTTCATGCAGGTCCTCTACTCGTCGCTGCCCGCCGAAGTCTCCGCCGTCAATGCATGGCGGGAGGCGGGTGCAACGATGGCCCCTTCCGTGAGCGCCGTCGCCAACGGCGCATTCGAACCCACGCCCGAAGCCCTTGCAGCCCTCAACCGAAATCAGGAATCCGGCCGATGACCGAACAAAAGAACAGCAGCGAAAAGACGGAAAAGACCGACAGGAACGAAAAGGCGAGCTCTGCTCCGAAGAAGCCCTCGATCGAGCCGAAGTCGGCCCGAGGTGCAAGCACGACGGCAAGAAGGAAGACCGCGGAGGAAGCCGACGCTGCCCTTCAGGACAAGATCGAGAAGGCCCGTGCAGGCGCAATGCCCGAACGCAGGGAACCCGCGGCCGCAGGAGAATCCGCCGGCCTTCCACCCGTGCAGACCGTGCGCGCCATGCCGCAGATCAACAGGAAGAAGGACGAGACGACGTCCGACGAGAAGGCCGTTGCAAAGAAGCCGTCCGCCCCCGTCAAGATGCCCGAGCATGACGCCACGGGACGTTTTCTCCCGTCCGAGGAGAAGGCGAAGAAGCCCCGGGCAAAGGCCAGGGCTCAGCAGGCCAGGACCGAAGACGTGAAGAAGCCCTCGGAAAAGCCCAAAGCGAAGCCCGCGCAGAAAACGGCGCAGAAGTCCGAGCCCAAAGAGACTCAGAAGGCTCCGAAACAGGTCGAGCCGAAGGTCGAAACCAAGACGGAAAGCCAGCCCGCTCAGAAAACGCAGGAAGCGAAAGCCGCGAAGAAGCCCGAAGGCCCGGTCACGTCCGCCGCACCCGCAACGCCCGTCACCCACGTCAAGCCCGTCCTCTCCCTGCTGATGGATGAGGCCCCGTCCGGGGTCATGACGGACATGAAGGCGGACGACCGTCCAGCGCCCGGAGAAGTCCGCGGAAAACCCGCGGACGAAACGAACGAAGCGCCATCTTCGCCTGTCCTCAGGCCTTCTGACAGTCAGTCCCCGAACGGTTCCCGAATCATCGACATCGACGGCGAAGAAGACGAAGAGGAGGACTACGACGACATTCCCGACCCGACGGCCTCGGTTTGCGAATCGGCCGACGACGATGAGATCGATGATGACGAGCCTGACGACGATGACGATCAGTCTTCTGCCGACCGGCCCGTGAAGAAGCCCGTTTCCATTATCCGTCCCGCGGCCGAGGACCCCGAACACGTTGAGCTCGACAGTCAGGGGCGTCCCTATCACGCGACCGAGGTTCTCTCCGGCCGCCGCACGCCCGTGCGCGTCAAGCCGCCCGTTGAGGAACCCGCCGATCCATCAAGGACCGTGGACCTCGAGGCCGAGCGCATTGATGCCGAGCATACGGCGAGGCAGGCCCTTCTCAGGCTTCACGCCCGAACCCAGCCCACGCGTGCCGAACTGGCTTCGATGCTGGTCTCCAGGAAGATTGAGCAGATGGAGCGCGGCAATCCTGCGTTCGAGAAGGATCCCTCTCAGGAAGGTGATTCGGATTCCGTTCCCGACCGGAACGAGGACGCCCGCAGCAAGGTTTGGAACTCGCTCTGGGGAAACGGCGTTCGCGATGCCGAGGCCGAGCAGAACGCGTTGGTCGACGTGCGTCGTCCGCCGCGCTATGCGTTTGACGAGGACGAACGTCCTCAGGTCGAGCGTGACGAAGCCTATGCCCGCCGCATGGATGCCTGGGAAAAGGACGTGATGGCGGAGAGTGAATCCCGCGACCAGCGCGTGTCGTGCCGCGGCCCGAAGCCCGGTCCCCGCGTTCCAGTCCGCACGGGCACGCACGAGACGCTCGGCGGCTTTCCGACCCCGCACCAGACTCGCGCCTGGAAGGCCGAAGGCGGTGAAGAAGAGGAGCGCGAATCGCGTCTTGACATCGTTCGTGAAAGGCTCAACCGCCTTCATGCACGCTGGTCGGGGCTCGAGGGGTGTCTCAGGGCGGCGCTTGCCGTTGCCTGCGTCTCTTCCGTGGCCGCCTTTGCCGCCTGGACGACGGCGAAGTCGGTCGTGCCCGACCTCACGGTCATGCACACGCCCGTATCGGTCACGGCCGTCGTGGCCGACGAGGAGATCAGGAACCTGATGCTGATGACGGCGCTCCTTGACGCCAGGGGAATTCCGACGGGCCGCACGGCTCCTCAAGTCGACAGCGTGTATCTGACGGGCGAACTCAGAAAGATCATCGTCACGGACAACGAAGCCTCGCGCATGTCGCTTCCCCTTGCCGCCCGTCTCTTCGGGGCCGCCGTGATGGAGGCAGCCGACATGGCGGGCGCGCCTGTCCTCTCGCGATCTGCGGTGCTGGCCATGCCCGACACCGCTCATTCCACGACGGGGCGCACGCTTGACGTGACTCACCTCGTCATCGAGCGCCTCGGCCTCAAAAACGTGTCGGCCGCTGCCGCACGCGAAGTGGTCTCGGGCCTCATGAGTCCCTCGGGACTTTCCGCCGCCATGACGGCCGTTCCCAGCACCACGACGTCCGCACCTTCGGCCTCCGCCGAAGCTGCTCCCGTCAAAAAGCGCTGACAAACAACGCTGACAACAGCCATTCGATAAAGAGCACAATCATGAATCAAGTGACCCCGCCTTCGGGCGTGAAGGGCTCCGCGCCCGTCTCGCCCGCTCCGAAGAGCAACGTCGCCGTGGAGCCCGGAGAGCAGTTCTACGAGCGTGCGCTCCAGAGGCGCATCCGCTCCTGGCCCGACGTGTCGGCCGCGGGCTTTCTGACGGTCGAGCTTTCGCAGTACCTCAAGGGCACGGGCGGTGCGACGGCCGAGGCCGTGATGGCAGCGCTCCTGCGTCTCGGGCACGACGGCCTCGTGGCCAACGGCAGGCGTCTGGCCTCGAGGCTCGACACGCTCACCGTTTCCGAAGCCCGTGACGTGCTCGAAGCGTGCGGCCTTGCGGCAGAACGCCATGCCCGCGCCATGACGAGGGCCTGCGAGAAGGATCCCGAGGGGATTTCCGAGCGTGAAGCCCGCGAGCGCGCGCTCTGCCCCGCCGTCACCGCAAGGCTCACGGGCACGTACCACGCCATTCCCTGGGATGCCCGTCACGACGGCCATCTGGCCTCGCGTGAAGTCTCGCGTGCCGCAGGACTCGTGCGCTGGGCCCATGCACTCACGTCCGAGCGTTCTTCGCGCGTGCATCTGGCCGTCGGCCGTTCGCTTCTCTTCGGACGAGGCGCTGCCGACGTCTGGAAGCACCGTCGTCCGCTCGTCTTCATCGACCGCATCAACGCCTACACCGTGAAGCTCGTCACCGACTGCTGGACCGCCGATCCGGCGACTGCCGTCGTCTATGCGGGCGACAGCGTCCCCGCGACGAATCCGTTCGACGCGTGGGAGATTCCGCTCGTCGTCGATACGCGCGGCTTTCTGCGTGCGCTCCTTGCCGTCGACAAGACACCCTGCCTGATCGAACCCCGCCTCGGCGGCTTTACGGTGACCTGCGCCACAGGCCGCGTCGACCCGAAGGGCTTTCGCGACGGCGAGAAGCTCGCCCCCTGGATGAAGACCCTTGCCGAAATCGGTCTCATCAACGCCTATGACGAAGCCGCAAGAGCGGGCAATGTTCCCGCCTTCACGGGAGCCGAAGCCTGCGTCTGGGCCGAGCGCTTCAAGTCGCTCCTCTCCGTGACGCTTGCGCTCGACAACTCCGCCCGCCGCGGGCTTGAAGTCGACGAAAAGGCACTCGAAGCCGCCGCACGCCAGCGCGAGAACTACGTGGCCGTGAGAAACGAAATGACCTCGATTCTCGAAAAGCTCGCCGACGGCGCACGCGAACTCCGTGAGGCCGAGCTTGCCCAAAGGGCCGAACGCCGGGCAAAGCAGCGCGAAGAACGCAAGACCCAAAGGGCCGCCCGTCTCGCCCGACGTGAGGAGAACGCCTGATGCGCCCGCTTTCCTTTCTTCTTGCGGGCGCGGCGATGTTCGTCGCGGCCCTCACGGTGAATGCCGCCACGGTCTGTCAGGGCAAGATCCTCAATCCCGTGACCGACGTCTGCTGGAGCTGCGTCTTTCCCGTGAAGATCGGCGGCAAGGCCTCTCTCACCACCTCGGTTCTGCCCGACCCCGACACGGGTGCGGGCGGACCGTTCTGCACCTGTGGCAAAGGCCTCAACCTGAGGGCCGGCGTCACGTTCAGCTTCTGGGAGCCCCTTCGTACGGCGGAGATCGTTCGTCATGCGGGGTGTCTTCCCTCGATGGGCGGCGTGAACATGGGCGACATGGGGCTTCGCATCTCAGACCACGTGAAGGTGCATTCGCACGAGCCCGACGGCTCGATGAAGCGGCACACGGACTTTCGTCAGGTGCACTGGTACGCGACGCTCTGGCTCTTCATTCTCGAGGCGCTCCTTGACGAAGGGTGTCTGGACCAGCAGACGTTCGACCTCGCCTACATGTCCGAACTTGATCCCCTCTGGGACGACACGCTCTCGAGCTTCATCCTGAACCCGGACGCCGCGCTCTTTGCGAATCCGATCGCCCAGGGCGCGTGCGCCGCCGACTGCACGTCCGCCTCTTCGGGCCTTCCCCAGAACTCCCTCTACTGGTGCTCGGGCTGTCAGGGGAACGTCTTTCCGCTCACGGGCTGGAGCGCTTCGCTCACCTCCCACACGGCCGTCTGGCAGCTGATGACCCACCGCTTTGCGATGAAGCTCTCGCGCGAGGGGCTGCTTCTTGCCGCCCACGGCTCGAAGGGGCTCTGCGAGTCCTTCTACGAGCCCCTGATGCGAAAGGACGTCTGGCGCACCCAGCTCGTCTGGCCTGCGCACTCGGGAAAGAACACCGACGGCTCCTGCTGCAGCCCGCTCGGGCGCACCACCGTCGTCTCGGGCTCGGGAAAGAGTTGGAGTCCCGGCGGCGAGGACGGCGTGGTACTCGTCTGGCGACGCCGCGACTGCTGCTCGATGTCCGCCAAATGGGGCGGATGAGCCCGACAACACCCTGCATTCAAGTCCTTTGCGGGAATTCATAAACCCAAAACCCACAGAAAGACAATGGAGATTCTCATGAAGCACGAATCCAACGACACGCCGCCCTTTGCGCCCGACGACCCCATCAGCCGGAGCCTTTTCGTGAGGCCCAACCTCATCGAGCGCCTCTGCGCCTCGGCGCTTCGCCTCTGCCTGCTCGTCTGCATTCCGGCCGCCGCATCGGTCTTCCTGATCAGCCTTGCCGACTCAGCCGAAGCCGCCTGCACGTCCGAACCTTCTCAGCACTACGAGGTGACGACGCTCATTGCCGACCATCCCGTGCAGACCTCGTCGGACCCCGACTTCGAGGAGATCCTCAAGGCCAACGCCCGCCTTGCCGTGGAGTCGGGTGAATGGTCCCGCCGTGTGAAGCGAAAGGAAGAGACGCTCATTCAATGGATGCGGTCCCCGGTCTTTCCTGAATTCCGTCCGATGGCCGTCAAGACCACGCTCATTCGCAGACCCACGGGTCTTTCGGTTGAGGACATCAGGCGCGCCGAGCTCTTCAACGACGTGAGCCGCCTCCTTCTCTTCTTCGACTCCCGTGCGGGCGGCCAGGTCAACTTCGCGATGAGGATGCTCTCCACCGCCTCCTTCGCCATTCGTCCCGTCGTGGCGCCGGGCAGCGTTGCGTTCGCTCAGGAAAAGCTCGGCACGCGCGTCTGGGCAGACCAGGGCTCGGTCCTCACGCGCCGTCTCGGTCTCAATCACTGGCCCGCCCTCGTGAAGCTCACCCCGTCGGAAATCTCGGTCTGGACTCCTGCGCTCAATGCCGACGGGATTCCGGATTCGCCCGTCCCCGCCGGCCTTGCTTCGAAGGAGTCGATCGACCTCTCCGCACCCGCCGTGCGCCCCGCCACAACGAAAACCCTCCGTTAACGAGAGAGCCGTCATGAATTTTGTGTCCACGTTCGGCGCTGCCGCCCTTTCCTGCCTTCTTCTCCCCAACGCCTTCGCCTCAGGACCCGCAGGCACTGCTCTCGAACCCTCGTCCGCCACGATTGCGCCCAAGGTCCGTGAAGTGGAGAAGGCTCCGTCTACTGAGCTCGCCGCCGCGCCTTCCGCCTCTTCGTCTCCTGAAGCCTTTTCGGACTCGAAGTCCGACAACTCGAACACTTGGCGACCCCGCATCACGATTCTGCTCGACACGGGGATGACGTCCTCGCTCGTCGAGACGGCGGCCGAGGAACTCAAGCTCGTGGGTGACGCTGCGGACGTCGAGGTCCTCGTTCGAGGTCTCCCCGTGACGCGCACCCCGAAGGGTTACCGGACCGACTTCGAAGCAACGTCCGAACGTCTTGCGCCGCTCGTTGACGCAGGCTTCGGAGCCGCGATCCATCCTGAACGCTTCGCCTTCCTTCTGGCCCTTGCCGAAGAGGGTCTAGAGGCGGGCGGCAGGCTCGATGCGAGGACCGAAGAGGTTTACGAAGTGATGACCGCCGCGCCAACCGCACCCGCCGTTCTCCTCACGATCGGCCGCAGCGTCTATGCGGTCTCGGGCACGGCCTCCATCGTCTCGGCCCTTTCTCAGTGGCGTCGCACGCTCGCCGACGCCGTCATGGACGAATCGGACCGCACCCGCGTCGCCGCCCTTCAAACCGTACTCGACGGAACGCCGCTCGGCCGAATCGCGCCCTGAACACCCAAAACCGCCCCCTGAAACCCAATCTCTACACCTATTTGAGAGCTATGACCCGTACAGTTCCCGTTCGACGTCTCATTTCCCTCATGACGTTCGCTCTCGGTCTCTCCATTGCCCTGCCCTCGCACGCCGTGACGGTTGCCGAGGCCGTTGCCGCTGCGCGCAACACTCAGCTTCCCGACATCGACGGGATCATGGCGAACCACGACGGTGTGCTTGATGCCGTGGGCGGCGGGTCGACCGAAGGTCTGGACGACGTCAAGAACCTCTGGGCCGACGGCAAGGGCACGCTCACGGGTTCGGCCGAAGCCACCGTGATCGAGTGTCGCGGCAAGACCGACACGACCTGCCGCGCCATTCAGGTGCTCGACAAGGGCTTTCCGGAGCGTCCCGTCATCGGCGAGGACGTGCTCGCGGGTCGCGACGAGATCGTCAACAATCCGACCGTAACGCCGGACGACAACGACACCTGCAAGGACGTGACCATCGAAGCCGACCCCGTCGAGGTGACGAAGACCTGTCGAGCGGGCGGCTGGTGGAACGAGAAGGCCTGCCGCATCGGCCCCGTCGAGATCGGCAAGGTCACGGCAAAGTACTTTGCATGCGCCGAAGGCGAAGGCACGTCCTCCGAGCGCTCCTGCCTCACGACCGTCTCAGGAAAGCCCGCATCCTCCGTCTGGACCGAGCGATGCTTCTTCGGCAAGGAATCCTCCGCCGCCTCCGGTACCGTCACCGAAGAGACCTCGGCCGTCGCACGCGCGATCTTCTCGGGCGTGTGCACCTCCACCGACGCCACGACCGAAACGGTCAAGTGCAGTGAAGTCCTCGAGTCGACCAACGACCACGGCTGCGTACTGGGCGACAAGACCACCGCACGCGTCAACGGTGAATACAGTCTCAGCCACGACCCCTGTTCCGACGGCGACGTCCTCATCGGCCAGCACACCTGCGGCAACTCCTCCTATCTGGCCATCCAGGTGAAGGGGTTCAAGTCCACGCGAATCTCGCTCGGCTACACCCTCCGAAACATCGCCCACCGTACGAACAGCAGCTGCAAGGCCGACTACGAATGGACGAAGCGTGAATGCTCCGGCCCCACCTGCACGGCCAAGCTCGGAGCCCGCGTCTATTACAACGGTTACATGACGGGCTCCATGAGGCTCACCCTCACCTACGTGAACGAGTCCTACTACATCAAGGAAGAATGGGTCGACCACTGCGCCTCGATCCGCCCCAAGACGGCTGCGACTGCGGAGGGCTCCTGACATGCGCCGCCTCTTTTCGCTCCTCCCTCTTCTTCTCCCGCTGCCGAACCTCGTTCTGGCGGCTGATCCCGTCTGCACGCTCGAGAACCGGGTCTGCGCCGAGAACAACAATTCCGGGAAGTGCATTCGCTACGAGAACACCTTTACCTGCGTGACGGTCAATCCCGCGGGCTCTCGCTGCACGGTCGACGCCAATCCGACGCTCAGTGACTGCACGCTCTCCGCGCCCGTCTGTTCGGCCGAGTCCGGCGGCATTTGCCTCGAGACCACGACCGACTTTGTCTGCAAGTCCGAACCCTCGGGCGAAGGCATCCGCATCGACGACACCTCCGTCACAGTCTCCTACTCGAAGGAAACCAAGGGCGAAATCCCTGCCGGCTGCATCATCGGGGCCGAAGTCTGCCTCGACGACGACATCATCACCGACGACGTCGTGACGACGCCCGGCGACGTGACCGAGGACGACTCGGCCTGCCGGAAGGAGCTCGAGGATGCGGCCGCCCGGGGCGAAAACTGCACCGTCAATTCCAAGGTCTGCGTGAAGACCGACCCCACGGGCGTCCTCCCTTGTCTCGAATACCGCACGACCATGACCTGCACATCGTCGTCGACCGACACCTGCGGCTCCCTGAAAAACCTTTCGGCTTCGGGCGACTGCATGCTTGCGGCCGAGCCCGAATGTACCCTCACGGACGCCGACGGCAACTGTCGCCGAACCGAGTCGACTTATGTCTGCACGGAGTCCGTCACTTCCGAATCCGTCTCACCCGCCACCTTCCTCAAGGCCATGACGGTCACGAACTGGCGCGAGAGCGACGACTGTCTCCTTGACGACGGCTCCGTCATGACTGCTTCCCTTTCGCTCCTCTCGCGCGCGAGTACCACCGACAATTCGTCGGGTTGCATACTGGCCTCGCGCACCTGCATCGATGGCGAGGGCCTGCGCTTTGTTGAAGGTCGTCCCGCCTACCGCTCCTGCTGGGCATGGGAGGAGAAGTGGACCTGCAGGGCCGAAGGCAACGAATGTCTCGAGTACGAGAAGGACCCGTCCTGCAAGCTCGTCTCCGAACCCTGCTCCGACGGCAGCACCGACTGTCCCCGACCCTCACGCGTCTACTCGTGCACGCGTCCCGGCCTCTCCGCCCCCGTGGGCCAGGTCTGCGACGGTCAGATCTGCGTGGGCGACCAGTGCCAGGACGTGGGCGACACGGCCGACGGCGACTTCATCGACGCAATCCTTCAGCTTGAGATCGGACGGCAGCTCTCCGTCTACGGCGACACCAACGTCAACGAATTCTTCGGCGG
>OGSS01001024.1_pt1 | contig 21583 bp, 20 predicted proteins | sample 1553591 | NCBI WGS metagenome assembly OGSS01 (sample SAMEA2580061, study PRJEB22360) | human gut metagenome | biome: human gut; feature: human-associated habitat; material: faeces | place: Denmark | collected 2008/2010
GGAGCAGGTAGCTGCACCGGGTTCATAGCAGCTTGCGGGGCCGCCGGTCCTAGATCTGAGCCCCGCCATGACCGTCAAGGCGCGTGTGGTGCAGGTGCGCGATATTCCGGCGAATACGACCATCAGCTATGGACGCACCTTCGAGACGGCAGAGCCGACCCATATGGCGGTTATCTCAATGGGTTATGCGGACGGCTATCTGCGTACCGGCTCGGGTAAGGCGCAGGTGCTGCTCGGCGGCGTGAAAGCGCCCGTGCTCGGCCGCATCTGCATGGATATGTGCATGGTGCGTATTCCGGAGGGCGTAGACGTACATCGCGGTGACGAAGTGACCGTGTTCGGCCCGGAAGGCTGGACGGCAGAGGACGCAGCAGACGCGGCGGGCACCATCTCGTACGAGGTGCTGTGCGCCATCAGCCGGCGCGTGCCGCGTTTCTATCGGTAATTTACTGGCATTGCGTGCATAAGATGAAGCGAGGGATTTTCCCTCGCTTCATTTGTCTCTCAAAGTCGGTATCCTGTTAGTTTGATAGTATCGCGCGGCAGCGCTATTAAAACAGCATTTGCGTTGCAAATGCAAGAAAACCGGGAGCATGTATCACGGTTTTCTTACTTCTGGAGGGAGAAAGTTTCTGAACAGGAACTTTCGGACGACTTTGGAACGGCCTGCGGTCCGTTCCTGCTTGTCGGCGAAACTGTAGTTTCGCGACAGCCGCAACCACCCGAACGACAGATTTCGTTCGGGTGGTTTTCTTTTACTCGTTATCTGCCTGCTGTTCCTTATACATGGCGATCTGCTCCGCGTCCCAGACCTCCAGATCACGCACACCGGCTCGTCCTTCAACGTGGTGGCGGAATTCATGCCGCAGGACTTTTCGCATTTCTTCGGTCAGCTCGTCCTCATCCAAATGGCGGTACGCCCGCTTGAACGAGCCGTAGTACATTACAATATACTTGCCCATCGCCGGATCAATGCGGTACTGCCCCATCACATACAGCGTGCCGCTGCGGTCCTCTGGGTGCAGAAGATAGCCGGGTTCCACGACGATACCGCCGTTCAGCTCCTCGTAAAACGACTGCGGAATCTCCTCCGCAAGATCGGATAAAATTTCTTCAAATCGGTCAATCGAGATCATGCCTGTCTTCCTTTCTGACCTTGCTGCTTGTCTGCCCTTACTATATCACAACCTGTTTTTTCAGGCAACCAAACTTTTTATGAACGATGTGTCTTGACAGGTGTTGTTCTATGTTGTATACTTCTATCTGTTCACAAATAAAGGGATCGGAAAGGAATTGTATCACTTATGACTATGACGAAAAACAAGCTGTACCACATGGTGCTGGCCGGTATTCTTTGTGCCATTGGCATTGTTGTCCCGATGTTTATGCCGCGTATCGTACTTGGCCCGATGTCCTTCACGCTGGCAAGCCACGTTGCCGTATTCCTCGGCATGTTCATCTCTCCGGCGGTTGCCGTAGCGGTCTGCATCGGCACAACCATTGGCTTCTTCCTTACCACGCCGGCAATCATTGCACTGCGTGCGGCGTCCCATATCGTGTTCGCGTTCATCGGTGCAGCCTATCTCAAGCGCAATCCGGATATCATCAACCGTCCGGTTGCAAGCACCGTATTCAACTTCATTATTGCACTGCTGCACGCTGCCGCCGAGATGATCATCGTTACGCCGTTCTTTATGGCCGGTGCGCTGTTCACTGCTGAGCAGCTCGCAAACGGCTTTGTTGCAAGCGTTGTTCTACTGGTTGGTCTCGGCACGGTCATTCACTCCATGCTGGACTACTCTATTTCCATCCTGGTTTGGAAGCCGCTGTGCGTTGCAATGCCGCAGCTGCGTACCTCGCAGGATTAAATCCCTTTAATGAAGTTAAAAAAAAAAACCCCGCCGAATTTTGGGCGGTTTTTTTGTGCTTACTTCACCTCGCAGCCGCCCCATTCCACAACGGTGAAGCCGTCTCTCGCAAACGGCGTGAATGTCTGCGGCTCGATGTTCTGCGCCCTGTGCAGCGGCTTCCACGCCATGAATACGCGGAGAACGTTGTCCGGTGTCGGGTCGATATCCAGCTTGGCTGTGTCCGTGTAGCACTCAGACTGGAACGAAATAAGGTTGTACGGGTTATCCTGCATTTTCGGCAGCCAGTACACGATAAATTCGTTGTACTCGCGCGGTGTCAAGCCGATCTCGGCCAGTTTTTCGCGGAGAAAATCCGCCGTGTCCGCTCCGGCGACGCAAAAGCCTGTGGAGAAATCGTAGTCGGTGTTGTTCTCGCCCTCCCAGAACAGGTAGGAGTATTCGTCGCCGTTCTCATCGTACAGCGTGCCGTCCGGCTCGGCGGTGACAGTCCAGCCGTTCTCGTAGGCCGGATAGGTCGAGGTGAGCGTGCCCACGTAATCCAGCGACACGGAAACCGTCGTTTCCTGCTCAGGATAGAGGTAGATGACGGGTTTTTCAGTTAACGGCTCATCTGCCGGCTCAGCGCATCCTGTCAATCCAAGCACCAGCGCCGCTGTGAGTGTTCCTGCAAGCAATTTTTTCATAGCGATTCCTCCTTTGTCCGGTTAGACGAAATCGGGGCGGTTTGGTTCCCTGTTCTGCGGAAATTTACGGTCGTACCCACTCACTGGTCAGTTCATTCTTCTGCAGAACCAGATGGAAGCCGTCGGCATCATTAAAATAAACCGCCTTATCCGTATCCTCAATCGGCAGGACAACGATGTATCCCGCACTCATCGTGTTTGCACTGCCGAATGCGTTGTAAAACGTAAGATAATGTTCGCCGTTCTTCGGCTCGTCCTTATAATCCCGGATATCCTCAATCGGCGGAAAGACAGCTGCATGGAGTGTCAGCGTTTTCTCATTCTCGGAAACCGTGTAATCGCGCAGTGTGACATTCTGCTGCTCGGTCAATCCCGATCCCACACGAAACACCAGAAATGGTACGAGAACTGCAGCTAACGCAACAATAATCTTTCGTATTTTCATCGTCTTTCTCCTATTCTCTTATCTGCAAAAATGCGAAAGGCCGTCCACAAGGGACGACCTTTCCGCACTCTCTCTTTTCTCTTTTCCCTATACAGCAGTTACTTCTTCAAGCGATTGATGTACTCCAGAATAATATCGGTGGAATATTCAACGCCCAGACGGCCTGCGTTAATGCAGAGGTCGTAATGGTCGCACTTGCCCCATACCTTGCCGGTATAGTAATTGTAATAGGTAGAACGCTGCTTATCCATCTTTTCGAGAGCAGCCTCGGGCGTCTTGCCCTCGATGACGTAATCACCGCAGGTCTGAACGCGCTTTACACGGTCCTCAATCGAGCCATGGATGAAGAAATCAAACTTATTCGGGAAGTCACGCAGTACATGGTCTGCACAGCGGCCGACAATAACACACGAGGAATCCTCTGCCATCTCGCGGATGATATTGGACTGAGCCAGATACAGCTGATCGGTCAGGCTCATGCCGTTCAGACCAACCGAACCGAACATCGTCAGCGAGTACAGGAAGCTGTTGGTGGCACGCTTGTCGAGCTGCTCGAACAGCTTTTCGTCAAATCCGGTCTTTTTAGCCGCACGGGTAATAAGTTCCCGGTCATAGAACGGAACGCCCAGACGGAGCGCCAGCTTCTGACCGATCTCACGACCACCGGTACCATATTCACGACCAATAGTAATAATCAAGTTGCTATTCATAACGCACCCTCCTTACCAACCGGAATTATACAAATTATACAATTCTCTATATCTGTAGTATGAACCATTTATGCGTTTTTGTCAAGTGGGATTCAAAATTTTTTTCATTCTGTAAATTTGATTGGTTTTCGCTTCGAAGCGAACGGGTCTTGCCTGCCCGGCAGGGGCACAAGGTGAATTGCCCGAAGGGCAAGAGAAGGTCCCCTGGAGAATACCTGTGTCGCGCAACTCGTTTGCACATTGTTACGCACGGCACCTGCGAATTTCACCATCTATATTGTAGGGCGGGATGACCTCATCCCGCCGTCTATCTGATTTGCAACATTGCCAATGGACAAATAAAAAATTAAACCGCCATGTCAATTCTCCATTCTCCATTTTCAATTCCCAATTTGGCAAAAGAAAACCCGCTTGAAAGCGGATTTTCTCGTTATCTGTTTACTTATTCTTAATCAGCATCGGTCCGACTTCATTGATATTACCGGCGCCCATGGTGAGCACCAGATCATTCGGGCCTGCCTCCTTACGGAGATAATCCGCAATCTCGTCAAAGCTGTCGAACGATACCGCACCCGGCACCTCTCTGGCGATATCCGAGGAATAAATGCCGATGGTATTCTTCTCGCGGGCGGCATAGATCGGAGCAAGAACCGCCTGATCGCACATCCCGAGCGCCTCCACGAACTCGTGGAACAGCGCCTTAGTGCGGGTATATGTGTGCGGCTGGAACGCGCACAGGATACGGTCGAAGTGCATTTCCTTTGCGGTGTTCAGCGTGGCCTTCATCTCGCTCGGATGATGTGCGTAATCGTCTACGACGGTTGCGCCGTTCGGCATTTTTCCGACCAGCTGGAAACGGCGGGACGAACCGGTGAACTTGTTCAGACCGCGCTCGGCAGCGTCACCCGGCACACCGAGGAACTCGGCAGCGGCGCAGCACGCCAGTGCGTTCAGCATGTTATGGCGGCCCGGAACGGACAGCGCCACCTTAGCGTACTTCTTCCCCTCTACCATAACGGTAAAGCGGTAGTAGCCGTTCTCATCGCGCACGTCGGTCGGGTAAACGTCCGAGGTTGCGCTCGTGCCGAAGGTACGGACGTTGCGGTTGATGCCTGCCACACTGCGCATTGCATGCGGGTCATCGCCGTTGACGACAACAAGGCCGTTCATCGGGGTCAGCTCGGCAAACTCGTGGAACGAGTGGATGATATCGTTGATATCCTTGAAGAAGTCGAGATGATCCTCCTCTACATTGAGGATAACCGCAACGGTCGGTGCAAAGCGCAGGAACGAGTTGCAGTATTCGCAGCTTTCAGCCACAAAACAGCCCTTGCCGCCGATACGGAGCGTACCGCCGATGGCAGGCAGGTTGCTGCCGACCATAACGGTCGGGTCCATCTGCGCTTCCATGGTCATGAGCGTCATCATCGAGGTGGAAGTTGTCTTGCCGTGCGTGCCTGCCAGACAAACCACGTTGTCATAATCGCGCATGAGGTGTCCCCATGCCTCGGCACGCTCCATGACCGGAATGCCCAGCTCATGGGCGCGGACGATCTCCGGATTGTCATCATGCACAGCAGCGGTTCGCACGATGAGCGACGCACCCTCGACGTTCTCCGGCTTGTGCTCGTAGGTAATCTTTGCGCCCAGAGCCTCCAGCCGCGCGGTAACATCCGTACGCAGACGGTCGGAGCCGGAAACCGGCACGCCGCGGCTGAGCAGCAGCTCACCGAGCGAGTTCATGGACACACCGCCGATGCCGATCAGGTGGATGCGTTCCTTATTTTCAATGTAGGGCTTAATAGACAGAGCCATTTCCCTAAGCCTCCTGTATTTTCGTTTATTAGATTTATTATAGTACAAAATCGCCCGGAATAAAATAGCTAACCGAGAAAAACTCCTGCCGGACCTGAAAAAAAGGAATATATGCTACCGGAAATACCGCTGCATATCGCTTATCCGCATACATTTAACTAAAGTGTAGTTTGATTTTTTCGCATGTTTACGATAAAATATTCTTAGGCATGCTGTCCTGTCCGGTCAGCACAAATGCCGCAATATAAGGAGAGGCATTGTATGAGAGTACTGATTTTATCCGTCACCGCCGGTTTCGGTCACCATGCCACCGCAAAGGCCATCGGCGACATGCTGGAATCCAAGGGCGCGGAAGTTCACACGCTGGATGTTTACGCCTATATCAGCAACCTGATCAAAACCACCATCGACAAGGGCTATCTGTTCTCCTCCAAGCACATGCAGACGCTGTACCGTCTGGTCTACCAGCTGGCCGAGAACAACGGCGCAAGCTATTTTAACTCTGCGCCGAGCATTATCAATATCATCAACGCACTCGGTGCGTCCAAGTTTGCCAAGGTCATTGCGAACCATGTGCCCGATGTTATCATCTGTACGCACGTTTTTGCCGCACAGATGGTCGATGAGCTGAAAAAACGCAAAAAACTCGCCGATATCGAGACCATCGGCATTGTTACCGACTACACGCTCCACCCGTACTGGGAGGATGTGCCGCGCGTGCAGTACATCGTCACCGCGAGTGAACTGCTCACCTACCGCTGTGTACAGCGCGGCATTCCGGAGGATCGCATCCTGCCGTTCGGCATTCCAGTCCACCCGAAATTCAACGAAAAGCTGTCCCGCGAGGACGCGGCGGCACAGCTCGGCATTGACCCGAAAATGAAAACCATCCTGCTTATGGGCGGCAGCATGGGCCACGCCGACCATGTGAAGAACATCGAAAGCCTGTCGCAGATCGGCACGCCGTTCCAGTTTCTTGTGGTATGCGGCAACAACAAAAAGATGCTCTACCATGTAGAGCAGTTTGCCGCGCATTATCAGGGCAGCTGCAGGATCTATCCCTACGGCTTTGTACACAACGTAGAGGTGATGATGAGCGCGTCCGACTGCATTGTATCCAAGCCGGGCGGTCTTACCGTGTCCGAGGCTCTGGCGAAAAACCTGCCGATGCTGCTGTTCGATCCGATCCCCGGTCACGAGGAGCGCAATGTTGATTTTCTGGTCAACAACGGCATAGCGGCGCTCATTACCAAGCACTTCCCGATCGACGAGGCGGTGTACGAGCTGTTCCGCAATCCGGTGCGGCTGGAGACCGTGCGGAGAACCATGAGCGAGATCGCCCATCCGGATGCCACCGAGCGGCTGGCTGAATTTGTCCTGCGTAAACGATAATACAGTGAAAGGGAGTACCCGCAGGCGGGTACTCCCTTTCGTGCCGTTAAATTCCTACTGATTTACTCAGTTCTGCGCTGCATCCGACTGCGGCACCAGCGGTGTCAGCAGTTTAGTGATCAGGCTGACCATCTCGGTCTTCGGGATGGGCTGCGACTCGGTAATCCACTTTTCGGTCATGCCGATGACGCCGGTCGCAAGAAAACGTGCAGCATACGCATCCTCGACACTGCGGTACGGCAGCAGCTCCATGCGGCATTCCTCGATAACGCCGATCATCTTTTTGCCGAAACCATCCGGCGCATTGACCTTGATGAGTGCGGTGACAATCTCACGATTCTCCTCCAGATAATCCATCAGACGGCTGAGCACCAGCTTGAGCGTTACCGTCTCACTCGGACGGATGGCTGCGATCATCCCGCGGAAATCCTCGATCATCCCTGTCTCGATCTTATCGCGCAGGTCATACACGTCCCGATAATGCGCATAAAATGTGCCGCGGTTGATATCCGCTTCGCGCACTACGTCGGTTACGGTGATGCTCTGGAAGTCCTTCTGCTGCATCAGCCGCGTCAGTGCCTGCCGCAGCAGCTTTTTCGTTCGTCGGATGCGCTTATCCTCCACTTCTGCCATGGTATCCCACTCCATTCATATTGTTTTTTCCGTTTCATTTCCGTAATTTGCATTTTAACGAACACATATAATATTTATGTGCATTATCATTCACTCTTATCATATTTGATTATTGCGTTCGTTATCCTTATGTACTATACTATATCACGAAAAAAAATCCTACACAATATCTATTTCTGAGAAAGATGGTGTTTTCTTTGTGAAACTTAAAGGACATAGCCCTGTTGACCTGATCATTAACAATCGAAAACTGATTGAAAAGATTTATATCGTACTGGTCATCTTCAGTTTGATCTGTGTGCCGATGGTTGGGATCAACTACGATTTAACAAAATACCTGCCGGATTCGTCTCCGTCCGCACAGGCGCTGGACATCATGGAGGACGAATTTACCTATCCCGGCATGGGCCGCGTCATGCTGAAGGATGTGACGCTGTACGAAGCAAAAAACATAAAGGACCGTATTGCGGACGTTGACGGCGTGGATATGGTCATGTGGTGCGATATGGCCACCAATATCTACGGCTCGAGCGAATTCATCAACTACGACAATATCGACGACTACTACAAGAATAACACCGCCTATATGGATGTTATCTTCACCGACAAGGACTCGTCCAACCAGACCCACAAGGCGGTGCATGAGATTGAAAACATCGTCGGTGACAAAGGTCTGGTAGCAGGCTCCGCTGTATCAGATACCAACCTCGGCCCGACCATTAACAAAGAGGTCGCCCGTGTTATGGCACTGGCCGTCGTCATTATTTACATCATTCTGACGATCACGACCACCTCGTGGTTTGAGCCGGTGCTGTTCCTGTCCGTGCTCGGCATTGCAATCCTCATCAACATGGGCACGAACATCATCTTCGGCGAGATTTCGTTCCTGTCCAACGCCGTTGGTGCGGTGCTGCAGCTGGCCTGCTCGATGGACTACTCCATCTTCCTGCTGCACGCCTTCACGCAGGAGCGCGCAACCGGTGCAGAACCCGAACAGGCGATGGCGAACGCCTGGCGAACCGCCTTTTCGTCCATCGGCGCTTCCGGCATGACGACCATCGTCGGCTTTGCCGCCATGGCGCTGATGAACTTCGGCATCGGCCCGGATATGGGCTTCGTACTGGCAAAGGGCATCGCGCTCAGTCTGCTGACCGTGCTGCTGCTCATGCCGGCGCTCATCCTGCGTTCGCAGAACATCATTGCCAGGACGCAGCACCGTCCGTTTATCCCTAAACAGGGCCGCGGCATCGGTGAATTTGCGTACAAAATCCGTCGCATCGTATTTCTTGTGGTTCTTATCATCATCATTCCGTGCTACATTGCACAGGGTATGGCGAATTTCTCTTACGGCAACGAGGCCGTTGCAAACTCACCCGGTACACCGGTTTACGAGGCCGAGCAGCAGATGAATGCCAAGTTCGGCAAAAGCAACATGATGATCGCGCTTGTCCCGCCCGACAGCAACATCACCGAGAAAAAGATGACCGAGGAGATCAACGACCTGTCCTACGTCAAGTACGCGCTCAGCCTGTCGTCCGTTCTGCCGGAAGGCATTCCCGAGGATTTCCTGCCGGAGAACATCACCAGCCTGATGCACTCGAAAAACTGGGCACGCGTGATCATCAACGTGCGTTCCGCCGGTGAAAGTGACGATGCCTTCAAATTCTCAGACAACATCCGCGCGATCATTGACAAGTATTACCCGAACGAAACGACCTACCTTGTCGGCGTAACGCCGTCCACGCAGGATATTAAGGATATTATTGTACCGGACTACAACCGCGTCAACATCGTTTCCCTGCTGGGTGTAGCACTCGTTATCGCGATCACCTACAAGGCACTGATCCTGCCGATCGTCGTACTGATCCCGATCGAGTGCGCGATCTTCATCAACACCGCTCTGCCGTACATTTACGGTCAGCGAACCATGTACCTCGGCTTTATCATCGTCGGCTGTATCCAGCTGGGTGCTACGGTTGACTATTCAATATTGATGACCGGCAACTATCTGGATGCCCGCTCACAAGGGGATAAAAAGGAAGCCGCAATACGGGCGGTATCGGTCAGCGCCGAATCGGTTATGACCTCCGGCCTGATCGTTATGACGGTTGCCTACGGTCTGTACTTCATGACCTCGGTCGAAGCGATTTCCGGTCTGGGCCAGCTGATCGGCCGCGGTGCGCTGATCTCGGTCATTCTCGTACTGTTCTTCCTGCCGATGTGCCTGATGCTGTTCGACCGCTGGATCTTCAAGTCGGATTACGCAGAAAAGAAGCACGCCAAGATGAACAAGATCCGCGCGACAAAGATCAAGCTGCCGATCCTGAGCGAGCTGCACCAGCAGCGCGTCAACCTGCAGAACCAGATCCGCGAGAACCGCAAGGCGCGCAACAAGGAGCTGCGCCTCAAGCTCAAGAACCTGATGAACGGCGATGGCTTCAAGCTGCCGCAGAACTACACGCCGCCGACGCAGGAGCCGTCCAAACAGCAGCAGACCGAAGAATCCGCACACAAGCGCATGATCGGCAAAAAGCTGCGTATGCGTATCCATAACCGCATTGAGATGCGTAAGGAGCAGCTTGAACAGCTGGCCCAGCGTCTCGGCAGCGACAAGAATAAGCCGAACGACAGCCAGAATGACAACCAGAACGATAATACGGAGGAGAACGACCATGAAAACAGATAAGCTGCGCCGACTGACCGCAGCCTCGCTTGTTCTTGCGTTCACGCTGCCGCAGGCGGCACAGGCCGCCGCGCCCACGGTAGAAACCGACGAATCGGTATATATCAACATGGATTACTACGGTGCGCCGACCAATACGCGCATCGTAAAGGGTGTCAGCCTGAACGGCCACACCGAGTTCACCGATTTCGGCAGCTACGCAGATGTGTACAACATGAGCACCTACGACGAGCCGGTCATCAAGGACAATTCGGTGTACTGGAAGCTGTCCGACACCAGCAAGCAGCGCTTCTACTACGAGTGCATCCCGACCGACAATGTCAACATCCAGATGCCGTGGAACTTTGATGTTTCCTACAAGCTGAACGGTGTTTCGGTCAAGGCGGAGGACTGTGCAGGCGCAAACGGTCTGGTGGAGATCACCATTCACGCGGTGCCGAACAGCTACGCAAGCGACTACTACAAAAACAATATGATGCTCGTCTGCGGCACCGGTATCGACATGAGCAAGGCGCTTTCCATTGATGCACCGGGTGCACAGGTTCAGTCCGTGGGAACCTACAAGCTGGTCGTATTCATGGGTATGCCGGGCGAGGAAAGCACGTTCACCGTGCGTATCGGCTCGGATAACTTTGAGAACATGGGTATGTTCATGTTTATGACGCCGGCTACCCTGTCCTCGCTGGATATCATCTCCGACCTGAAGGACGTCAAGGACCGCCTGAGCGATTCCAGCGACAGCCTGTACTCCGGCATGAGCAGCATGCTCGACACCATGCAGTCCATGCAGAACGGCATGGGTACGATGTCGAGCGGTATTTCGGGCATCAACGCCGTGCGCCAGCAGCTGATCAAGGACCGCGGCACCATTGATCCCAAGACGGATGCCGCGCTGACCGCTCTGGAAAAGCTGACCGGCGAAAGCGATTCGCTGATTCCGGAGCTGAACGACACCAAGGACACGCTCGTTAAGCTGAACGCGACTACGAACAGCATTCTCAATACGCTCGAGGAGTCCGGCGCGGACATCACTGAGTATCAGACACTTCTCAAGAACATCAAGACCTCGCTGGGCAACCTTGAAAACCTGATGGACGATCTGGACGATAAGACGGGTTCGGAGTGGCTGTATATTGACAGCCTGAAGAAAAATATCTCCGATATGCAGAAAGACCTCAAGGCACTGCGCAACGATTTGGATGACCTCAGCGACCCTGTCGGCAGTATTTCGTCCGATGTTGTGTCTGCAATCAGTAATGTACAGGATGTACTGAAAGACCTGAACGGCTACGGCCTCATTTCCGATGACCGCTATAACAGTATTAACGGCACACTGAACACCATGAAGAATAACAGCTCTAATCTCGGTGATTCTTTGCAGGATGTGAGCAGCGATTTGTCCAGCCTGAGCGGCTCCCTTAACAATTTCCTGGGAACCACCAGTGATGTGCTCGACAATCTGGACGACATCTGCGACATTCTCGACGATTACAAGGGTCTCGGTCAGGACTTCACCGCCGAGGGCAAAAAGCTGACCGAGCTTGCCAACACCACGCTTGGCCGCGTCAACCAGCAGCTGACCGAGATTCCGGCACTGACCGAGTCGCTCAACCAGCTGACCTCGATCACCTCGTCCTCCATCGACAAGGGCACCGAGCTGATCGACACCACTACCAAAACGCTCACCGCGTCCTACCAGCTGCTCGACACGGTCAACAGCACACTGCGTTCGGTTCGCAGCGACGCGGATGCCAGCACACAGACCACGCTCGACGGCCTGCTCGATGTGCTTGATAAGGCTTCCCGCTCGAACAGCTCGAATAAGCTGCAGAACGCGACCGATGATATTCATAATGCCATCGACGACGCTAAGACCGACCTTGAGGACGATACCAACATCCTCAATATCGACTCCTCGGCCGACCTGCAGTCTATCACGAGCAGTATGAACCCGACACCGAGCAGTCTGCAGTTCATCCTGCGCACGCAGGAGATTTCGACCGACGATGACGATGGTGCTGTCACCTCGGATCAGGATGCTGCCGACGAAGGCGTTCTCGCGCGTATCGTGAATATCTTCAAGAAGCTCGCAAGCGCGATTTACGGCGTATTTGCTTCGGAAGAGTAACCGCATATAGACCAAAGGACAGGAAAATTTCCTGTCCTTTTTCCTTATCCACAGGTTGGGGATAATTGCGTAACCGTATGGTGTGAAACCGTTTGTCAAATCCATTGATATCATCGACGTCGGTTGGTGCAATTCAAGTAGAAACAGCGGGGTGAGGTCCCCCGCCGTTCCACAGAGAATCACACGATAACAAATCAAAATTCGCATAACAAAACGGTTCCGTCTCCGGAACCGTTTTTCCTATCCATTTATCATGCGCGAATCTTCTCGCCCATCTCCGCGCTTGCGTGACTGAGCACCGGAAGCAGCACCGCACCAACGATAATGCCCGCAATGCCCTGCACGATATTCATCGGCACGCCGAGAACAACTGCAGCTGCCGCAGCGCCCATGCTGCTGCCCATCACGACTTCCATGCCGACCTCATACACAAAGTAGCCCAGAACCATAATGATCTCTGCCGGAATGCCGCACAGAACCACACGGGTAATCGTATGCATGCCCTTGCCTGCCATGCGGTGATACAGCCAGCCGCCGAGCAGAGCGGTCAGCGCCTTGATGGCAAACGTACCGGGCACCCATGCCATGTAGCCGCCGATAAGATCTGCCATCATCGAGCCGATACCGGCTGCCAGTGCACCCAGACCGGGACCGAGCAGAATGCCGCAGATCAGCACCATGCCGTCACCGAGATGAATGTAACCCTGTGTCGGTGTCGGAATGCGGATGATCATCGTAGCAACTGCCGTCAGTGCCGCCAGCAGTGCTGCCAGCACAAGCTTTCTGATGTTTTTTCCTGTCATATCGCATACCCTCTTTTCCAGTAATTCTGTCTGTAAGCCTATTGTATGCGATATTGTGGCTTTAGGAAAGTGTCAGTTCACGCAAGTTTCACAAGGTCAGTTTCAGGCATTCGCCTTGAAATTATTGATGTAGTAATCGCCGTTTTCGTCGTCCATCACAATGCAGACCAGCTTGCCCTTGGAGACAACCTTGGCCTCATCAACGCCTACGCAGATCCACTTGCGCGGGTCAACCGTGGTCTTGAGCTTAGCCGCCGCGTCTGCGGCCTGCTTTTCATCCGCAAAGCGCAGAACAACGATGGAATGTGCCTGCGAGGTAATCATAGACTCGGAGGCCACGCCTGCCTCAAACTTGATGTCATCCGTGCCGAGATACCAGAACAGGCCGCGGCTCATGCCGTCCTCACCCATGCCGTTGTAGAGTGCCTCCTCGGCAACGCCCATGCCGCCGAACGGACGCGCACCGTAAATCTTGCTCACCAGTGCGGAAAGCTGCTCGTCCACCTTGACGGTCTCCGGCTGCTCCGGCTCGGTCACCTCCGGCTTTTTATAGCCCCAGACAGCCTCGCCGTACTTCTTCATAAACAGGTCGTAATTCTCGTTGTAGCGCTTCTTATACACGCTTTCGATCTGCGGGTCGAAGGTGTAAGCCGTGCCGTCGATGGTAATCTCGGTCCACGCGTGAACCGACTCACTGCCCTTGGGCGAAACGCCGGTGCCCGGAATCGCCTGTGCGTCAAAGCCGACCTGACGGGCGAGGTAAGTAAAGCCTGCCGCCCACGAGTAGCAGTTGCCCTTGTGGGTCTTAAGCATATCGGTCGCGGAGGTCAGCGCCCAGTCGCTCTTCGAAGTGTCAGCCGCGCCAATGCCGAGATAGCCGAACGTATTCTTCGCGTAATCATACACCGCACGCAGCTTCTGCTGCTGGGTCATGCTGTCCTTGACAACGCTCTTTACTGCCGAAGCCAGCAGCGCGTCTAGCTCGGTCGAGCCGGTGATGTAATAGCCGTTGTGGTCAAGCTCGAGCGAGCCGATGAACTTGTCATGGTCAAACTGCTTGTCCTCGTTGACATGGAACAGCTTGCCGCCAATATTATGCCAGCCCGGCGTCAAATCAGTAGTCTCCTTATCGAACGAAGTCCACTGTTCGGAGCCGCTCGACTTGTCAAACTTATGGTCAGTGGTTGCCTCAAGCATATCCCAGTATGCCCAGTGCGTGTTCGGCACATCCGGCATAATACGGATGCCCTCACTCGTATTGATCGTAAACTCATCCGCCTGACGGCCGAGCACACGGTTGAGGATGGTTACCGTCTCCGCACGGGTAATCGGCGCATTCGGGCGGAAATTCGTGCCTGCCGAAATCCAGCCCTGTGCCAGAGCGGTCTGCACCGCATTGTACGCCCAGTTGGTCCTGGGTACATCAGCGAACGACTTGTCCGTGCCGATGTCGGTGTGCGGAAAGCGCGACAGAATCGCTACAAACTCCGCACGGGTAATCTTGGCGTTCGGCTTGAACGTGCCGTCCGTGTAGCCGTTCACCAGACCGAAACCGGTCATTTGACGAACAGCGTCCGCATACCACGCGGAAACCGAAACGTCATTAAACAGATGGTCCTCATTCTCGACCTTGTTCACCAACAGAGAGGCCAGCAGCTTGCTCGCCTCTGCACGGGTGATGGACGCATCCGGACGGAAGGTGCCGTCCGTGTAGCCGTTCATATACTGCATATGCTCTGCGGTATTCAGCTGCGGCTGCGGCGCCGAATTCTGAGCCGCGCACGCGGTAATGGGCAGCGAAGCCGCCATCAAAGCCGCAAGCGCACCTGCGGTCATTCGCTTTTTCATCATACTTTCATATTCTCCTTCATATCGTTTTCGGGGATAGTATTGAATTAGACGGAATCACTCGTCATTTGGTTCCCTGTTTTGCTCATCTTTTTTACTTTTTTCGGGATCGAGCACGACCGGAATGAGCGCTGCCGCCAGCTTGCCCTTGCCGCGGTGCTTGACGTAGAAAAAGCCGATGATGGAAAACGCGATCGCACCGATGCAGTTGACCTGCAGGTCCTTCATCGTGTCGATCAGGCCAATATCCAGATAGCCGTCAAGCTGCTCCGTCCAATCCTCACCGTTGACAATGACCGACTCAATCTGCGCATGCACCGGCACATTCAGGCCGTCCGGGTTGAGCGACACCGTGTTGACCTCGTGCACGACATAGTCCTTCTGCATGTCCGTGTGCATCACCTGATCAGCGGTGAACTCGAAAAATTCCCACAACACGCCGACCGTCATGGAGAAGCAGAACGCCACGATAGCCAGGAACAGCGGCGACAGCTTGAAGGTAAACCGTTCGCTTCGGTTAAACAGGTCAACCAGGCAGAAGCCGACCGCCGCGACCAGAAATCCGTTTATCGTGTGCAGCATGGTGTCCCATCCGGGAATGATGGTGTAGAACGAATTGATCTCGCCCAGGATCTCGGCGGCATAGATAAAGCAGTAGATGATAGCTTCCATCATCGGCGGAATGTCGATGGCAAGCTGTTTTTCAATCAGCGTCGGCATCGCCAGCAGCACGAGCGACAGCACGCATACGAACATATTCTCATACCGCTGCATGAACGCACAGCGTATGAATGTCAGCACGACCAGAAGCGACAGTACGCCGCGAATGGTCAGTCTGCGGCGTACGCGGCGGCGCTGTTCCGTGACACGCTGCTGTAATTGTTTTTTATCCATATTTGTTAACTCCTTGAAGTAATCGCGAAAAGAGTAAAAGAGAGAACAACGTGTTTCGTTGTTCTCTCCATAGTTTGTGTATTGCTTACAGGACGTAAACCTGCGTGGTCTCGTACACCTCGTAAACCTTCTTGAGAGAGGCCATCTCGGTGCCGGCCAGACGGGCACATGCACGGCCCATCGCAACGGCGTAGCGTGCCACCTCGTCAAACTTCATGCCCGCGTGCATAGCGTTTGCAATCGCGCCGACCATTGCATCACCGGTACCGACCGCACCTTCGTCGTAGATTTTCGGGGTGGTAGTAACGTACAGCGACTCCGGCTCGTCCTTTGCGGTCAGCAGAGCGCCCTCCTGACCCATGGAAACGCAGACAGCCTTTGCGCCCATATCCAGCATCTTGCGTGCGGAATGTACAACGACCTCGGGATCGGCGGACGGCTTGTCGCCTACAGCCTCAGCCAGCTCGAAGATGTTCGGCTTTACAAAGTCCGGCTCGCACCCCAGTGCCTCCTGCAGCAGCTCGCCCTGTGCATCGATGATCAGCTTGCAGCCGTGCTTCTTGATGGTCTTGCACAGCTTACGGTAGTTCTTCAGCGGGAACTCCGGCGGCGTAGAACCCGCCAGAACGAAGATATTGCCCTCGTCCAGATAGTTCTCCATGCGGTCGAGCAAACGCAGGAAATCCGAATCATCCAGCTTGTTGCCCGGCTCATTTACCTCGGTATGGCCGCCCTGCGCATCAATGATCTGCGTATTGATACGGAGTTGTCCCGCAATATCAACAAAATCGTGGTGAATGTCCGCTGCTGTCAGCATGTCCTTCATAATGCGGCCGTTTGTGCCCGCACTGAAGCCAAGCGCAATACTGCTGCCGCCCAACGCCTTGATCGCGCGCGACACGTTGATGCCCTTGCCGCCCGGTTCCAGATGACTGGACACCGCGCGATTGAGCTTGCCCACCTGCAGCGGGTGCTCGATCCGCTGCGTACGGTCCAGTGCAGCGTTAAGCGTTATCGTGATAATCATGGGACGCCCCTCCTGAAATAAAATTTCCCTCATCGCGGCTCCGCATTTGTCCCGTGCGAATAACCGCGTTCTTCTCTAATATATATTTTACAAAATCCGGTCCATAATGTAAATGGTTTTTCTTGATGTTAGCCACATTTAACCGGGTTGTTTTTGTACCCAAACTTTATTTGATCCAGCCGCAGTCTCCGCACCACGGACACTCCCACTGTTTGCCCGTGACTTTTGCTTACGCGCCGCACATCGGACAGCGCATTTTGCCGGTTTTCGGCAGCGGTTTCGGCTTTGGCGGCTCTTTCGGCGGTTCCTGCTGCCGACGGTACAGCCGCACAAAAAAGACTGCGCCGAGCAGCAGCACTACGGCGATCGCCGCAATCTGTTCTTTCGTCATGCTGTTTCTCGTTTCACTTGTGGTACTTGCCGCCTGCCGCGATATTGAGCGCGCGGTAAATCTGCTCGAGCACCATCACTCTTGCTAAATGATGCGGAAACGTCATCGGTGACATGGACAGCCGCAGCGCCGCCTTCTTTTTCACCCGCTCAGACAGGCCGCACGAGCCGCCGATGAGCACGCAGATCTTGCTTGTCCCCGATACGGTCAGCTTTCCGAAATAGTCCGCCAGCTGCTCAGAGGACATCGGCTTGCCTTCGACACACATCGCAATCACAGACGCGCCGGGCAGCAGCTTGCTCTCGATGAGCGCGGCTTCCTTTTCGAGTGCCTGCGCGATCTCGCCCTCAGAGGGCGTCTGCGGCAGACGCTGCTCGGGCAGCTCGATGATCTCTAATTTACAATATGCGCCGAGGCGCTTGGTATATTCCTTGACAGCGTCCGCCCAGAATTTTTCTCCGAGCTTTCCGACGCAGATCAGCCGGACAGAGAGCATAGTTTTTCCTCCCCAAACGATACCGGATGCTCCATGTGCTCCTTTGGTGCAACGAGCACCTCGCACGCGGGCAGCCCGCGCAGCGCCGACAGCGTTTGCTGCCGCGCCAGCTCCGGCATATTGTTTTTCTCGCTCAGGTGCGCCAGCACGAGCGTTCGTGTGCCGCTTTTCACCAGATCCGCTGCAAATACGGCGCAGTCCGGATTGGACAAGTGCCCGCTCGGTCCGGCAACACGCATCTTGAGTGAATACGGGTACGGACCGGCCTGCAGCATGTGCGGGTCATGGTTGCTCTCCAGCACGACCATTTCACAGCCGCGCAGAAGCTCGGCCGCATCGCGCGGCACAAAGCCAAGGTCGGTCGCAAAGCCGAACCGGCTGCCGCCGTGCTCGAATATGTAGCCCGTGCTCTCGGCTGCGTCATGCGGCGTCGGAAACGGCACAACGTCCACATCCCTGACCCAGAAGCGCTCACCGCTGTCGAATATGTTCAGACAGTCGGCGTACTCCGGATTCTTCTCCTCGAAAGCCTCGGCTGTGCCGCGAGTGGCAAACACCGGCGCCTTCGCTTTTTTAAGAAACATCGGCAGTCCCTTCACATGATCGATGTGCTCATGCGTCAGCACCACCGCCGAAATATCCTCCAGCGTGAGCGACAGTGCCTTCAGCGCAGTCGTAATCCTGCGCAGCGACACACCGAGATCGATCAGGATCGCGGTGCCGTCCGCCATATATAAGCCGCAGTTGCCGCTCGAACCGCTGGCGATACTGTAATAATAATGCTCTGCCATGGTACTCCTTTAGCAGTTGTTTTCATCCGTTTGTGTGCTGCAGAAAGGCGGTTCGCGTTAGAATCATCGGTGTGACGTTTCCGCAGTAGAATGCGAACGGTTCCCCGGCAATCTCTGCCCCGAATCCGGTAAGAATGTGCACCGTTGCGTCTCTCGCTTCGAGGAAAATGTTATCCACATCCTGTGCAAAAACATCGTCCAGCACACGTTTCAGCAAAAAGGTTCCCTTGTGCTGTCCGCGCAGCCTGCGCGCGACCGTGATGCGGCCCATGTGCCACTGCCCGCCCTCACGGTAAATGGCCGCTGTGCCGACGAGTTCGCCGTCCTGCTCCATGCACCACCACTGCGGCTGCTTATCTGCCGGGATGAAGTTCAGCTCCTTCGGAATATCCTGCTCGTCCGCGAAAATCTGCGCGGCAAAAGCGAGAACCGCATCCATGTCCGCATCAGACGCACGCCGAACCATACACTCTGCTTTCATTCTGCTCATCTGCCTTATATTCTGCAAAAAAGGCGAAAGGATGCTCCCTCCGCCTTTTTTCCTCATTACAATTAGAAATTACTTGTTCTCGGCGCTTTCCGGAATCTCGGAGCGATACATATCCGCACCCAGAGCAACAAACTTCTCTACGAGCGTCTCATAGCCGCGCTCGATGTTCTGCACCTGCTCGACCTCGGTAACACCCTTGGCTGCCAGACCGGCGATGACCATCGCCGCGCCTGCACGCAGGTCGTGTGCACGGACCGGAGCACCATTCAGCTCCCTGACACCCTCAACAACCGCGATCGCGCCATCCACATGAATGTTCGCACCCATGCGGGTCAGCTCCTCGGTATAGCGGTAGCGGCTGCCCCAGATCCCCTCGGTGATGATGCTGGTGCCCTCTGCCAGACACAGCGCCGTCGTCATCTGCGGCTGCATGTCGGTCGGGAAGCCCGGGTACGGCAGGGTCTTGATGTTGGTCTTGGTCAGCTTGCCCTCGCGGCGAACGAGCACCGCATCGTCAAACTCGGTGACCTCAACGCTCATCTCGCGCAGCTTTGCGGTGATGCACTCCAGATGACGCGGAATAACATTCTTCACCAGAACCGAACCGCCGCAGGCTGCAACGGCTGCCATGAAGGTGCCCGCCTCGATCTGATCCGGAATGATGGAGTAACTGCCGCCGTGCAGGCTCTCTACACCGCGGATCTTGATCACATCGGTGCCGGCGCCCTTAACATCCGCACCCATTGCATTCAGGAAGTTCGCCAGATCGACAATGTGCGGCTCCTTCGCGCAGTTCTCCATAATCGTCTGACCCTTGGCCAGAACGGCTGCGAGCATGATGTTCATGGTCGCGCCGACCGTAACAACGTCAAAATAAATATGTGCGCCGTGCAGGCCGTCCTCGGGTGCCTCGACCCGGATGTAACCGCCCTTGGGCAGCGTTACCTTTGCGCCCAGAGCTTCAAAACCCTTGATGTGCTGGTCGATCGGACGGACGCCGCCGAAGTTGCAGCCGCCGGGCATTGCTACCTCGGCAAAGCCATACTTGCCGAGCAGCACGCCGAGCAGATAGTAGGATGCGCGCAGCTTGCGCTCCAGCTCGTGCGGCTTGAGACTCGGGTTCTGCGTATTCTGGATTTCCACCGTAGTGGCGTTGATCTGGCGGATCTGCGCGCCCAACTCACGCATGATCTCCATCTGCAGCGTTACATCAATGATCTTGGGCACGTTTTCAAGACGAACCGGGCCATCTGCCAGCAGAGCCGCCGGAACAATTGCGACCGCTGCATTCTTTGCGCCGGAGATGGTCACCTCACCATTCAGCGTCTTGCCGCCGTTGATTACATACTTTGTCAATCTACCTACTCCTCACTAAGCCTTAGCGCGGAAATCTCCGCGTTTTTCTCCGAATACTGTATCTTATGTCAGCGAATGACTGTCCGTGCCGACCCTCTTTGCAGGCAGCTCCGACAGCGGCTAAACCCATTCGCGTAAAATCTCACTAATACATTTTACCACAATTTCAGATAAAGAAAAGCAGTTTTTCAGTTTTCTTCACCGATAATCGTCTTTTTGTCACAATCCACCAAATATTCGCCTGTTTCGGTGTCAATCTTCCAAGTAGGTGTAAGACGAATACGGCGGCTGCTGTCGGTTTGCATACGATAACCGGCCGTCATCGACTCGATCGTACCGGTTTCGCCGCTTTCTGCGGCAAACTGCAGCAGAGCATCTGCTGCGCTGCAGGTAATGCTGATGCCGTTCGCGGTGGTATACGGCGTGCCGAAGCTCCACAGTCCGACGAGCGACACCGAGCCGTCTCCGGCAGAAAAGTCCAGTGTCAGGACGCGCGCGAACACGCACCGGCAGTCCGGCGACCGAGCCGGTCAGCGTAACTACCGTGTCCTCCGCCGTCCAGCCGGCCTGCTCGGCCTGAAAGCCCCACCGGCTGCACAGTCGGCGCGCCTGCTCGAGCGCTTCCGATGCGGAAGTCGGCGCAGATTCAGTCAGCGTATAGTCCGCCTGCACATTGCCGTCCGCCTGCCACTCGAGCGTGCCCCTGTCGCTCTCAAAGCGTACCGTGCCGTCCTCCTGCTCGGTACGTTCAGCGTGTTCGCCCAGCATGGCGGCTGCGATTTTTTCCTCATCTGCGCGGCTGCGGTCGAGCGACAGCTCGGGCAGCGTGATGTCCTCTGGAAACGAGAACGCCGTATCCAGCTGCATCCCTCTGGCGCTCACCAGCGTGCGCAGATTGGCCTCAAGCTCACTCGTTCTCCGGTGGCTTTGCCAGCCGCGTACCGCCAGATTGCCCAGCAGAAACAGGTTGATCGTAAGCAGTATTGCGATCAGTATATTTTTGACTTTATCCCATTGCAAGCGCTCTCATCTCCCTTCTGCGGTCACTCTGCCGCATTTTTCAGATAGAACCGGCTCGGTACATACTGTCCGTCCTGTGCCCGGTAGGCTGCCATCAGACCGCGTTC